>Ga0100380_10007777_pt1 | contig 10672 bp, 6 predicted proteins | sample CryGeymeta201504_FD_80417 | JGI IMG/M metagenome (GOLD analysis project Ga0100380, IMG submission 80417) | Groundwater microbial communities from Crystal Geyser aquifers in Utah, USA - Crystal Geyser metaG 2015-04 | ecosystem: Environmental > Aquatic > Deep subsurface > Groundwater | place: USA... | reverse complement strand
GGTGAATTGGCTCATTTTTAGTGGCTATATGTGAAGCATTGCCTGTAAGTGCCGATTGAATCGGCACTTAAGGACCGACTACCGGTTGGAATCGAGGTTTAGGGCGGGGGTGGTGGTTTTTAGTGGTGGTGTTGGGTTGTGTGGGGTGCGGGAGAAGTGGGATTGATGCGGTTCGCGGGCTTACCGCATCTTACATGCCGAGTTGGAGTTTTTTTAGGGCGAAGAATTGCATTTGGGTTTTCAGAGGTTGCATCTGTCGATATTTGGCGATGGACTCTAGATCGATGGTAATGACTTTGGCAAGCTCGAGGATGAAGAACTGCATGATTTGGGCGTATGGCATGTTACTGCATTCGATGCCGTTAAGGATGCCTTTCTTGCCGTTGACTCCGCCAGTACGAGCTGCCCACTTAGCCGCAAGTCCGGATTTACGGACCTTCAGAGGAATTCTGAACGTTTTCTTGCATTGGGCCTTGGTCATGTTGGCCGGGACAGCAAGGTCTTTGCGCTTGAAATGTTTGTAAAATTTACCGGGAAAGATTTTTACATTTTTTATGCCATTGTCCTGGAGATTTTCAACAAATGTGGTGGCGATAATATCTCCGGCTGGATCGAAGTCGACGATTGAGAAAATCATAAACTGGGTGGCAAGATCGACACCGCGTTCTCGGAGCTCATCGACAAAATATTCGATACTCAAGTAGGAAGGTTGGCCGCCGGTGGCGAGGGTGGTTATGTCGAAGTCCCGGGTTATTTCCTGCAGAAGGTCCTTGTAAGAGGTTTTCTCTGCTAGCAGGATAACGTTAGGGTGTGTTCTGGCGTGCCACCGGTTCTCCTTGTTGTCATCGTTGAATCTGAAGTCTTTGTATTTGAAAAGCCCAGCCTTGACCATCACCATAAACATATCTGAAACGATGAGATAGGGGTTGCCTTTTTTGTTGGCTCCGATTCGGTCCATCGTGTCTTTGATGTAATACCAGAAGGATCGGATGTTGCCGATGTCGAAAGGTGTTTCGCCGGCTTGAAGCTTTTCGTACGTCTGCCAGATCACGTTTTTGATGAAGAGAGATTTATTCAGTGTCTTAGCGCTTTTGCCAAACTCTTTGAGCAGTTGGGCCTTTGTCATATTCAGGATGTTATCTTCATAGTGCTTAACGTGAAGTTTCTTCAGAATGTCTTGTGGATCCAGTCTGGAGAGGCTAATGGCATATTCGCGCAGGAAGATAGGTTTTGTTCTGATTATCATGCTTCGCTTCTCGGAGTTTCGCTTGATAAATCGGCAATCGCTTTCTTGACCAGGCTAAGCAGTTGCTTCTCGGTCAGAGTCGTTGGATCAACGCCCTTGGATTCGAGCCATTTTTTGAAATGGTATCTGGATTGAAGTTTGGCGAACTCGTCGAACAGCGCATCTGGGGGTGTAACAGTGTTTTCACTTACCCACTGATCGATGGACCATTTTGGGAACCTTAAGAGAGTTCCAAGTTTGGTATATGGGATTTCGTTGTTGGAGACCTTTTTGTAGAGCGTGCCTTCGGCCAGATCCAGATATTCGGACAATTCCTTGATTGTCATTATTTCGGCGGACATAGCGGGAACTCCTTGAATTTAAGCCGTGAGGATGGGCTGATACATCAAGATACCAGATTGTGCTTTGAGAACAAATTTCCTGATGTCATTCCTTTTGTAATCTCGGAGAGAAAAAAACAGGTTTACCATTGCTGTTCCCTTCCCTGGCGGAGCCGTCCATCGGTAATTTTTGCGGGCTGTTCGGCGCGGAGAGCGTCCAGGCGGGGACCCAGAAAAGCGCTTTTTGCTTTTTTTGGGGGGGTAGCCTTGACGATCGAGCACCGAGCAGCATACCCACAATATCGATGGGCGGTGTAGTTGGGAAAGGGCTGCCCTTGGTTTACCCTTCCCTGGTGGTGGGTCCGGAGTTTTTGTGCTTTTCAGGATGCGGTTCGCGGGCTCACCACATCTTACGGCGGGTGACATTGCGGCGTTATTCCCCGAAATGGCCAGGAAGGGTGATTTGCGCCATGCTAAGTCTGAAAATCTGTGGGTCAATTTCTCAGCCAACTTCTAACCCTATGTATGTATTTTCTCCCTTTCAATCAAACACTAACTTAGCCGTCACAATCATGATGATCTCACTAGAAGTGCTATCCTTGCGATTACTATTCATCAGCCAACCAACCAATGGGATTCTCGATAGAATCGGAAACCGATTTCGCTGTTTTCGCTTTTCTTGGCTGATAAGCCCACCAAGAACAACTGAACCGCCGTCTTGAACCCGCAAAATACTCTCCGCTTCGCGCGTTCTGATTTGAGGATAACCTTGCTGGGTAGTCCCGACAACGGAGCTTACTTCGGCTTTCAGACCCATTCGGACACTGTTGTCTTGATTGATTCTTACATCGTTAATGGTCATCTTGATACCAACATCCACCCAAGTGAGTTGGGTATTTAATTTCAATGTTGAACCAGAATCGGTTTGAGCCGTAGCCGCAACTTCCAGTGGAATCCTATCGCCAATAGTAATCTTTGCTTCTTCGCCTTCCAAAACCCGAATATTGGGTTGAGCAAGAATTTTTCCGTATTTACCTTCTTCAAGGACCTGCAGAAGAAGGGGCAGAACATCATTTGGATGGAATGTTTTGATCTCGCTGTGGGTGTATGTTCCTTTGTCGAGGTTGATGCCAAGATTCTTTAGTTTGCCTTGGCTGACCTCGGCTAATTTGAACTGAATAAGCACTTGTTGCTTTTTACGGCCTAAAGCTTCGAGCACATCAGCGGTATTTCGAACAGCGCCAGCCGTGCCCACAAGAACAATATTGTTCTGCCCGAACCCTTCGACCTTGACTCCGCTACCATGAATAGCTTTTTGGGCAGTTTCCCGATTCATTTCGCCAAGCGCGACTTCTTCACGATAAGGCCGGGCTCGGTCGTCAATGGTTCGCAGAATTGAAAGAAGCTGTAAGTGTGCCTTGATTGGCCCTTCAATAAGAAACGAGCCGGTTCCGCCTAGATCTGTAACAAATGCCCGGCCGCCCGATGCTTGAGCTGCTTTTAATGCCTCTTGGACAGTCAAAAATTTAGGCGTGTAAATCTCGCTTCCCCAACCAGTAACTTGCTGCCAGTGCAATAACCTCCGAACATAGTTGGCCACAACATCTTTTCTGCCCCGACAGATCAGGCCCGATGTCGTAGCTTCGGTTTTAACGCCTGGATCGCGTATTTCCATTACGGCAAGCTTGGCTTCCGCTTCGCGCATTTGTATAAGTCGCTCTTCAATTGCAATCTCGGGAAACTTTTTAGCGAGGGCTTGTGCATTTTCCACCTGCTCGTCTGGACCAAATAGAAGCAGCGTTTCTTTGTCCTCCGGAACAAAGGTTACATTTACATTGGGTGCAACTTGGTTAAAAAGGGTTGTGACCCATCTACTATCAGCCCCACTTGGAGCTTTTATCAGGGTGGTTTTCATCCCCAGGCGATACAATTTAGCTCGCTCAGGTGGATATAACAGGACACCGTTATCCCCGATCTTACAAGATTGCAAACCCATAATGGTTTTTACGACATCAAAAGCTTTCTCAATGCCCATGTTGGGAAGATGAGCCGTAACTTTGCGGTGCCGCTGGATAGTTTCATCCAGGAAGACATTCTTACCGGTTTGTTTTGAATAGAGCTCGATAATGTGCGACAACGGCGTGTCGACAAGTTTCAGGTTGGCACCCCAAAGACTAGGGGTCGTAAAAGCTCACCAACACAAAGAAGCCGGCGACAATCGTGGTCTTTGCTCTTCTGCCTGGGTTCAATGTGGCTGCTCCATCGGTATGAGACGTTCCTTCCCGGAAGGTTCGCGAATTCGGGCAACATTATTTTCGATATTTACTACTTCCAGATTTTTCGAGAACTTCTCGTGCAGGCTAACAACGCAGGGCTTTTGATCGACCTCGAGAATGAGGGTGTGTTGATTATTTTCTTCGAAATGCCCGAGAAATCGAATTTGAATTTGAGGTCGATGTGATACCACCGGGGTGTATTGCTCTGTAGCTTCAAAAAGATTAATTTTACCCAAGGAAACCGTTTTGAGGCGGTTGTCATACGGTTTTGGCCGCTGTTCCCCGGCCCAGCCCCCTTGCCATGGGCCGTTTCGAACTCGTAGCGTGGTAGCCCAGCGAATGTTACCGTCCACCTGCTTTTCCAAGCTTGCTTGCTCTGTAAGAACATAAAGCCGATTTTCCAGATTGTTCATCAACGTTGCGATAGCCTCATAGCTACCATAACCGGAGATATCAAAAGCAGCCGGTTCGCCGCCAAGGCCACGGCAGTCAGCGATAGTGACACCAGCCACTTTTGCTACGGCATCAACTTCTTGCAGGAACATTTTTGCATTCCCGCTTGGTGCCGGTGCTAACGTTGGCTGAATCCTTGCGATCCAGGTCGCTGTTTCTTCCAAACCTGGGATTTCATTTTGTAACTTGTTGATGTGTTCTCGCATTTTTTTCGGCGTCATCGTTGGTGGCCCGGGTTGGAACCCGAACCAAATAAACGCGTTAATGCTGCCGAGCAATAGCCCCATAAGCTTTACTTTTTCCACGAAAAATAAAACCTTTGTTTTCCTGACTCCTTGTTCTCCAACTTAAGTTGGCCCTGAATAGTGCCAAAAATACTTCTAACCCAAGCTTGCCCGCTCTCGAACTCCGGAAGAACAAATCGCATCATTCCGCTGTAGTTGCTTGCTTCAAAAGACAATAGCAACAAACCACTTGTTTCCTGATCCTCCATTTTAGCCAGCAACCGAACCGGGGAAGCCGCTCGGCTACGAAACCACTCGTTCTTCGAATTGAGCGCACCTTCGATTGCAACGACATCTGCTGCTTGCCCAAAGAGAGTAGCCTTGCGGGTTTCCAGCGCGGTCAATTGTTGTTTCAATTGTTTTACAACATCGTTTACCATCCACCTTTTATAGCTGTGTCGTAAGATTCCCAGAACCTGAATAACGAGAAGAACAACAAGGACAAGGTTCAGATATCTATACCTGCTTCTTGCCTGCTTTGGCAGTGCGGACCCAAGATTGAGCCGTATCATCGAAAGTTACTATCGGCAGGAATCTGAGTTTTCTCTCTCGGCAATGAAAAATACCTTCACCGAAAACGAAGTTCCTTTTATTTTTAACCTGAATATTTTTTGCAAAACTTGTGAGTAGAGCTTTTTGTGACACGCGAGACTCAGTTTGAAAAGGTGAACAGAGTCTCGCTTAACCTCTATAATAGAGGCATGTAGGAGTTCTTGGCGCAAGCGTGTGAAAAAAACAGCGTGTGTACCAAAAAACATTGGGTGTCAAAATAGGCATTTATTGATAGTTTGGAATTGATACCTGATTTGACTATTTTTTTTTGATCTTGTATAACTATAAGTTATAGAGAGATAGAAACTAGAACAATCTTTTCTGGAGGCCCGCTTCAAGCGCCAAACCAATAGAACCTGCTTTCCAGATGAGGATAAACCTTAAGGGGGGAAATATGAAGATTCGCTGGTTGCTGCTTTGTTGTTTGCTGCTTTTATCCAATTTGGCTATTGCCGGTGACACGCAAGAGTTTACGTGTTTTCTCCCGGCGGAGACAACCACCAACGAAGTTGAATTCTCTGTGAATTGTGAGAGTTTCGCCCAACCGATCACCAGAAACTTCGGCGTAACTCGGGCTGACGAAGGTGTTACGGTCCGATTTCTGGAGGAAAAATTCGCTGGTGGGCAATTCCTCTTAAAAGTTGCCGTAACCGGCGAGAAGGCCGCTTGGAAACGTGAAGCCGTTGTTTGGGTAAAAGTTGCCGGTGGTAGCAATGATCAACTATTGGCCCCATTGCCTGCCAAAACCTTCAAGTTTAGGGCTTCCCCCCCTCAAAGCTTCCAGATCTTTACCCGCGAAGATGACAAAGGGGAATATGAAAAACCGCTTTTTGTTCACTGTAGAATTTTTGACAAAGTTTCTGGAAGCGATCTATTTTCTCAAATTTTCCCCAAAAAGGATCAAGACAGTTCATATCCAGTTTTCTTCCAAGTGAAGAACGGCCAAACTTATGTCCTTGAATTGTCCTTTACAGACCAATTTGGTCGGGCCTCAAAGAAAACACAGCCCTATTTCAGGGCTTTTAGTAGACCATAAGGGAGAAGACAGATGAACAAAAAATATTTTCTCTTTCTATTTCTCTTTGTTACCGCGATTGCTTGGGGGCAAACAGATGGTTTTCCAGATGCCCCGACACTCATTGCCGAATATGAGGCTGTTTTGCAGGTTGATGGTGGAGATTATACGCCAAGTAATGACGCGACCGCCGAAATAACAAAAGAAGCGTCATTTAGCTTTCCCAACTATGAAATTAGTTGGATTAGTTTCAATATCGATGCCTATCTTGCACCCTGCCCTTGGGGGCCGGTTTGGTACGGTTATGGGCCTATATACCCTAACTGGCATGGGATGGGATATCTAAGCATTTCATCTGATCTTTCCAGCGGCGGCGAACTGCTTTGTTACTTTGGCTCGGAAGGCGGTACCTACTACAGCGCTCTCGGGGATGGCGCATCTATTGCTGGGAACTCCTTCACCGTCAGTGTCATATCATTGGGCTTTCCTTGTGCCCCAACAATCAACCTTACAGCATTAAAAGTTTATGGGACACTCATTAATGATCCAAACGACCCTCCCGAAGAACCCCCAGTCGAGCCACAACCCACAGAAGAAATTGGTATCCAAACTTGGCTTGATATCAAAGGGAATATTCTCCCCTTATTTCCAGAGCCAAAGCCCCAAGAATGCCCACCAGCAGAGTGGGAGATGATGACATTGCGGAAGAAGGGCATCCTTGCCCCTTTTGCCGTTGCCGACCCTGTCAACGTCATGTCTGGGAACTTTGCTCTGCCCGAAGTCGACCTCAAACTCAAAGCCCGCGACCCCATTGTTCTTGCCCGCATATACAACTCTCTCGATCCGCGAGTAACCCCCTTCGGAAAAGGTTGGAGCAGCCCCTTCTTTACCAGACTTACCATTGCCACGACATCCGTGACCTTTATCAACGCCGATGGTTCAGGTTTAACCTTTCCAAAAGTTAATGGCGTATACCAAGCCCCCGAGAACTCCGATCTGAAACTGATAACCCCTGATGCCAACGGCTTCTGGTCCATTCAACATGCGAGCGGCAAAGAGTGGTTCTACAACACTGACGGCCAAATTGTTCGGATGGCAAAAAGCTGCTGTGGCCAAGGCGCAAGCAATGCCTTGTCATTTGAATATGACCAAGCGAAGCGCCTGATAAAAGTTGAAAATTCCTCTGGCCAAGCCATGAACTTTCAATATTCTGCAGAGAACCTGATTGAGCAAGTCACCGATTCAACCGGCAGAATTATTGCATACACATTTGACGCCCAAAAACAGCTCACCTCAATGACAAACCCCATCGGGCAAACGACCACCTATGTATACGGCCCAGAAAACATGCTGACCGAGATTCGTAAACCAGGTCAGGAAAACACGCTCATCACTTATGCTGACAACCGTGTTACCAGCGTCGCTGATCCTCAAGGTCGGACCTCTACCTTTGCCTGGGACCCCACAACAAAGGTGGCCACTGTCATCACACCAGAGGGCACGAGCTATGCGTATAAACTCGCTGACAACGGTGGTTTAGACAACCTTTCTATTGCCGGTGACAACCAGCAAATAGAAAAGTCTTTGCAAGCCTCCGGCTCAAAAATCATTGGGTATACCGATGCGAATGGACAACAGCGAACTTGTACTTACAATGATTTCGGCTATGTCACTTCTATCACAGACGCTCTCGGCAATACCAAGCATTATGAGTGGGATGAAGCCACCAAGAAATTGCTGGCTGAAACTAATGAACTTGGCCACCGAAAAACCTACACATGGTGTGCCCGCGGCAATCTCATGTCCGAAACGGACTTTGCCGGCAACGCCACCAGCTATACCTATGATTCTTATAACAATCGAACCACCAAAACCGACGCACGCGGAAGCACTACCAGATATGTTTACACCGACAATGGGGGTCATTTAACCCAAGTTATCAGCCCCGACGGCGGCGTCTCCAGCTTCACCTACGATGTTCGAGGAAATCTCACAAGTTCAGCCAACCCTCTAGGCTTTGTCACAAGCTTTGAATACGATGCTTTGGATCGTCTGACTAAAACCACTTACCCCGATGGCCGGTGGGTCCAAATGGTCTATGATGTCCGTGGGAACATCGTTCGCCGCATCGACAACCTCAATCGGGAAACAGCTTACACCTATGATTTATCCGGAAAGCTGCTTTCAACCACCCGGCCGGACGGCACTGTTTCCCAAAACGAATTTGATATAGCCGGACGAAAAGTGAAAACCGTTGATGCCCTACAACGAGAAACACATTTCTCTTACGATGCGTTTGACCAGCTTACATGCATAACCTATCCCGACCAGGCCACGGAACGATTCTCCTATGATCTGGCTGGCAACCTGATCTCCAAGACCGACGAGCGTGGTTTCGTCACAAACTTTGAATACGACCCTGTTGGTCGCATGTTAGCAACCATTGATCCTCTCAGCAGCCGGTGGGCAGCGGAGTTTGACGCGGCTGGTCGAAAAGTAGCCGACATCGACCCCTTGGGTCACCGCACGGAGTATGTTCACAGCCCGGCGAATCAGGTCGTCAAAGTCATTGCCCCAGATGGCACAGCTACCAACAACGAGTATGATCTGGTAGGCAATCTCCTCAAAACGATCACCCCTTCTGGTGCACAGTGGTCATGGCAATATGACGCACTCAACCGCCAGACACAAGCGATTGCACCAAATGGTGCCGTCTCAAAAGTCATGTATGACAAGCTTGGCCAAGTCGTCACGGAAATAGATCCATTAGGCCGAAAGATGCTTTACACCTATGATTCGGCGGGTCACAAGCTCACAACCACGGAGCCCGCATCCGGCACCTGGACCAACGTATATGACAGTGCAGGTCGTTTGATAGCGACAAAGAATCCACTTGGCGCACAAACCACCTTTGCTTACGACCTCATTAATCGGCTCATTTCGGAAACGGATCCATTGGGCCAAAAAACAGTTTTTGAATATGACAATGCAGACCGAAAGATTGCTAAAGTAGATCCTCTCGAACGCCGAACAATAACCAACTTCGATGTGCGGGACCGCGTGGTTTCCGTGATCGATCCTGCCGACCGAGAAGTCTCTTTTGGCTATGACGAGGGCGGCAACCGCGTGCGTTTGACCGACGGCGAAGGACGTATTTGGCGCTGGGACTACGATCCAGTAGCCCGAGTCGTTGTTGAAACGGATCCTCTGGCCCACAAAGTTCAGTTCAGCTACGACGCTGTGGGAAACAAGATTACCAAGACCAATGCTCGAAATCAGACCATTGCCTACGATTTCGACACCATGAATCGCCTCAAGAAGGTTACCTATTCGGATGGCGCTGTTGCGACTTTTGCGTATGACCTTGAGGGTCGGGAGATCTCCCGCTTTGCCCCGAACTGCGGCGTCACCAAAACCTGGGATGCTCTTGGCAACATGACCTCCGAAAAGTTCCACCCCTGGAACAAGGGTTGGCAGCTCACCTATGACATCAAAGGCAACCGAATTAAGGCTATCAGCCCTCAGAACAAGACTTTTCGCTACTCTTACGATGCTCTTGATCGGCTGACTGTCCTGAACCCACCCGGCAGCTATGACACCGTGAAATACAAGTTTGACAAAGCCGGGCGCCTGAAACGAGTGAAGCGTCAAAATGTCGTCACCAACTATCAAGTTGATGCAGCGAACCAACTCTTGCGAATCCGCCATGAGAAATGGCAAAAAATTCATAAGAAAACCAAGAAAACCCTTCTTGCCTTGCGAAAATACAAATATGATGCCGCTGGAAACCGCATCCTAAGCAAAGATGAAAGCGGCAAGCCCACTCGCTACACGTTCGATGCCAGTGATTGGCTAACGAATGTTATCTATCCGGATGGCTTACAGGTTTCCTACACATACAACGGGGCCGGAGATCGCCTTACCGAGATGGTTGGCAGTAAAACAACCTCTTATCAATACGATCAAGCAGGCCGCATGATCGCACAAGGCCCGGAATCCTTCATATACGATGCCGACGGCAACCTGACCGAACAGTCAGCAGGCCTTCAAAAGACCACCTACACCTGGACCCCCGACAATCGCTTGGCGGAAACAATGAGCTATATTCGCCAGCGTATTGGCCATGGTCGCAAAGCTCGTTGGTTGCCGTTCCGTCGCACAACCCAAGAAACCTATAGCTACTTGCCCGAAGACTGGCGCCGCGTAAAGCGCGTAACCAACGGCATCAGTCGCGTCTCTCTCTACGATGGCGCTGACGAAAGTCATGAATTCCTGGAAGTTCCCAAGTTCTTCCGCAGAACCTGGCGCTTTGGCAAGTTCTGCTGGAAGCCAAAGCTTCCAGAACTCAAGCTCGAACGAGAGTTTTACTCAGGCCCCAGCACGGACGACATGGTCTCCACCGTCTTCTTCGGCCGTGAACTCCAAATGCTAGATGACGCCCTGGGCAGCACCATTGCCCTGACAAATCACTCTGGCAACGTCTTAGCTCGCATGAACTACGACCCCTGGGGCAACCTCTGGTGGCC
>Ga0100380_10007775_pt1 | contig 10674 bp, 13 predicted proteins | sample CryGeymeta201504_FD_80417 | JGI IMG/M metagenome (GOLD analysis project Ga0100380, IMG submission 80417) | Groundwater microbial communities from Crystal Geyser aquifers in Utah, USA - Crystal Geyser metaG 2015-04 | ecosystem: Environmental > Aquatic > Deep subsurface > Groundwater | place... | reverse complement strand
GTTGTGGGTATCTTTGGGTTCGCCTGGTGGGAGTGAGTTGGTGACGATGCTGGCGATTTGCTTTTTCAGTTGGTTTGCTGGAGCGAACAAGGCGATGGTGTTGTCGTAGCTCTTGCTCATCTTGCGGCCATCGAGGCCGGGGAGTGTTTGAGCGAGCGGGTTAACTGCGGCGGATGGCGGTGTGAAGTAGTCGACGGTGTAGATGGTATTGAAACGCATTGCGATCTTGCGTGCCATTTCGACGTGTTGGATTTGGTCGAGTCCTACGGGGATTGAGTTAGCGTGGAACAGGAGGATATCGGCGGCCATGAGGACGGGGTACATGAACAGGCCGGCGGTGATGCCGGCGTCGGGGTCATGTTCGGTGAGGGTGTTGCGATCGACGGCGGATTTGTAGGCGTGTGCGCGGTTGAGGGAGCCTTTTGACGTGACGCAGGACAGGAGCCATGCCAGTTCGGGGATTTCCGGGATATCGCTTTGCCGGTAGAAGGTGGTTCGTTCGGGGTCGAGGCCGCAGGCGAGCCATGCGGCGGCAATTTCCAGTGTGGATTGGCGAACCCGCTGTGGGGCGGGGGTTTTGATGAGGGCGTGGTAGTCGGCCAGGAAGTAGGAGCTATCGACGTCTGGGAGCTTACTGGTGGTGATGGAAGGTCGCATGGCCCCGATGTAGTTGCCGAGGTGCGGGGTGCCGGATGTGGTGATCCCGGTGAGCACACGGGTGATTGGCGGCGTGGCTGTCGTGGCTGTCATGGCTGTTCGCTTGGTAAGACGCCTCATAGTTTACGCTGGTTTGATGAGGAATGCAAGCGTACGCTTGGGTGCGCATGACACGTCACTTGCAATGCAAGAAGCGTGCCAGCCGGGAACCGCTACTCGGCCTCAATCTCATTAGCCGCAATTCTTGCGTTGGCCCATACCCGTGCGTGCGGAGCTATATGTACACCATCGAGTATCATAACGGACTGGCTAATGTACGATCCAACACCGATATATGCTCCAGGGGAAACTTTAGTGCCGCTGCCAATGTACACGCCGTCGGCAATATAAGCTCCGCGACAAACCAATACACCGAAGCCTATGTACACGCCAGCCCCAATGTGTGCGTCGCCATAGATTATGGCGCTAGCCCCAATGTACGATCCAGCGCCAATGGTCGCGCCATCAAGGATGCGCGCCTTTGGGTTTATTACCGCTGTGCTGTCAATGGCACATTTGTTCACTTTGACTCTCCTAATTGTTGGTTACGGGTTGCAACCTCGTCTGACCGAGTTAATATGGTAGCGCGGACGCGCCGGTATGTCAAGGACTTTTTTATGGACGAAGCCGAACGGCAGGGCTTGGTTAGCGCGCTTGTTCCCAGGAAAGATACGTGCCAGAGCAAAAAAGTGCTTTACACCGAGTCGCGTATTCGCTACAGTATTGGCATGAAAACACAAATTGACGTTACAGAGATGATAGGTGACCTCGTTTCGCGAGGTTGGAGCTATGCAGAGATCGCGCGTTACGTAGGCGTGCAGCGAGCGCAGCCGCCCAGGTGGCACCGTGGCGAGCAAGAGCTATCGCTGAAAAATGGGCTAATGCTGATTGCGCTACGCGACTCGGTGCTTGCCGCCGAGCGTACAGCGGGCCGCAAGGCGCGCGCCGGTGCTTAAGGTTGCAGCGCTGTTTGTGCAGCATGGTGGCTGCTACTACGGATTGGATTATGTTGATCCGTGGCCGGAGCAACGGGACGCGAGGAAATATGACGGGCCGCTACCGGTTGTTGCGCATCCACCGTGCCAGCTTTGGGGTGCAATGGCCGCTGTCAACTATGCAAGGTGGGGCGGCGAGCACAACAGGCCAGGCAACGATGGCGGGTGCTTTGCGTCTGCGCTGAGCAGCGTAAGGCGCTTTGGTGGCGTACTTGAGCATCCGGCAAAAACGCGTGCGTGGGCGGCACACGGGCTATTGCGTCCGCAGCTTGGCCGATGGCTATACGATGGCGATGGCGGATGGGTGTGCGAGGTGTGGCAAAGCGCATACGGGCACAAGGCAAACAAAGCGACATGGCTGTACTACTGTGGGATCGATGAGCCGTGTGATATGCGATGGGTGAGGCCAAGTGGAACACATCAGATAGGCGGCCACGATCAGCGCGGCAAGGCGGCTAACAAGCCGACGTTAGGCAAAAGGGAGGCTAACGCTACGCCTGTTGAGTTCCGGGATGAACTGCTGCGCATGGCTCGCAAGGCTCGGGCTGGAGAGCAGGCATGAGGGTTGAAAAGATAGGCGATGCCGAGCTTTACCTCGGTGACTGCCGGGACATCTTGCCGCAACTGCCGAAGGTGGACTCGGTGATAACCGATCCTCCGTACGGGATCAGCTACCTACCCTATCATCCCGGTGCAGCGCCAAGGGACAGAATCTTCGGCGACGATCAAGTGTTTGACCCATCCCCTGTACTGACCGTCGGCGCACAAACCACAATTTTGTGGGGGGCGAACAACTACGCATCATCCCTGCCGCGAGGCGGCTGGCTGTGTTGGGACAAGCGCGTGTCAGTAGCCGCCGACAAAATGATGGGGAGTCCTTTTGAGTTGGCATGGATCAATCACCAGTCGAGGTACAAGTTTGCAAGGATTCAACACGGCGGGGCAAAGAATGCGGACGGCGAAAAAATAGCGAGAGTCCACCCAACGCAGAAGCCCATTCGCCTGATGGAGTGGTGCATTGAGCAATCGAGAGGCGCGCGATCAATCCTTGACCCGTACATGGGCAGCGGAACGACCGGCGTTGCGGCGATGAACCTCGGGCACAAGTTCATCGGCGTCGAGATAGACCCAAGATATTTCGAGATTGCTTGCCGCCGAATCGAGGATGCGCAAAGGCAAGGCAGGCTGATCGGATAGCGCCGTTACCTACCGTTACGTAACGCGTTACTCCGTTACGATAACGCGTGACAGTAACGCACCGGTAGCTGCGGCGATGCTCGGGCGATGCTCGGGCGATGCCCCGGCGATGCCCCGGCGATGCTCAGGCGGTGCCCCGGCGATGCCCCGGCGATGCTCAGGCGATGCCCCGGCGATGCTCAGGCGGTGCTCGCCTTTTGCGCTACGGCATGGTTGACATTGGCTTGCTAACGCGCTAACGTAGCTAACGGTTAGCTAAAGCGAGGTTTGCATGAGCGGGTTTACGAAATTGTTTTCGTCGATAACAGACTCAACGATATGGCAAGAGCCAGACGCAACGCGGATAGTCTGGATCACCATGCTGGCTATGGCAGACCAGCGAGGGATTGTGAACGCATCGGTTCCTGGATTGGCATCGAGGGCGCGTGTTGAGTTGCAAGCGTGCATTGCCGCCTTGGAGCGGTTATCGTCGCCCGATGAGTGGAGCCGTACGAAAGACAACGATGGCAGGCGGATTGCTGAGGTAGACGGTGGATGGATATTACTCAACCACGGGAAATACCGGGCAGAGCGGTCGAAGATTGATCGGAACGAATATCAGCGCAAACTCATGGCTGAGCGTCGTGCGGCAGCCAAGTTAGCGACTGTTAGCAGAATTAGCCGCAGTGAGCCGGGGTTAGCCCAAGCAGAAGCAGAAGCAGAAGCAATAGAATCAAAAGAAATAGTGGCTTCGCCACGGATCGACGGACAAGCGGTAGAGGCATACAACCGAATCCTTGGTGACGCTTTGCCAAAGGTTACGCGGATGACCAGCACCAGGAAGTCAGCAATCAACGCACGGGTGCGGGACTTGGCTGAGCGATCACGGGTGGATTGGTGGGAGCAGTATTTCGAGGTGGTGAAGTCACGCGGGTTCTTGTTGGGGGAGAACGACCGAGGATGGCGAGCAGACTTCGACTGGTTACTGAAACCGGCGCACATGCAGAAGATTCTTGAGGGAGGATACTCCGGCACGGCAAAGAAGGCCGGCGGCTATGCGGTAGATGGAATCATGGGCAGATTCGTCTAGGAGGATGCCATGGACGTGAAATCGAATCGACGCGCCGTTGTGCAAGGGGTTCTGATGCTGTCGAACCTGAACCTGCGCTTTGGGCCGAACACGCAAGAGCGATTTGCCGCTTTGACCGAGGCATGGCTGAATACTGTCCCGGATGGCATCGCCCCTGAGCGCCTGGAAGCGGCCTTCAGCACGTTGCGCCGCGAATGCGTGCAGTGGCCCGCCCCAAAGGATTTGATCGCCGCCCTGCCGCCAGAGATTAGCTTTGCGCAAGAATATCCGAAGGTCAGTGCGTCGGAGCGTGAACGGCTGTCAGATTGGTTGACTCAGATTGAAGCAAGAGGTTAGACTTGGGCATGGCAAAAAAGTCACCATTGCAGACGCTTGATCGCCTTGGGATTGATCCTATCGAATCGCTGGCGCGAATAGCAAGACAAGCCGAAGCCGAGGATGACAAACGATTGGCAGTCAAGTGCTACTCCGAATTGGCGCAATACATCGCGCCAAAGCTCAAGTCCGTTGAAGTCAGCGGGTTCGTCGATCACAACGTCATGATTACCAGCGAACAGCGGCAAACAAGGATCAGGGTGCTGGCGGAAAGCATGGGGATGCAGTTGATTGCTCCACCAGTTGACGCAGAAGAAACTACCATGTAGATTGCCACGCACGGCCCAAACAAAAAGGAACCACCATGGCAATGTCAAAAATCGAAGTTCTGCAACGCATCCAAACCCGCTATCCCGGCGAGGATGGCCGCGAGCTTTACAATATCTTCGCGGCTCTGATTGACGCTTCTGCGGCAGAAGCTGCCTCCGTTCGCGCAGATGTGAACGCCTACACGACCACATTGGCCGCCAAGCTGAACGCGGACGCCGGTGTTACCGACGTGAACTACGCGGCATCGGCCCTGTAAATGTCGAACATTCCAATCATCGCGGCCACAACGGCAGCCGTTGCAACGGCGGTGGAAGCCAACGCATCGTCATATCCTGTCGTGGCGTTTGCCGCGTCGGGATTGGCCGGTGCGGAAACCGTTACCATCAAGGTATCCGTAGCCGGTGGGCTGGCACAAGCCGTCAACACCGAGGGTGCCTCGGCTAATCTGACGGCAGCACTGCCGATGCAGTATCTGCCAGGCGGCGCACGTTACGCGATCACGAAAAGCGCAACCGTTGCCGCCAGCGGCGTAGATATGATCGTCGCTCGGCATTACTGATGCCGCTTCCTCCCGGCCTGCTGCTGAACGCTGCGACCGGCGAGGTTTTCGGCACGCCGACCGCTGCTGGAACCAGCACGTTCACGCTACGGGTTTCAGATTCCATCGGTACGTCGAGAGATATACCGGAAGAAATAACGATATTGCCGTACGTGGCAATGAGTATCGCAACAATCCCGGCACGAATAACCACGGACGTGGCGTTCAGCTACAACCCTGCGGTAGTAAACGGGCTGGCTCCCTACGTCTATACCCAAGGCGGTAATCTTCCGACCGGGTTGTCATTCACTCCCGCAACGGGAGTAATCAGCGGCACGCCAACCGTGACAAACGACTTCTCGATGAGCGCCACCGTCACCGACGCACTGGCACAACAATCCGTGCAGGCCGTTGTGATTCAGGTAAAGCCAGCGCCAACCGTATCCGGGAGTGTTCCACATGGAACCGTTGGTAAGCCGTTCACGACAACATTCTCCGTAAGCGGAGGCCACGCACCTGTTGTGGCAACACTGGATGTAGGCGCATTCCCCGTTGGCACGAATCTTGCAGGGCTTGTACTTGGCGGGACGCCGACGACGCCGGAAACGGCGAACTTCACGGTACGTGTTACTGACGATATTGGCGCGAGCACAACAACCGCCTTCAGCACGCTGATTGTGGCGGCACCATCGTTGACCGGGATACTGCCAGCGGCGCTTGTTAATGGGACGTACTCTGGCGGATACACGCTTTCGGGTGGTGAGGCGGCATTCACCTGGTCGCTACTTAGTGGCGTACTTCCGCCCGGGCTGAGCATAAACGCCAGCACCGGTGCGATAACGGGGACGCCGAGTGCGGTAGGGACGTTCACGCCGACAATCATGGTGGTGGATGCGCAATCGAACGTCGCGACCCGAAGCAATGCCATCATCATTTCGCCGGAGCTTATTTTCAGCGGGGCAGCGCCTGACGGCGGAATCGGGATTGCTTACAGCTTTGCCTATACGGTTGGCGGCGGGGTGCCCGGGTTGGTCGTGACACTGGACAGTGGCACACTGCCAGCCGGGCTAAACCTTTCCAGCACCGGCGTGCTAAGCGGAACGCCGACAACCACGGCGACCAGTAGCTTCACGATCCGCGTGACCGACGCCAACGGCAACACGAAAACCTTGGCGGATTCGGTGCAGGTGTTCGACGGCGCAACCTTGAGCGGCACATTGGCAGCAACTGGCACAACGACCGTGGCCTACAGCAGTGGGCTTTCAGCGGTCGGTGTTGCACCGATTGTGTGGAGCATCAGCGCGGGGACGTTGCCGGTTGGCTTGAGCATGAGCACCAGCACTGGTGTGATTAGCGGCACACCGACAACCGCCGCGACCAGCAATTTCACGGTGCGGATTGTCGATGCAGTAGCGAGTGAGGACAGTAGAGCGCAATCCATTGTGGTGGCCGCTTTCCCAACCCTATCCGGCACTTTGGCTAGCGCAACCCAGAATGCGGCCTACAGCAGTGGGTTGAGCCGATCAGGCGGGCATGGTACGGGGACATGGAGCATCAGTTCCGGGACGTTGCCAGTCGGGTTGTCGATCAACGCGGGAACCGGGGTTATCAGTGGCACACCGACAACGGTGCAAAGTTCGGCCATAACGATTGCCTACACCGATACCCAAGCGAATGTGGCGACCAAGGCACAGACGATCACTGTTTCTGCGGCCATCGGCCTGGCTGCAAACTATGCCCCGTCAGGCTATGTCGGGGAAGCATATTCATCGAGCGGGGCATCGGTTAGCGGCGGAACAGCGCCATTTTCGTTCAGCAAGATCGCGGGGTTGTTGCCACCAGGCGCGGTGCTATCGGCATCGACCGGTGCAATCTCCGTGAATCCCATCGCCACGGCAGGGGTTGGCAGCTTCACGATCCGCGTGACCGACGCGATTGCGCAGACGGCATCGGCATCGGATTCGATCAGTTTCTTTGCTTTGCCAAGCTGGACGCAGCCAACGCTGGATGTATCCAACGGCACGTCGCTTGCGGGCGCACTGACCGGTACGCTCGGGTCGGGTGCGCCATACACATTCGCCGGGACGCTTGGCTTCGGTCTGAGTTTGGCTTCGGGTGGGACATTCACCGGAACCGCCAATGACGCAGGCGCAGGTGCCGGTAGGGCAAGGACGTTCACGGTAACCAGTACAGATAGTAACGCTCGGGCAGGGTCTGGAAAGACGTTGACCATTACGTTTTACGATGCGGTCATAGCGACCTACACCGGATCGCTGAAGATGACACGCAACGTCGCGTTCAGCCAGTCGATTACCGCAACCAACGGCAAAGCACCTTTGGCGTACGCGGTTGCATCCGGGGCTTTGCCGACTGGCGTTAGCGTCAATTCCAGTACGGGAGCGGTAAGCGGCACACCAACAGCCGTTGCTGCGACATACAACGCGGCATTCAAGGCGACCGACGCGCTCGGTAGTGTTGGGACAACGGCCAGCAATGCCTTTGTCTTGGCCAATCAAATGGCACTGAGCGGAACGCTGGCCGAGGCTGTGGTCGGGTCTGTCTACAGCATCGGGCTATCGCTGAGCGGCGGCCATTCGGCGTTCACATGGAGTATCAGCGCAGGGGCATTGCCATCCGGGCTGAGCATAAACAGTAGCACCGGTGTGATTAGCGGAACACCGACGACTGCCGCGACCAGCAATTTCACGGTGCGCGTGGTTGATTCGAGCGGCCAGTCAATCGAAGCGGCAAAGTCCATCATCACGTACGCCGTCCCGTCGCTGAGCGGTACGCCATTGGATGGCACGATAGGCGCGGCGTACAGTAGCGGCTTGACGGCAAGTGGCGGCAAAGCGCCGTTGACATGGAGCATCAGTGTTGGCACGTTGCCAGCAGGCTTGAGCATAAACAGTAGCACCGGAGTAATCAGTGGCACGCCAACAACCGCCGCGACGAGCAACTTCACGGTGCGGGCAGTGGATGCTTTGGGGAGCGTTGGGACGCTGGCAACGAGCATGACGGTTTATGCAGCGGTGTCGCTGAGCGGTACATTGGCGAGCGCCACCGTTGGAGCGGCGTACAGCAGCGGTCTGGCAGCAAGTGGCGGTAAAGCGCCGTTGGTATGGAGTATCAGCGCAGGGGCATTGCCTTCTGGGTTGTCGATCAATTCCAGCACCGGAGTAATCAGCGGAACGCCGACCACAGCCGCTACGAGCAACTTCACGGTGCGTGCAGTGGATGCGCTTGGTAGCGTTGGGACGCGAGCAACGAGTATGACGGTTTATGCAGTAGTATCGCTGAGCGGCACCCTGTTTGATGGCACGATAGGATCGGCGTACAGTGGCAGCTTGACGGCAAGCGGTGGGAAATCGCCGTTGGTGTGGAGTATCAGCGCAGGGGCATTGCCTTCGGGCCTGAGTATAAACAGTGGAACGGGTGTGATCAGTGGCACGCCAACAACAGCCGCTACGAGCAACTTCACGGTGCGTGCAGTGGATGCGCTTGGTAGCGTTGGGACGCGAGCAACGAGCATGACGGTTTATGCAGCGGTCTCGCTGAGCGGCACATTGGCGAGCGCCACCGTTGGAGTGGCGTACAGTAGTGGTCTGACGGCGAGCGGCGGCAAAGCGCCGTTGGTGTGGAGTATCAGCGCAGGTGTGCTGCCAACGGGGTTGTCGATCAGTTCCAGCACCGGAGTAATCAGTGGCACGCCGACCACCGGTGGAACCAGTAATGTCACGGTGCGGGCAGTGGATGCGCTGAGCAGTGTGGCAACCAACGCGCAATCAATTGTAGTGGTTGCCGAGCATTCTGTTAGTGCTGGCGATATAAACGAGGCGGTAATAGGTATCTCTCCGAAGGCAAGTGGAACCTCGACAGCAGCGGTTACTGGCGGCGTTGGGCCATTCACCTACGCATGGGCTTTTGTGGCTGGTGGATCGTTTATTGCACTATCAGGCGAAACAACAGCTACAGTAACGGCGACACGTAACGGTACTTCAATCGGTATTGATACGGGGACTTTGCGTTGTAGCGTAACAGATACTGGAAACGGTAATCTGTTGAAGTTCAAGGACATAACCGTAACTCTTGAGAACTCAAATTGACAGCGAGGTATATCATGAACACAATCATCATCATCGTAGCAATAGCGGTCGTCGCGTACATCGCATTTTCACGCGGGAAGTCGAAGCGATCTGGCGGCCAAGGCGGCAGTGTTGATACATCTGGCAAGGTAAATCGCCCGAAGTAATGGCGCTCGATTTTGCCAGTTTGTTCGGTGCGGGTCGTTTCACCCGACCACAAGCCGAGTCGCTGATTGCGATGGCAAAAGGAATTGCCGGAACGCCAGGTGCGCCTGGTGTTGGCGTATGGCGCGGCGCATGGGATAGCGTAACAGCGTATGCTGCTAACGATCTGGTAAGCAATGCCGGGTCATCGTGGCTTGCGTTGATAGCGAGCACAAACGTTACGCCGGTGGATGGTGCGACATGGGCGCTGGTAGCGCGTGTTGGGGATACCGGGCCAACGGGGGCTACGGGGGCGACTGGCGCAACAGGCGCTACGGGGGCCACCGGTGCGGATGGTGCTGGTGGCTTGTCGTGGTCAACGGTAATCGCTTCAACGGCAATCGCGGCAGGTCAGGGATATGTGGTAAACGACGCCGTGACGCAGAACATCACGCTGCCGGTATCCGTAGCGGCCGGCGATGTGTTTGCGGTACACGCAAAAGGCGCAGCGCACAGGATCGTGAGCAACGGCAATGTGATTGACGCCGTTGGCAGCGGTAACGATCTGCTTGTTAGCGACGGCGATACCGCGATGCTGGTGGCGTATGCTGCCGGTCTACTGAGGATAGTGTAATGGCAGACGTGTTGCTGAGTTCGATTGTCGGCGGTGGCGGTGAAAAAACGCCAGCTACTGTAGTTGGGCTTTTAGAGAGCGAACAATTCTCACAAATCATCACGCCGCATATTTCCAATATCGGGGTAAGCGTGGTTTTTTCAGGTGCATTGACTGCCAACACATACAAAAACGTCGCGTCTGTAGCAGCGCCGGGGAGGCTGCTATTTGCCGCCGCATACAGAAATAACACCACGTCGCGATCAGTTGGGTTGCGAATTACGCTGAATGGCGTGGTGTTCTATGATGTTTTTGATTCGGCTAATACATCAATCGGAAGAGGTCCGGTCGGCGCAGGGTTTATTTCGTCAACTGGAATTAGCATGAGCAATTACCATTTCAATACCTTGAGCGTTGATATCAAAAGCTCGCTGACGGAAACGGACAGCATTAGATACGCAGTTGTGTACACTCTGGATCAATGACATGGCCGAACACTACGAAGATATCATTCACAAGGGGCGCGTAGTCGGCAGGCGGTTAGTTGTCGATGAGGTGCCGGATGTTGTTGTGCAAACGCGCATTGCCCGCGACGATTTCATTGAGCGGTTCACGCCGCGGGAATGGCTGGCGGGGCAGAAACTTGCGCAGACGGATGCGAATCTAGCAATGGCGCTTGCGATATTGATGGG
>Ga0100380_10007770_pt1 | contig 10683 bp, 6 predicted proteins | sample CryGeymeta201504_FD_80417 | JGI IMG/M metagenome (GOLD analysis project Ga0100380, IMG submission 80417) | Groundwater microbial communities from Crystal Geyser aquifers in Utah, USA - Crystal Geyser metaG 2015-04 | ecosystem: Environmental > Aquatic > Deep subsurface > Groundwater | place: USA... | reverse complement strand
TGAATCATTCAATGCCAAAATAAAAGGCTTCAGAGCACAACACAGAGGAGTAAGAAATGTCAACTTCTTCCTTTTTAGACTAGCTAAATTATATGCATAGCCCACAACTTTTTGACTTGATCCCGTTTGTGATGAAGAATTAGAGGTGGATTATTTCAAAGCGGATGTCATAGCGGCCATGGATTATTACCCGTTCGGTATGATGTTGCCTGATAGGCAGTGGTATGCGAACTCGGACTCTTCTATTGCTGTTAATGGATTTAACGGAATGCGGAAGGATAACGAAATTAATGGCGTTGGAAACAGTCTGGATTTTGGAGCGAGGATATTCAATAGCAGGTTAGGAAGGTTTTTAAGTGCCGATCCGATGAAACATATGTTTGAGTTTGTTTCTGCGTATAATTTCGCGCAAAATAACCCGATTGCATTTGTGGATGTCGGAGGTTTTGGCGCAGGGTCTAATGATGATGGTATTTCCGCAGATGAACGAAAAGTCAAAGAAGGTAAGCCAAATACATCTGGAAATGCAATAGAATTTATGGAAGGAGGAGCTTCAATGGCTGCCTTTATGGGTGCTCTTTCAGCGGGAACTCAACCTTATCGCTATTCTGGACTTTCAGATCCTGTGAGTACAGCAGTTATCACAACTCCAATTAACGGTCTCGATTGGGATAGACCACAAGCTAGTTTGCAGCATAGTTTGGACGTAGTCAATTTAACAAATATGTATTTAAATGAAACTCAAGTTGGTTACAATACATATGTTCAAATGAATTCAAATGGATATGTAACCGATATATTCGAGGAATATACATCATTGACTGTAACTGTAACGAATGACAAGATTCAATATATTAAAACTACAATGAAAACACATATAGTAATGAGCATTAATGAAAGTGGTGTAACTACAATTAATAAATTGCACCAAACAGTTCAAGTCATAACAACTGAAGGGTATCTAACTGAAATAAAGCCTGAAGATACCAATAATCAAAATTTGACGGATCCCAATGATAGAAAAATTAACTGGACAAGCAATAATCCAGTTTCGACGTATTCTCCAAGTGAGCCTAAAATATCCGCAATTTTAATGGGACGTATTGGCGGAGCTGTAAACAATAATGTATTAATAGCCACCGAGAAGGATGCGGAAAGGGACGCCCTACGAGAAGAAGCAATGGACTTAATCATGGAAGTTTTAAAAAATAAATTCCCATCATATAAATAAACCCGCTTAGATGAAGAAAATCATTTCTCTATACTATCTAATATTTATTCTATTATTAATGGGGTCAATTACTTTCTGCGATTTCTTTAAAGTTAGAATGTCAATAATCCATTTTGATTCAACGTGGCCGACATACGGTTTTTTGCTTGCTAGAGCTGTCATTATATTCTCAAAACTAGTATTATTGAAAACCTATTTAATTGATCTAAAATATTCCTTCAAACTACAAGAATCAATAATAAATCAAAATTCAATTAAGATAGAGATATTGTCATTATTTTCCCTAATAGCTCTTTTGCATGTTGATATCCCAGTTTACAATATTGCCAGACAACTTTCGCAATACTTCTGGGTTACATATGAGACGTTTAACGCTTTATTGTATTTTTTCATAATTCTGAGATTTTTAATAATTTGGAATAAAGTGAGAATAACTGGATGATTTATCACTCCAGAGTTCGAATTCACAGTAATCCTCTAGCATGGCAGAATGTTTTGGAATGGTATTGACAAATTAAATGAGTCCCATGAAAATCCAGTTTAAAAAACGCCTAAAACCCTTATCCTTCGGAAAGTTGGTCTTTTCGGAGAATAATGACCTGAACACCGGACATTCCTTTTGTAAATAAGTTCAATTCTACGAGACACCTTAATTGTGACGAAATCACAAAGAAAGCAGAACACCTTAAATTCCCAATATGCATTCAACCTTCAAAACCAGATTATTTAGTAAATTGAATTACTAAAAAGTGAAAGATGAATCTAAAAGCACTGAAACTTAAATTTGCCCTTTTTGCTCTAATGCTTTTTCTTCTAATGCCCGAATGTAAGGCTCAGAACGAAAAAATATCCTGGGGCGACCCCATAAAAATGGAGCGCTATTGGATAGCTAATATTCTTAATGATAATGAGGGTAATGTCTATGCATTGAGCATTGAAAAAAAGGAAGTTCATATTAAAAAGCTCCAAGGTGAAAAACTAAGTTTTCTTGGTGAATTCTACATTCCCCTCAAGGATTCAGAAGGCAATAGCTTAAACTATATTCAGCGTTTTATGCACCAAGATGCCATCTATCTTATTGCCGATTTCAAACAAAAAAAAGCGAGGAATCGCATATTAAAAATTCAAAAAATCAGTCTTAAAGGCGAAATTCTGGAACCTTGGCGCGAATTATTTCAGGTCGGACCTGAGTTTAAAAATGAAGAAATAAAAATTGAGTTTTTACCAGAACGAGGCAAGCTAATTATCAGTGGTGAAGCCATTAATGAAGTCACCCAAGAAACAACAGGTCAACGGTATATCATCTTTGGGGCAGATTCTAAAATAGAAAAAGATTTTATAATCCACTTAAAAGATGATCGTTTTAAGTTTTCAGTTTATCGCTGGTTAATCGATGAAAATGGATTCATGTATATTCTTGGCTATGCCATGCCAGTGCTTGAAAACTCAGAATTAGGCTCAAGAGCTCTAATCGTAAAAAGTGATTTGGATGGAGTAGTTCAAGAAGAATGGGAGATTCCATTAGACAAAAGGAGCATAGTGATGTCCTCAAGTGAGATTGAAATCGACTCTTTAGGAAATATTACGCTTGCTGGGCTCTATCAAGATTACCATGACACCAAACGTGAAAAACCCGCAAACGCAGGCATTTTATACTTGCGATTTGCTTCTGGGTCATCCTTTCCTATTTTTCAAAACGCTAATGAGTTTAGTGAGGCACTGCTAAAAAGTATTCCCACATCAGAAAATTGGAAAGCAACAGGAATGGAGTATTTCAATTTTGTCCATTATTACAGATTGCAGTCCATGGGTTCTGGAAAATTTATTGTTGTATTTGAGCAGATGGGCAAAAAGCCGCCTTATCCTTATTACGACATTTTCATCCTTGGCGTTAACGAAACCGGAAAAATTTCTTGGCAACGAACAATACAAAGGAATGCGCGTGATAACAATAATGGAGAACATACTCAAACAGCACTTCATAAATCGAAAAATGGAGTTAAACTTTTTTTCATAGATCACAGAGACAATTATGATGCGAATGGAAACCGTATTGAAACAGAAAAACCAGAATGGCCTAATACGGTGAATGACCCCATAATGATGCTAAGTATTGATCTTGAGGGTAACCTGACTTACACTCAAATTGGAGAAATGATAAAAGGAAAAATTCGGGTTCGTATCGAGGACTGCAGATTCATAGACTCCAATACCATCTTCTTTTATGCAAATTCATATGGTAGGACTTATTTGTGTGGAATTTTGAAAATCAATTAGATTCCAAGCCTTTATAAGCGAAGATAATGTTGTACTCAACTTTTCATCGAGCATGCTGTCGACATAGCAAATCAATTAGGAGTAAATATAACTATACTATTTTATATAATATGTAAACTTCTTATAAATATTAGTCTATTGTTTTTTTCGTAACATGTCATGTGTAAATTCTTTTCACAAATTAGTAATTATGAAAAAACAAATTCTATTATTTTGTGCGCTCCTCCTTCATGCCGCAGGGGTTGAAGCGCAGAACTATTGCTTGAATTGCGATACAATGACATATCACAATAGTACATGGCAACTTGAAGCATGTTACCCTTTAGATCAAAGTGCTAATGATGTTTCAATGAAGGGGAATGACGGAACTGAGTTCGGTACAACCGACGCAGATGGCCGGAAAAATCAACCGTTAACAGCTTATCATTTTGATGGCAACACTGATTATGTATTACTAAATCAGCTTTTTGACTACAATCAAAGGACGATTTCTGTTTGGTTTAAAGTCGATAGTGCTGATGAAAACTACCAAGACATTTATGTTTCCGATGATCCTAGTGTAGCTAATGGCTTAACAGCACTCGCAGTATTTAAAGACAGTGTCACCAAATTGGTTTATGTGGTAGGATCAGGAGCCACAGTCAGTGTCCCTATTTCATTGAATACATGGTATCATGCTTCGATTGTTGTTAATGACTCCTTCGCCTATTACTATTTAGATTGTAGCAATGTTGGCTCTGGACTTAATAATTTCCATAAATCCTCTAATGGTGTAGGTCAAGCTGTGCTTGGTGGCAGTCGTGATACATCCACATATTGGTTTTCAGGATCTATTGATGACGTGAGAATTTATTCAACTAACCTTAATGAAGATGCGCTCGATAGCCTATGCAATCTTAATTGTTGTTTTTCCTGTGATACGTCGCTGACAATTAACGCGAATCTTGAAGGCTGTTATCCTTTTACTAATGAAGCACAAGATGAAACAGATAATCACTTTGATGGAAACGTAAACGACGCAACAAGAGACTTTGACCGTTACGGAAACTTTAATGAAAGCTATTACTTCGATGGAAGTTCTGATTATATAGCGCTTCCATCACTTTTTGATTATGAAGACAGAACCTATTCACTTTGGTTTAACGCCACAAATATCTCAAGCGTTCAGAATATTATTGTATCGGATGACCCTTCCTTAATAAATGGATTAACAGCTATGGCGGTTAGAAACAGTGGAGGTCCTGAGGTATATTTTGTTGTCGGTTCAGGTGCTACGGTTTCATATTCAATTAATCCAAATCAATGGTATCATGCAGTCATTGTGGTTGATTCTAATTTAGCAAGATATTATGTTGATGGAGTCCTTATTGGTAGTGGTCTCAATAATTATCATAAATCTTCGAATGGTGTTGGACAGACAGTCGTGGGAGGAGCAAGAGACCTCACCACCTATTGGTTTGAAGGCTATGTTGATGATATTAAGATCTATTCGAAAGCATTAGATTCAGCAACTATTGCGCATTTATACTTGGATAGCTGCTGTTGGGATGGATGCGATACATCAGGTATGGAACTTAAAAATATGACCGGATTAAAAGAGAAATTTAGTCAACCTCTCAAGGTTTATCCAAATCCAGGAAAGGGTAGCTTCAGAATTAGTATTGATGCTGTAGAATCATTTAACGTTGTGATTTATGATGTCAATGGTCGTGAGGTTTATCAAAGAAACTCAATCATGTCCGATGAACAATTAAGTATTGATGCTAAACCTGGCGTTTATTTCATCAAAGTAATTACAAGCTCTGGAAAAATTTTAACAACAAGGTATCAAGTACAATATTAGTATAAAGGCCCTCGACTTCTAACGGGGGCCTTTCTTAACATTCCTTTTAACATATCTATCTTTGAGTACTTTGTGATTCTACCTTGAGAAGAAAAAAACATTCTTCAAATTGCCTAGGCCTATGTTGAACTTTCAAAACCAACAAGGTTCTACTTGCACTTAATATTACATTTCATTTGAACCCATAGCTTCAAAAAAAAGTAAATGATATACGAAATACGCATAATTGCGCAAATAAACCTTGTTGGATTATTCCAATTTCACTTTCTTTGATTTAGAACCAAAATCATGAATCCATGTTAAGGCATACATATATAATTCTTATCCTCTTATTAAGTTCAGCCTTTGATTCGCTTTCCGCTCAAACCAAGAGCGGGAGGCAAGAATCTTATGGCATTCAAAAAAACCAAGGTCAAGTTAAAGATCAAAATGCCAACCCGAGAAAGGATGTCTTATTCATGGGAAATGGTGGAAGAATGTCTTTCCAAATTCGTAAAAAAGGGATCAGCTATCAATTGTATTCTCAAGAGTCATCTTCTATTGGTGAGAGCGACTCCGCTATAGAAATTCTGAGCATTTACCGTGTTGATATAAATTGGTTAAATACTCAGGGTGTTGGTCACTATGAGTTGAGTGAAAAAAACGAAGGCTATAACAATTACTATAATGTGGCCAGGGGGATGGCGCCTGCCTTGTTTGTCGAGGAATATCGGAAACTCATCACTAAAGATATTTGGCCCGGAATTGATTTGCATTTAGCAGTTAAGGAAGGTGCAATTGAAACAGACTGGTATTTAGAAAAAGCAGAATCCATCCATCAAATTCAGATGGAAATTAAGGGTGCAGAATTGAGAATTGAAGGTGGCTTTTTAATCATGAAAACTCCATTTGGAGAAATCCGAGAAGGAAAACTCAAAGTTCTACAGAATAATATTGAGCTCCAAGCTAATTGGGTATTGGATGGAAATAGGATCAGTTTTCATGTTGAGGGCGCCAATCCAGACCTTCCGCTCATCGTTGATCCACCCACCCGTATTTGGGGCAGCTATTTTGGAGGTGCGGGCGATGACCGGTTCTATGCAAGTACTTTGGATAAAAATGAAAACCTGATCGCATGTGGAAATGTATACTCGACGAACCTAGCAACCTTCGGTGCACATCAAACAGCTTTTGTAGGAGGTAGTCAAGGACTTTGGGTTGGAGATGGAATTATATCAAAATTCACAAGTAATGGTGCCAGAATGTGGTCTACTTATTATGGTGGAGATAGACCAGATGATATATGGAATGTAGCCTGCGATTCTTCAAATAATATATATTTTGTGGGGAGAACGCTATCTGATACTGGAATTGCTACCTCGGGAAGTCACCAATCAAGCATTGGAGGAAATGGTTCCTTGCAAGACGGGTTTTTTGTTAAGTTGAATTCAAGTGGAATCAGGCAATGGGGTACCTATGTAGGTGGAGATGGCAGTGATCAAGCCTATGCATGTGCTATTGACAAAGATCAAAACATATACATTTCTGGCTATGCATATTCGAATACAAAAATTGCTACCAATGGTGCCTGGCAATTTGATGTGTCAATTCTAGGAAGTGATGCGTTTTTGATGAAATACAAACCGGATGGCACCAAACTTTGGGGAACCTATCTTGGAGGAACAGGCATGGATCAGTCCTTTTCCTGTGCAACTGATGATTCAGGTTATGTTTATATGGCGGGCTATGCAGAGAGCTATGCAACCATGGGTTATAATACTTCGCATCAAATGACTAATTCCGGAGGAGAGGATGGGTTCCTTTCGAAATTCGATAGTTCAGGAAACATGGTTTGGAGCACTTATTTTGGGGGTGTGAATGTCGATCACGTTACTTCATGTGTAGTTGATGCAAATGGCAATATCTTTATTGCCGGGGTTACTGAAAGCGATTCTGGTATTGCAAAGCTTGGAGCATTTCAAGCTACGAATGCAGGGAATGGAGACCTGTTTCTTGCGAAATTTAATGGTTCTGGCGAATTACAATGGGGAACATTCTTTGGCAGTTCCAATGAAGAAGAGACGGATATTGGTTGTTTATCTGTTGACCGTCTGGGTAATGTATACTTTGCAGGTTCTACTGGCTCCGCCTGGGGCCTTTCGACATCTGGATCTTACCAAGCGTCTGGTGCCGGTGGAAAAGATGGAATATTGGCAAAGTTTACAAATACAGGAATTAGGGTCTGGTCAACCTATTTCGGTGGGAATCGCGACGAAAATATAAATTCCCTTTCATGTGGTAAAGATGATTTTCTTTTCCTGAGTGGCTATTCAACTAGCAACACCGGAATATCAACAAGCGGTTCTTTTCAAAGCACAAATATGGGAGGCGCCGACGGGATTACAGCAAAGTTTAGAGTTATCGAATCTAATTCAATATCTGGAAATCAATATGTATGTACTGGGCAAGCTGGTGCGAATTTATTCGGCCCATCTTATTTAAATGCTGGTTATACCTATAAGTGGCTTAAGTCAGAGGTAGATTCCATTTCTGGCTTTCAAGCAGCTGGCGGGAATGATACCTCCTCAACCTATATCCCTGGCCTTATAACAAAAAACACATGGCTCAAGAGAGTGCTGTCGCAATATGGCGTGCATGATACCTCTAACGTCTTGCTTGCATCTCCTGCTACCAACCCCATTGCGTTGGCACAAGTAATAGATGACAGTCTGTGCTTCGGAGACACCTTATTCGTATTTAATCAAAGTAATTTCATGGGCGATGTTTCAAAGCGCGTGAATTGGTATTATTCGGATACCCTTATCGGGGTAGATGACACCTTGGCTTTTGTTCCTCATGTTTCTGGAAATGATAGTCTGCAATTTATAATTGAAAGCGCTAGTGGGTGCTTGGATACAACTCATGTTTATTTCAATCAGGTGAAAGTTGGAAACCGCATCGTTATGGAAATGGACTCTGGCGCCCTTTGTCCAGGCGAAACAAGGACGTTGTATACCTCCACTGATATTGGCATGAGTACCACTTGGTTTTTTAATGGTAGCAATGTGAAACAAGGAATGGATAGTTTCTTTGTTGCAAATGATTCTGGAACGTATTGGGTGACTGTTGTATCTCAAGAAGGCTGCTCTGCAGGCAGCGATACACTTCAGCTAGACTTCGCGGAATTACCTCAGTTAAAACTCAATACAAATTTTGATACCCTCTGTCAAAATGATTGGCTACGTATTACAGATACCACCCAAGGCGGGCCATCCTTTAATAGAAAGTGGTGGCTCCAAGGTCAATTGTATGACTCACTGAAAAGTATTGAAATACAGCTGGTCGACAGTGGCATCCATTGGTTTGTTTTAAAAACAGAAACAAATGATGCTTGCATGGTTAGTGATTCAATATCTGCATTTGTAAAGGCCAACCCTTTTATCAACGGACTGAATGGCACAAGGTCAAACGTACGCATCGATTCTGCCTACGTCTACCTTGCGCAAACACTATCAGCTCAGACATTTACTTGGTCTGTCAAAGAAGGCAGCCTGATTTCTGGACAAGGTAGCAATCAAATTTCCGTTAAATGGAATGATACGACGCAGGGTGGTTTATATCTGCTTGTCAAAGCTGCAAATGGCTGTTCAGACAGTGCTGATTATGCTGTGAGCATGGATTTAATTCCGGTGATTTATCAATTCAGTCCACAACAAGGTAAGCAAGGGGATACAATTTTTATCGAAGGCGTGAATTTCTCCCGCACCAACCTTGTGTCTGTTGGGGGCGTGCTGGTTCAATCATATGAAATAGCTGATTCCCGCCATGTTACGGCAGTTTTAGGAACAGGCGACGACGGCAATGTGCGCATTGAGACTCCTTATGGAACTGCAGAATTGGGCGCTTTTAATTTTCAAGGTGTGTTCGTTCGTGATATTGAAAACGGTCAAATTCGCATCTACCCAAATCCCGTTCAAAATCTACTGAATATAGAAATCACTGGATATCAAAATAGCTCTGAATACAAGTTATATAGCGCCGAAGGGAAAGTTCTCATGTCGGGAATACATCAAGGAGGAACCATAGAACTTAACCTGAGCGAATTGGCAGCAGGACTCTATTTTCTAGCTATTGATGGACAGAAATTTTTGGTTGAAAAACTATAGATTTCAAGTGCCTTTAAGTCCTCTGAATTGCCTGAAATACAGATTCCTTAAAAAACACAAACCTGCCGATTAATTCGTGTGGACTAGTGACTAGGTTTTTTTGTTGGTCGTTTGAATATTAGCCTCGGCATTTCCTTTTGACGCTCCAACGTAATATCTGTCTATTGATTGGCTGTATAGGATATAGCAGCATGGCATAGTGCTAAGTTACTAGCGCAACGGCAGGTGGTAAGATGAGCAACTTCTGAAAGATGTATCAATTACGCAAGTTCCACTTGCTGTTAGAACCGGCCTGGTATCACAGCATAAATCACCTTCCTTGTTGCATGTGTTTAGTGTATTCCCACCTGCACAACTGCCTTCAAATGTGTGAAGTAAACCTAAATAGTGGCCGATTTCATGACTGAGTACTTTAGCACGGGCATCGGTCGCTAAAGTTCCACAATTATTACATGTGGTATAATCCCCTAGTCGATCATGCCTTATCACAATGGCATCGGTATAATTCTGCCAAGGATAGCAGCTATTATATGCAGCCAGAGTGCTTGGTAGGCCGTTTTCCAATATTTCCTTCACCACGTAAATATTGACGTACCTAGCCGGATTGAAAAAATTGGAGCCACCGCTTGAAGTAGTTAGGCTATTCAATTGGACTGATAATTCATTATTTGTTGGGTTCAGAATCGAACTAAAGCGGTTTATACCATTAAATGCTGTTCCATCCGGCCGCCTTTTAGCTAAGAAAAACTGAATATTATAAGCTAAGAATGCATCATTTAATACTTGCAATTGTTGGTATACTTGCGTGTCACTGACTTGAATCGCAGAATCATTGTCAATATGGAAAACCACTGGAATCAGATACCGTGTTGTTCTGCATCCAAGAACTAGTGACGTGGAAGGATCGCCATAGTTTAGAATGCTGGTCGTTGGTGGATTTTGGCGATATTCATTTACGCGTTCAATAAAACCTTGTCGCGATGAATGATAGTTGGAGTCCAGCGATTCATACAAATACTGCATGGAGTCTGACGCACAAGGCAGAGATTGGGCACGAAGTTGCCCGCACAACATCAGGAATGTTGCGACAAATAGTAGTTTTTTCATAGGGAGCTTTTTAAGGTTTATTCTATCTGTAGTGTATAGCGGTGTTTTTGATTAACAGTTAATATATAAAGCCCCCTTTG
>Ga0100380_10007766_pt1 | contig 10686 bp, 17 predicted proteins | sample CryGeymeta201504_FD_80417 | JGI IMG/M metagenome (GOLD analysis project Ga0100380, IMG submission 80417) | Groundwater microbial communities from Crystal Geyser aquifers in Utah, USA - Crystal Geyser metaG 2015-04 | ecosystem: Environmental > Aquatic > Deep subsurface > Groundwater | place... | reverse complement strand
TTTTTCGCTACCGACAAAACTCCCGATGGGAGGACGCTGAAGGGCGAAGAACTCAAAGGGCGCTCGATCGGGATTCGCGAGGTCGTAGAATGGGCTGCCGGCAGCAATGACCCGTCGCAGGTTAAGCTGTTCGAGGACAATGACCAGATTCCGAGCTGCTCATCAATCTACGGGTTGTGCGAATGACCATTACCGCGGCAGCTCTTCAGAATCTTCAGACCCATTGGGCGCTCAGCGTGATTCCCGAAGCTGATCGTATTCGTGCGGCCGACTTCGGCGATCTTGATAAGCATTTTGAATCGGGCATTAAGGCCGCAACCGCATCGGGCGATGCCCGGCATGAGATGATTCTGCGCTGGCTGCACGCCGCTGGCCGGATCATGGTCACCAACTCCCTGTGGTGGGGCACACGACGGGCAGGTACGGGGAGATTGCGGTGAATCTCAGAAAACTGGCGAGGGGCCGGCCGTGCATGGTGCGGATACCCGGCGTCTGCGACGGCGTCGGCCTGAAATCGCCCGACCTGCTTGGGGCATGGTGCTGTGCGCCATGTCACGCTTCTGCTGGCGATCGAGGCCCGGAGCTGGCTGTAGCGGTCATGCGGACTCAGGCCAAACTGATCGAGGAGGGCGTGCTGTGAGAAGCGTTCCCGCACCGCTGAGCCCGCAAGGCATCGGCAAACTACACGCTCATTCGCGGGCGGTCTACCACCTGTGGGCGGCAATGCGCGACCCGGACCTTCCGCCAGCGCGGCGCAAGCAGATCCGCGCGTTGCTGACCGACGAGGAGATCGAGGCGATTCGGGCAATCTATCGGGCCGATCAGGAGTTCGACTCGTGATCGCGTACCCCATCACCCCGGTCGGAAAGCCGCGAATGACCCGCAGCGACAAGTGGAAGCAGCGGCCGGCGGTGCTGCGCTATCGTGCGTTCAAGGACGAAGTGCGAGCACACCGGGTCTGGGTGCCGGAGGACGGCGCCTCAATCCTGTTCGTGCTGCCGATGCCGACCAGCTGGAGCGGCAAGAAGCGCGCGGCCCACGACGGGCAGGTACACCGCACCAAGCCGGATGTCGACAATCTGCTGAAGGCGCTGCTTGATGCGCTCTACGAGGATGACAGTGGAATTCATACCACAGCGCAGCGCAAGGTGTGGGGCGTTGAGGGCCGGATTGTGATCGCGCCCTGGTCCTGGCCGGATCACCTACCACAGACAGCCGCGTAGCGCCATTGGTAAAGTGCGACAGATTTTGAACGAGATTGCCAACCCGGAGAGCACGGATGACCGAAACCCACGAAATCAAGCCGAAACGCGACGCGATCGAGCGCGTCCTGTCACGCCTTTCGATTCGGACGCTGACACCGACCGGACCTGGGTCCGGTGGCGTCCAGGAGCTGACGGCGGCCGAGTTCGCTGGGATGCTCGCGCGCCTCGGTGAACGCCGGCACGTTGACCGTATGACGCGCACGACGGCCGAGCGACTGGCATTCTCGTACCTCGAGTACGGAAGCGCGTTCGCCGAGCTGGTCGATCACCTGGACGCCTGGATGCGCGCTCGGTCGCTGACGACGCATCCGGACGTTTCGATCAGCGGCACGCAGATTCGCCGGCTGGTCTACTGCCTGGTCCGGCGCCATGTGTACGGGCAGCACCGCGCTGGCGGACGGCTGCGCGAGGATCTCAAGGTTGGCAATGAACGGCTGAAACAGATGTCCGGGCTGGTCTCGACTGTGGTCGCCGAACTGATTCGCGCGGACGCGGTTCTGGCCGATCACCTGGGCGAAGAACTGGCTCGGGGTACGTTTCGTACACCGGAGCCGTGATTTCGGCGCGCAGAGAAAAACGGCTGTAAGTACCGTAACTGTTGACTTTGCGCAGAAAATCAGTAAGCTATTGGCACGGGAAGTTGCGCCTGAATCAGCTGAAAGATTCGATTCCCGTTTAGATTCAATGACTTACGATTTCCATTTCCGGGCGTTCATCCCCAGCTCGGAAACCGGCTGCGGCGGACGCTTGGCCCTCCCCCGACCCACCCCGCCGCAGCCACCTTTTTTCTTTGCTCGGCCCAGCGCGGCAATGGCTGCCCGAGCCGGAGTGCGTCCGGCCCCGAGCAAATACTGATTGCTGCCGCCGTGGCGGTGGCCCGTTGGAGTGCCATGAGCCAGATCCAGACCAACACCGCCAGGCTGCTGCGTGCGTATCTGCCGCAGGATCAGGCGGTACTGGGCGAGCTCGTGATTGGGGCCTGGCGGTGCTGCACGCTGGAACTGCCGTGGCGCGCGAACCGGCCGAACGTGTCGTGCATACCGGAGGGCCAGTATCCGTTGCGCCTTCGCCCGAGCCCGATCGTCAAGAGAACATCGGGCGGTAAGTTCGAGGCCGGCTGGGAAATCTGCGACGTGCCAGGACGCAAGCACATCATGTTTCACCCGGGCAATTTCCCGCGCGACACCGAGGGCTGCATTCTTCCAGGGGCCGGCATCGGCTGGCTTCGCGCCGGGCCGATGGTCACGGAATCGCGCAACGTGTTCGATGCCCTGATGCTGGCGCTCAGCACCGGGGGCAGCTGGGAAATCGAGATCACCACACGGAGACCGCAGGATGCTTGAAGCAATTCGGGGCCTGATTGATCTTGCCGGACTGACCCCGGCTCACATTGGCGCAGTCTGCATCGGGTTGCTGGCGTCATGGGGAATCACGCAGACGGTCAAGACTGTCGTGGTCCTGCATGGCCGGCCGGCGGCGCTGACCGCGTTCCTGATCGGCTGGTCCGCAACGTACACCGTCGCTCCGGGCTGGGGCTGGCTTGCGTTCTGGCTCGGGATCTGCGTGGGGCTGCTGGCTCCGATCTGCTACCGCGTCATGATTGCGATCGGCCGGATCAAGGGCTGGAACTGGACCGCTGCGCTGTCGGGTGATCCGTGACCTGGTTGCGGCGGATCGGCGCGCTGTTTATGGCTCTTGGCGCGTTGTGGGCGGCGCTAACATACCGGCGCCAGGCCGCGCTGGCTGATTCCTACGACCGGAAGGCCGAGGATCTGGAGCGCGCGAAGGGCGATGCGGCGGCCGAGGCCAGAATCGCCGCGGAGCGTTCGCTTGAGGCCGCGCTCAAGGCCGAGGCCGCGCTGGCGAAAGGCCGCGCCAACATCGAACAGATCAAGGGACGGACTGATGAGAGTTTTGTTGCTCGCCTGGATGCTCTTAACCGGCGGCTGCGCGGCGATTGATTCGACGCTGCCGGATCCGTCGAGGACGCTGCGCGAGTATCAGGCAGACACCGCGCTGCCGAAGCTGGAGCCTTTGCCGCTATCACGTCCTATGGCTGTGGCAGGGTCCGTTGGCGATGAGCAGGCCGCGTGCTTTGTGGGCACGGCAATCGAGGATCTTGAGGCGTTCGCCGCGGCCGCGCGGGCGAACACCGAGGCACTGACCGGAGTGATCCTGGCGCTGTATGCGCAGCACGCCGAGGCCCGGGCTCTGCTTGAGGCCGGGCGCGCCGCGGAAGCGCAGGCGGAATTGTATCGGGCGCTGTACAAGGATGAGGCGGGCCAAGCGCTGCTGATGCGCTTGGGCTCCGCCGGGTTGCTGGTGCTACTGGGCGTCGGTGCGGTGCTGTAGCTTGATCAAGTAGAGCTCGAACTTTGCCGGGTGCATACGGCGGTTCCCAGCCTCCCACTCCTGCCACGCGCGCAGCGTGCAGTAGATGCTTCGCGCTGCTTGCGTTTGGGTGTGGCCGCCAGCGGCCCTCGCTGCACGGATCTCCTCTGGGCTAGGGTGTGCCGCCAGGATGTCCCGGCGGCTGCGGTTTGGGTGGTTGGTCATTAGTATTCTGATCCATCAAGCGCTTCTGCGGCGGCGTCTTCCTCTGCCTCTGTGCAGTCGATGATCTCCTCGTCGATGTCGAGGTCAAAGAGTTCTGCCAGTCGGCTGTTTGCGGGCCCGATGCACGAAAAATGTGCTGCTTGGTACTGAGTTTTCTGCATTCTGCTGACGGCTTCTTGCGGCGAGCACCCTTCGCCGAAAAGAACGGTCTCATTCGGAATGCCAATTTCCAGAGCGTAAAAGTAGTTGGATGCTGTTTTGTACATTACGACACTCATTTTTTTTCTCCAGCCCCTGAAACCCCGAGGCGCGGGATGTGGATTCCTTATCCACGGTTCCCATTATACACGCATTGCGTGCCGTGTCAACACATGTTGACGAAAAATATTAATTGCGGGCGAGTCGCCCATACACGAGGAAACTACCATGTATCTCCCGACGCAGAAACTGGCGGGCCGGGCCACCGACGCCGCCGCAATCACCGCCAACACAACCCTTGTCGCCGACACGGCGCTGTCCGTTCCAGTCCTGGCCGGAACCGTGGTGCATTTCAGGGCCGTTATCCACGCCACTTCGCCGGCCATCGCCGATGTTAAGGTCGGCCTGGTCGCTCCCGAGGGCTCAACCTGTGTCTGGTTCCTGTCCTCCGCCCCGTCGGCTCCGGTCGCCGTGGATGGCACCGTGTCCCTGCTGACCGACGGCGCCCGCGAGGTGTTCGAGGTCACGGGTGTCCTGACAGTGGGCGCCGAAAGCGGCGACTTCGGGTTGAGCTTCGCGCAGCTGGCCAGCGATGCCGGAAACACGATCATCCACGCGGGCTCGCACGTGGTCGCGGTTAATCTCGACTGATCACACCTTGCGCGGCACTCCTGACGTGGGCCGGCAATCTGCCGGCTTCTGGTTCCCGGGCCGCGCGCTACCTATACAAACCGGGAGCCATTCGGCGTATATACGCCAAGCGCCCACCAGCGTCGGCCAATCGGCCGCGCTTCCCACCGACCCGAAGCCGGAGGGTGAAATGGTGGGCGCTCATTTTCGGGTAGACTCAGCGCATGAGCAATAATCGACCACTCAACGACAAACAGCTGCGATTCATCGACGAATACATGATCGATCTGCATGTCACCAATGCAGCGATCCGGGCCGGATACGCGCAGAAAAGCGCGCATGTCCAGGGCAGCGTCCTACTAAAGCATCCTAAGGTCGCGGCCGAGCTGGCACGACGCCAGGCCGCACGGGCCGAGCGCGTCGGCGTCACGCAGGACTACGTACTGACGGTGGTGCTGGACACGATCGAGCGGTGCCGGCAGGCGAGCCCGGTCCTGGACCGCAAGGGCGAGCATGTGTTGGTGTCCACGCCGTCGGGAGAGATCGCGCCGGCATACGCCTTCGACGCGCCCGGTGTCTACCGCGGCGCCGAGCTGCTGGCGAAGCACCTGGGCATGTACGGGGAAGACAATAGACAGAAAACAGATCCGATCCGCGATCTGATTGACGCAGTGGCGAGGTCGGACGCGGGCCGGAGTGTGCTGGATGGCGTACGGCAGCGGACGCATGGAGGGGACGATGGCGACGACGACGACGGAAATCAATTCGGTCGAGATCGCTGACCAGTTCGGCGATCAGCTCTGGCGACTGCATAATCTTTACTGGATCATTAACAAGGAGGGGAAGCGGGTAAGGTTCAAGCCGAATTGGGCGCAGGAGCGATTGTTGCGCGAGATGCGCCAGAACCACCTGATTTTGAAAGTCCGCCAGCTCGGCGCGAGCACGCTCCTGATGCTGCTCGGCCTGGACAGCGCGATATTTACGCCCAATTTCGTGGGCGTGACGATCTCCCACGACCGCGAATCGATGCGCAAGATGTTCAGACGCAACGTCCGGACGCCGTTCCTGTCGCTGCCGGAGCAGCTGCGCAAGCACATGGAGGCGCACAACGAGAGTGCGCACGAGCTGGTGCTGGCCAATGGTTCCAGCTACTCGGTCGCGCTGTCCGTGCGCTCGGACACGGTGCACTATCTGCACGTCTCAGAATTCGCGAAGATTTGCGCGAAGTACCCACTCAAAGCGGTCGAGATCGTGACCGGATCCTTCGAGGCGGTGCCCGAGGCCACCGGTATCAAGGTGATCGAGTCCACGGCCGAGGGCCAGTACGGGTATTTCTACGACTACTGCCAGGACGCTCTGAAAGCTCAGCAGGAAGGCCGCCCGCTGGCCGCCGGGGACTGGTCGATCTCGTTTCTTCCGTGGTGGCTGCACCCGGAATACGTCGCAAGCCCGCGGCATGTCGTGATCACCGCGCCGCTGCTCAAATACTTCCACGAGATCGAAGGCAAGATCGGTCGCAGCCTCGGCCCGGCGCGGCGCGCCTGGTACTGCGGGAAGTGGAAGCGCCTCGGCGACCGGATGAAGCAGGAGTACCCATCGACGCCCGAAGAAGCATTCGAGGCGACGATCGAGGGCGCCTACTATGCCGAGCAGATGGCCGACGTGCGGCGGTCGGGCCGGATTTGCGATCTGCCGCACGATCCCAGCTACCGGACCGAGACCTGGTGGGACCTGGGTGTCGATGACGCGACGGCGGTCTGGTTCGTTCAGCGCGCCGGCGGCTGGCTGCATGTCATCGACTACCGGGAGTGGACCGGCGAGGGCCTGCAGACGCTGGCCCGGCATGTGGCCGATATCCGCCAGGAGCGCGGCATGATGTTCTCGCGCCACGTCGGCCCCCATGATCTGAAGGTCCGGGAATGGGGCAATGACGCTGAGCGCCGGGTGGATGTTGCTGCACGGCTGGGCCTGGACTTCGAGGTGTGCCCTGAGCACGCGATCGCCGACCGGATCGAGGCGGTGCGCAACATTCTGCCGCGCTGCCGATTTGACGCCGAGCGTTGCGAGGAAGGCATCAAGGCCCTGGACAGCTACCAAAAGGAATGGGACGAGGTGCGAGCCACCTACCGAACCAAGCCGCTGCACAATTGGGCCAGTCACGGCGCTGATGCGTTCGGGGTCGGTGTGATGGCTGGGAATATTTCGGGCGGGGTGCGCAAAATCGCCCCGACAGGCAAACGGCCGCGGATCGCGGTCTGATCTCTAGGAGTAACGATATGAAGAACGATATGAAGAACGGCATGATGATGGACTACGAGGGCCGTCTCGGCGGCAGCGGAAAGATCCGGAAGGCGGCAGGAACCGCGCAGTCGCGGGTCGATGCCAACCGCGATGTCGATGCGATGTCTCGGCACATGGAGTCGTGCTGCGCCAAGCATCCGCTGAAGTCCGGCAAGACCCGTCCGGCCTGATCGGACGATGATCCAGCCCGGACAGACCAGCGCGATGCTTCAGGCGCCGCCCGGCCCGCACCGGCAGGGCGCCGGCTTGTCCCATGAGGATGAGTCGGCGCCCGACCTGACCGAGTTCCTGTCCGAGGCCGACCAGCCGTCCTACGATCCAGAGCGCGTAAGCCGGTCGCTTCACGCGCATGTGCTCCGTGCATGGCAGCAGGCACGGATCGCCAAAGAGCCGATCGAGCGCGAACTGCTGCGCTGTCTGCGCCAACGCAACGGGCAGTACGAAGAACAGACGCTCCAGGTCATCCGCGAGAGCGGCGGGTCTGAAATCTACATGAAGCTGACGCAAATCAAGTGTCGCGCGGTCGAGTCATGGGTGCGAGACATCCTGTTCCAGCCTGGCCAGCGGCCGTATGAGGTACGGGCCACGCCGGTCCCGGAAATCCCGGATGACGTGCAGGAAATGCTGCGCGCGCGGGTCGAGGGCGAGGTTGCCGAGCTCATGGCTGGTGGCCTGATGCCGACACAGGATGCGGTCGATAAGCGCTTGGGCGATGTTGAGGCCCGACTCCTGCAGCTCGCTCAGGAGCACGCGAAAGAGCGCGCCGAGCGGATGCAGGAGCGAATCAACGATGAGTTCGATCAGGGGCACTGGCAGCACGAGTTCGAGGACTACATCACCGATTTCGTGACCTACCCGACGGCCTTCTTCGGCGGTCCGTTCAGGTCCAGGGAAAAGACGTTGGGATGGTCTGTAGACCAGTACGGCCGCACCATGCCGGTGGTCGAAAATAAGACGGTGCGCCGCTACGAGCGGATCAGCCCCTGGGATGCGTTCCCCGCCCCGAACGCGCGCACTCTGGACGATGGCCCGATGATTATCCGGCGCCGATACCGGCCAGATGACCTGTATGCGCTGATCGGGCTCCCGACCTACAGCGAGCGCGCAATCCGCGATGCGCTGAACGCCTACGGCGAGACCGGGTACGAGCTCGCCACGTCGCACGACGACGCCCGGCAGCGTGCTGAAGGCCGCGATCACGAGGATTGGGCGACGGACAAGCCGATCGAGGCGATCGACTATTGGGGCAAGGTCAGCGGCCGGACCCTGCTGGATTGGGGCTTCGATCCGGCTCAGATCCCGGACGCTTTCGATTCCTACGAATGCAACGTTGTGGTGGTCGGGAACTACGTGATCCGCGGCGCGCTCAACCCACACCCGCTTGGGCGCCGGCCATTTACCGCCGAGTCCCTGGAGAGAGTCCCCGGGATGGTCTGGGGTCAGGGACTGCCGCAGATCATCCGCGATCTGCAGGATCAGGCGAACACTTGTGCCCGCGCGCTCGCGAACAACGTCACCTTGGCGTCCGGGTTCATGGGCGACATCAATATTGATCGACTCGCGGAAGGGGAGGATCCCTACGATATCGGGCCGTTCCGGCTGTTCCAGACGAAATCGCCGACCGTCGCCACGTCGCAGCGGGCGGTCAATTTCTTCCAGCCGACCATGAACGCAGACGCGCTGGTGAAGGTGTACCAGTTTTTCTCGAGCCTGGCCGATGAGTACAGCGGGATCCCGCCATACGCGCAAGGGGTGAACACCAGCGGCGGGGCGGCGTCCACGGCCACCGGGCTATCCATTCTCATGGAGCAGGCCGCACGCGGCATCAAGTACGCGGTCTGGATCCTCGACCGGGCAATCGTCTCTACGGTCAAGGCGACGTGGGAAGATTTGATGCTGTTCGACCAGGACGAGTCGATCAAGGGCGATGCCGCGGTCGTCGCCCGTGCATCAAGCGCGCTGATCCATCGCGATCGGCAGGCGGCGCGGCAGATCGAGTTTCTGCAGATGACAGGTAATCCGGTCGATCAGCAGATCCTTGGAGTGATGGGCCGGCGCACACAGCTTGAAGAGGCATTCAGGCTATTCGACATCGACCCGGAGGGAATCGTCCCGACTGAAGATGATCTCCGCGCGATGCTGATGCAGCAAGCCCAGGCACAGTCGGAGATGATGGCGCAGCAGGCCGGGCAGAATCCGGGCAAGCCGCAGGAAATGACGGTCGACGGACGTCGCGCTGGCGGTCCGCAACCGGCTGAAGCTGGCGCAGGGGCCGCAGTATGAGCGACGCCGCGCCGAGCATCGAACAGCTCCAGATGGCGATGGTGCGGCTGCTCAACAATCGTGATTTCAGGCTGTATCTCGATCATCTGAGAACACAGCGGGAGAATTTCGCAACGGCGGCCGCGAAGACGCCGGAACCAGTGGCGGCAATCTACCGCGCTCAGGGTGGCTATTCCGCGCTCGACGCAGAGATCAAGAAACTGGAGCATGTCCACGACGCGCCTGTATCGAGGGTCAACAGGAAATTCACGCCGTGAAGCCCGCAGCCGGCTGGGAACGCCCAGCCGAGTGCGTGTTTGACGCGCATATATCCCGAGTGATCGGGCATGTAACCCGGCTCTGCGCCGGCCCGACGAAAACCGCGACGGCGGCTCCGAGGACGGCAGAAGACCGGGAGAGTGTTCCGTAAGCAAGGGACCACTTCGTCCACCGGGGGGAACACCGCGTACCGCGGCTCCCGCAGGACTGAACACCCGCAAGGGCTCAGGAGAAAAGACAGTGGCTCGACCAAACGCAGTCAAGAAAGCCAGCGCCAACGCGCGCGAACTCATAAGGAAGCAGGAAGAACAGCGGGAGCGACAGCAGGGTGGTGAGCAAAACAACGGCTCACAGCAGCGGGTCCAGCAGGATCCTCCGCCACCCGTGACCTCGGAACAGGCTCCGAACCTTTCGGAATACCTGGAAAGCGGTCAGCCCGCAGGTGATCTGAAGCAGGATCCGCCGACGCCATCACCGTCAGGCGATCAGGGATTCCAGGCCGAAATTGATAGGCTGACGCAGGCCAACCGGGTACTGAAGGGCAAGTACGACGCCGAAGTGCCCCGTCTGCAGCAGAAGATTCGCGACCTGGAGCAGCAACTCGAGGAGGGAACGAAGGCAGGCCCGACCAGCAACGCCGATCTGGATAAGATCCGCGAAGCGCTACTGGACGAACTGCCGGAGTCCGCAGTGGATTCGATCATGGCTCTGGCCAGCAGTGGAAACAGCTCTGCCAGCTCGAAGTCGGAAGTGCAGTCGCTCCAGCAGCGGCTTGCACGAGTCGAAGCCGCCACATTCGAGGAGAAGCTGACGGCCCTGGTCCCGAACTGGCATGTGGTAGACGCCGATTCGCGGTTTACCGATCAGTTTTTGCATAAAATGGAAGGCAATACCGGGCGAGAAAAGGGCGTGTTCTACATGGACGCCTATCGTGCCGGCGATGCCGCCCGCTGCGCTGCATTCCTGAAAGAGTTCGAGCGAGAGATTGGTGCCCACCAAGCACCCCCACCGGACGCCCCGCGAGGCGCCGGAGATTCGGTTCACCAAAAGCATACGGGCAGTGCCCCGATGCTTCGGCGATCGGAGCTCCAGCGAATCGAAAAAGCGGCCGGCCAGGGGAAATACAAGGGCAAGGAGCAGCAGCTGGCGGAAGTCCGCCGAAGGTTTCGCCTCGCGGCCGCCGAAGGGCGGTTGA
>Ga0100380_10007761_pt1 | contig 10691 bp, 19 predicted proteins | sample CryGeymeta201504_FD_80417 | JGI IMG/M metagenome (GOLD analysis project Ga0100380, IMG submission 80417) | Groundwater microbial communities from Crystal Geyser aquifers in Utah, USA - Crystal Geyser metaG 2015-04 | ecosystem: Environmental > Aquatic > Deep subsurface > Groundwater | place... | reverse complement strand
TCTTCAATGGATATAAGCCCCAGTTTTACTTCAAGACCACTGACGTAACTGGCGATATTACTCTTCCGGCCGGAACCGAAATGGTTATGCCTGGAGATACTGTTAATGTTAATATCAAGTTAATTGCCCCTATTGCTTTAGAAGATAAGCAGAAGTTTACTATCCGTGAGGGTGGCAGAACTGTGGGCGCCGGTGTTGTAACCAAAATTGTAAAGTAAGTACTTTGACCCGCCCTTTACCTAATCCATAATAGGGCGGGTTTCTAGTGTCTATTTTATTTATTACATTAGCTAGTTTGTAAAGCTATGGCTGAGAAAATTAAGGAGGAAAAAGAATACAAGCAGAGAATCAGAATTAAGATTAAAGCTTTTGATCATAAGATCATCGACCAATCAACTAGGACGATAATCGAAACCATTGAAAGAAGCGATGCTCAGTTTTTTGGGCCAATTCCTCTGCCTACTGAAAAAAGAAAATACACCGTTAACCGTTCAACATTCGTGCACAAAGATGCTCGAGATCAGTATGAAATGCGTGTGCATAAAAGATTGATTGATATTGTTGAGCCGACTGCTAAAACGATTGAAGATTTAACTAATCTTAGCCTTCCGGCAGGTGTTGACGTGGAAATTAAAATGTAGTAGAATAAAAAAGTATTAATAGTTGGCTAAGGCTTGTCCGGATAACTCTGATAACTCAGAAAGTGTTTAGACAAAAATTTGCCAAAATGGAGGTAAACAGCGATCAAAACCTAATTTAAAGATAAAAGATAAACATTTTTTATTTTCAAGGTTTAATGCTGGTTTACATGACCAGTTTTTTTGTTACAAGATATGAAATTCATCACTGGAAAAAAATTGTCGATGACCCAGGTTTGGTCAGGAGATCATGTTTGGGGAGTTACTCCGGTTCAAGTTGGACCTTGTACTATCACCCAGATTAGATTAAAAGAAAAGGACGGATATTCCGCCCTACAGTTAGCATACGGTGTTCGTAAGGAAAAAAATATCAATAAACCCCAGCTAGGGCATTATAAAAAAACAGGCGTTAAGCCAACTTTTGTAAAAGAATTCAGAGTAGATGACACATCATCTTTTAAAGAGGGCGATGTTATATCTGCGGGCACTTTTAGCGCTGGTGATATTGTTTCCGTGACTGCGACCTCTAAAGGCCGTGGTTTTCAGGGAGTTGTTAAACGTCACCACTTTGCTGGCGGTCGCAAGACTCATGGTAATAAAGATCAGGAAAGAATGCCTGGCTCAATTGGTCCGAAAGGCCCAGCTCATGTTTTCAAAGGCACTCGTATGGGTGGTCGCATGGGTGGTGAAAGAGTCACTGTTAGCAATTTAGAAATTATCTCCGTTGATGAAGAAAATAATGTTATTTTCCTTAAGGGAGCCGTACCAGGAGCGATTAATACTTTTGTCATGGTTAAAGGCAAAGGTGATTTGCAAGTAAACTTAGCCCCTAAGGTAGTTGAACCGGTTGCTGAGGTTGTTGAAGAAGTTAAGGAAGAAGAAAAAAAAGAAGACGTGAAAGAAGTAGCTAAAGAAGAGACAGCCAAAGATGATTCAGCTAAAGAGGAGGCGGCTGTTGTAACAGAAAAGCCGGTAGAAAAAGCAGAATAAAAATATGCAAATAAAAGTTTACAATCAGTCAGCTGAAGCTATTAAAGATCTTGAAGTATCTGAAAAAGTTTTTGGCTTGAAGCCTAATAACGAATTGCTTCACCAGGCGGTAAAAGCTCAAAGAGCTAATCAGCGCCAGGTTTTAGCTCATACTAAAGATAGAAGTGAAGTGGCTGGTACTGGTAAAAAACCTTGGAAGCAAAAAGGTACTGGTCGGGCGAGAGTTGGCTCACGCCGTTCTCCTATTTGGATTGGTGGTGGTGTAACTTTTGGACCAACCAAAGATCGTAATTTTAAAGTTAAGATTAACCAAAAGATGAAGCAAAAGGCTTTATTTATGGCTTTGTCTGATAAATTAGCTAATAATGCACTAGTAGTATTAGATGCTTTAGTGGCTGAAGAATATAAAACTAAGAATTTTAACGAGCTTTTATCTGCCGTAGAATCTAAAGTTTTAAAGAATGATCGCCGTAATATTTTAATTATCAATGAGTCAAAAGATGAAAAGGTTCGTTATAGCTTGCAGAATCTCACTGGTGTTAAAATAATTAATCTGGAAAATATCAATCTTTTAGATTTATTAAATCACCGAAACCTATTATTAACCGAAGAGACAGTGAAAAATTTAGAAAAGCGGGTTGCTAATTCCTAAAGGAATAGACGCTCCGTATCTATAAGTATGGCATTATTTGGAAAGGAAAAAAAAGAAACAGCAGTTAAAGCTTCAGCTAATGATTCAGGCAGTATGCAAGATTTGTATAAGGATGAAGTGGTTTCTAAACCTAAAAAGGGTGTAAAAACAACTTCAAAAAAATCTGCAGATTTAGCCGGTGTCTTAGTTCGCCCTTTGGTTACCGAAAAGGCCACAAATTTAGCAAATGTAGGAAAGTATGTTTTTGTGGTATCAGTAAATGCTAATAAAATTTCTATTGCTAAGGCTGTTGAGGAGTTATATGGCGTGAAACCGGTGGCTGTAAATATTATGAATATGGAGGGTAAAAAAGTTAGTCGCGGTAGAATTGGTGGACAAAGAAGCGATTGGCGAAAAGCGATCGTTACTTTGAAAAAAGGCGATACAATAAAGATATACGAAGGAGTTTAATTTCATTATATGGGGATCAAAAAAGTAAAAGCGAATACTCCGGGACGTCGCGCAGCAACATTTGATGATTTTGCCGATTTAACTAAGTTTAAGCCGGAAAAACGTCTTGTGACTCCGAAGAAAAAACACGGCGGAAGAAATTCTAGCGGTAAGATTACTATGCGTCATCAAGGTGGTGGTGCAAAGAGAAATATTCGCATTATAGATTTTAAAAGAAATAAATTTGATGTTGAAGCTAAAGTAGCTGCGATAGAGTATGATCCAAATAGAGGATCAAGGTTAGCTCTGTTACACTATGTAGATGGAGACAAGCGCTATATTGTTGCTCCGATTGATTTGAAAGTTGGGGATATGGTGATGAGCTCTGAGAAACTGATTGAAATAAAAAATGGTAATGCTCTACGTTTACAGTTTATTCCAGCCGGTATGCCAGTTAGCAGTGTCGAGTTGGAGCCGGGAAGAGGAGCAAAGTTAGCTCGTAGTGCTGGTAATGTAGTTTTCGTCATGGGTATAGAAGGTAAGTACGCTCAGCTCAAGCTGCCTTCCGGAGAAATTAGACAGGTGAAAAAAGAATGTTTAGCCACCGTAGGCCAAGCTAGCAACCCCGATCATCGTCACATTTCCTTAGGCAAAGCTGGTCGTAGTCGTAACTTAGGTATTCGTCCAACTGTTAGAGGAACAGCTATGAATCCGGTTGATCATCCACACGGTGGAGGTGAAGGTAACCAGTCTATTGGTCTTCGTCATCCTAAGACTATTTGGGGTAAGCCGGCGCTCGGTGTTAAAACTAGACGCAAGCGTCATTCAGATAAGTTGATTATCAGCCGTCGGACTAAGCGTAAAAAATAAGAATAAAATATGTCCAGAAGTCTAAAAAAGGGGCCGTACATCAATCTACGCCTCCAAAACAAGATAAAAAATTTGCAACCCGAAGATAAGACTGTTTTTAAAGTTTGGGATCGAGCTTGCACTATAACACCGGAGATGGTTGGTCATACGATTGGTGTTCATAATGGCAAAACCCATGTTCCTGTTTATGTGGTCGAAAATATGGTTGGTCATCGCTTAGGTGAATTTTCTCCGACACGCAAATTCCCTGGTCACGGAGGAAAGATGGCTAAGTCTCAGGCCGCTGATAAGAAATAAACCGCCTGCTTGAAATTTAAAGCATACATTTATGGAGGTAAAAGCAAGTTTAAAAAATTTAAGGATGTCACCACGGAAAATCCGTTTGGTTATTGATGTTGTTCGAAAGCTACCAGTAACGGACGCTTTAGATCAGCTTAAGTTTATCAATAAGTTAGCCGCCGATCCGGTAGCTAAATTGATTAATTCTGCTGTGGCTAACGCTGTTAATACTTATAGCCTCGAAAAAAATAATCTTTTTGTTAAAGAAATAAGATCTGATGAAGGGATTATGCTTAAGAGATGGATGCCTCGTGCTCATGGTCGAGCTACTTCTATTAGAAAGCGCGGTTGCCACTTAAGCTTAACATTGGGTGAAATTAAAGATAGCGGACCAAAAGAAAAGAAAGCGGTAAAAACTGAGGAACCTGTAAAACTTGAAAAATTAGCTAAAGAAGGAGATAAGATGGCTAAAAGCTCTTCAGCGGCTGGAGTGAGTGCTCCAAAAGAAAAGGTTAAGAAATCATCTGGAGAGAAGACGAAGATGTTCCGTCGTAAAGCAGGTTAACCGGTAATAAGTAATAAATATTATATGGGTAAAAAAGTCAATCCGAAAATTATGCGCATGGGAATCACCAAGACTTGGCCGTCTCTGTGGTTTGAGCGTGGTGATAAGTATATTCGGAACATTCGTCAAGATGTCGGCATCCGCAGACACATGATTAAAGAATATCGCGAGGCAGGGATTGATCAGGTAGAAATAGTTCGTAGTTTGTCAAAGATAGATATTAATATTATTACTGCTAAACCAGGTGTTCTCATCGGTCGTGGCGGAGGTGGAGCGGAAGATCTTAAGAAAAAGCTTCATGTTAAATTTTTAAAGAATCTGCGTCTTGGTGAAATTAATGTTAATATTAAAGAAGCTAGTAGACCTAATCTTAGCGCTCAGATCATGGTACAAAACATGATTATGGAGATTGAAAAGCGTTTTCCGTTTAGAAAAGTTATGAAGCAAGGTTTAGCTAAGATAGAAAGAGCTGGCGCCTTAGGAGCTAAAATCGTTATCTCTGGTCGTCTTAATGGAGCAGAAATTGCTCGAACCGAAAAGTTAGTTTGGGGTAAGCTTCCTCTACAAACTTTAAGAGCTGATATAGATTATGCGCGTGGCGTAGCTCACACAACTTACGGAACTATCGGCGTTAAAGTGTGGGTCTATAAAGGTGAAGTTTTTCGAAAAGATAAAGAAGAAGTACGGGGCGAAGTAATTGCCCAACAGTAGAATAATCATTTTCATCAATCAGGTATGTTAATGCCCAAAAAAACCAAATGGAGAAAAGACCAGAAGCGCCGTCGCGGCGGTAAGGCTAGTCGTAATCTGAATATCAGTTTCGGCAGCTATGGCCTGAAAAGTATGACTGCTTGTTGGGTAACCTCAAGACAGATAGAATCAGCCAGGCGCGTTATGACTAAATATGTCAAAAAAGGTGGACAAATTTGGATCAGAATTTTCCCAGATAAACCAGTTACAGCTCATGGAGGAGAAATTCCTATGGGTAAAGGAAAGGGAGCGGTAGATCACTATGTGGCTATTGTGAAACCCGGTATGATTATGTTTGAAATGGAAGGCTTGGATCAAGCTACTGCCAAAAAAGCTATGGAGCTAGCTGCTCATAAATTGCCAGTGAAATGTCAGTTTTTAACGAAAGAATAAGATAATAGTTATCTGCATAAAGGTATGGATTTTAAAGAATTAAAAACTAAAAGCGTCAAGGATTTACACGAACTCCTAGCATCAGTCCGAGATAAGTTGCGGGATCTGCGCTTTAAGGATGCTAATAAACAGTTAAAGGATGTCCGGGAGATCCGGGTAACACGTCAGCTCATCGCAAGAGTTTTGACATTAATCAATAAGCAAAAATAATATGGCTACCGTAAAATCTACACCAGTAGACAAACCCGTCGTCATCAGCCGTAGCTTTACCGGCGTTGTAGTTTCTGATCGGAGCGACAAAACCATTACTGTGCGAGTTGATAGCGTTAAAAAACATCCGAAGTATCAGAAACGGTATACGGTTAGCCGTAAGTACAGAGTTCATGATGAAAATAACGATTTTAAAATAGGCGATAAGGTTAGTTTTGTCGAATGTCGTCCGCTTAGTAAGGATAAGAGATGGCGGGTAATTAAACCAGTTAAGTAAGTCATCAAGTTATATGGTTCAAGTACAAACATATTTAAAAGTTGCTGATAACTCAGGCGCTAAAGAAGTGCAGTGTATTCGAGTTCTTGGTGGTTACCGTCGCCGTTATGGCCACATTGGTGATATTATTGTTGTGGCAATCAAATCGGCTGTACCTCATGCTGCGGTTAAAAAGGGTGATGTAGCTAAAGCAGTAATTGTTAGAACTAGAAAAGAAGTCAGACGTCCTGATGGATCTTATGTCCGCTTTGATGATAATGCTTGCGTAATCATTAATGATGTGGAAAAGAAGGATCCTAAAGGTACTCGTATTTTCGGCCCAGTGGCTCGTGAAATTCGTCGTGCCGGATTTGTTAAAATAGCATCGTTAGCTCCGGAAGTTTTATAAAATTTCGAGAGGAAACATACCGAAAAATATGAAGATTAAAAAGAATGACAAAGTAAAGATCTTAACTGGTAAAGACCAAGGTAAAACTGGTAAGGTTCTTCAGGTTTTGCCTGTTGAACGAAAGGCCAGTATCGAAGGTTTAAACCTATCGATCAAGCATCTTAGGCCACAGAGAAGTGGTGAAAAAGGTCAAAGAATAGAGTTCCCAGCCTTTATGGATGCTAGTAATTTAGCAGTTGTTTGTCCAAAGTGTGGTCAAGCCAGTCGAGTGGGTTATAAAGTTATTAAGGCCGAAGGGCAGCCAGATAAAAAGCTTCGGATGTGTAAGAAGTGCCAGGAAATAATTGATTAATACTATGCGATTAAAAGAAAAGTATACAAAAGAAATCGTTCCACAGCTCCAAGGCGTTCTGGGCTTTAAGAATGAGAAGCTGGCTCCTCGTCTGACTAAAATAGTTTTGAATGTAGGTTTTGGCCGACATGTGAAAGAAAAAGAGCTTATTGCAGCAATTGGAAGAAGTTTAGAAAAGATTAGCGGTCAGAAGCCGGTGTTTACTGCGTCTAAAAAATCAATCGCTGCCTTTAAAATTCGTGACGGCTTAATCATCGGAGCTAAGGTAACGATGCGTGGAGGGCGGATGTATGATTTTACTGAAAAACTTGTTAATGTTACTTTTCCTTTAGTTCGAGATTTTCGTGGTATTTCCGATAAATCCGTTGATAGAAGTGGTAATATGACTATCGGTTTTAAAGAATATAATTGTTTTCCAGAAATTCGTTTGTCTGAGGCCGATCATGTGTTCGGATTAGAAGTCTGTTTAACTACCAGCGCCAAGACCAGGCAAGAGGGTTTGGAATTATTCCGTCTCCTGGGATTTCCGTTTAAAAAAGAAAGTAAATAATTTCATTACATAAATATGGCTCGAGTTGCATTAATCGTAAAATCCCAAAGAAAGCCAAAATTTTCCACCCGGAAGGTTAATCGTTGTTGGCGTTGTGGCCGCAACCATTTTTTCCTGCGCGACTTTAAATTGTGCCGTATCTGTTTCCGGGAGCTGGCTGATAACGGCGATTTGCCTGGTATTACTAAATCCAGCTGGTAACCTTAGAATTTATAAAGTAAAAATATGATGGATCCCATCGCAGACATGTTCACAAGAATCAGGAACGCCTCAGCTGTCAAAAAGACGGAGGTTGTCTTGCCACTCAGCAAAATGAAGCTCGAGAGTGCTAAGATCTTAGAAGCTGAGGGCTGGGTAAAAAAATCTGAAATCATTGCTGGCGGACTAGCCGGCAGGCATAACCGTTTTGATAAACTGCAGATTCAGTTGAAATACCGCAGAAATGGTAAGCCTCAGATTAACTCTATTAAAAGAGTCAGTCGCCCTGGTTTAAGAATTTACGTATCCAAGGATGAGATTCCTACGGTTTTGAATAATTTTGGAATTTCACTAATTTCTACCTCACGCGGACTTATGACCGGGAAGAATGCCCGTAAGCAAAAAGTAGGCGGAGAAGTAATCGGCGAAATATATTAATCATCGTTTTACCCATAGATCACTTATATCCATATGTCACGTTTAGGAAAACTGCCAATTAAATTACCAGCCGGAACTAATATCTCTTTTACTGAAAAGGAGATGATAGTTAAAGGCCCAAAAGGTGAACTTCGTTTAGCGAAAAATCCTCTTATTGAAGTAAAAATTAATGAACAGGATGTTGTCATTTCTCCTTATGACGTGGCGGCAAAAAATGCTAGCGCCATGTGGGGTCTAGTTTGGAGTCTGACTCGTAATGCCGTTATTGGTGTTAGCGAAGGATTTGTTAGAAAATTAGAAATTAACGGTGTCGGTTACCGAGCTGCAGTCAGTGGTAACGTTTTAAACATGAGCTTAGGCTTTTCTCATCCAGTGGTGTTTAATCTTCCAGCTGGAATTACAGCTTCAGTAGCAGCTAATGTTATTACTTTAGAAGGTTTTGATAAAGCTTTAATTGGTGAAACGGCCGCTCAAATCAGAAAGATTAGAAAACCGGAACCTTATAAGGGTAAGGGAATAAAATATGCTGAAGAGGTTGTTCGTCGCAAAGCCGGTAAAGCAGCCGCTAAAGGTAAATAAAGTACGAATATAATATAAAATACCATTAACCGATATGGATAAGACTAAGAAAAAAAATCAGCAACAAGCCCGTCGTCATGGTCGTGTTCGAGCTAAAATTAGCGGAACAGCTGCCAGACCTCGTTTAAATGTGTTTCGTTCAAATAGAGGCATGTTCTTGCAGCTTATTGATGATGAGCGCGGTATAACTATTGTTAGTGCCGCTAGCTTGGAACTTAAATCTGCTGGTAAATCGGCTAATTCTGAAGGAGGAAAAGTTGCCGTGAGTAAGGAATTAGGTAAACTGTTAGCTAAGAAAGCGATTGATAAAAAAATTACTAAAGTAGTGTTTGATCGCGGCGCTTATAAATATCATGGTCGTGTTAAAGCGGCAGCTGAGGGCGCTCGTGAGGGCGGTTTAGAATTTTAAAATATATGTCCGAAGAGAAAAAAAATACAGCCGGTGCTCCGGCAGTTAGTGTGGGTTCAAAGGCAGCGGCCACCGTTGCTAAAGATATTTATGGACCTCGCAAAACTGGCGCTCAGGGTGGCGGTCAGCGCGGAGGACGCGACGCCGGAAGAGGTCGTGGTCGCGGACGCGATGATAAGCCGAAAGAAGAATTTGAACAACGTATTTTAGAAGTTGCTCGCGTAACCCGTGTTATGGCTGGAGGAAAGCGTATGAAATTCAGAGCTTGTGTAGCTATTGGTGATAAGAAGGGAAATGTTGGCGTTGGTTTAGGTAAAGGCGCTGATGTGACCATGGCTGTTAATAAAGCTGTTAATAGAGCTAAGAAAGAAATGGTTAATGTGCCCTTAATTAAGGAGACTATTCCTCACGCAGTTCTTCAGAAACAGGGAGCGGCTATTGTTATGTTTAAGCCAGCCAAGAAGGGTAAGGGAGTTATTGCTGGTGGCGTAGCTAGAGTTATTCTTGATTTAGCTGGTATAAAAAATATTACTTCTAAGACTTTGGGATCAAAAAATAAAGTAAATAATGCTCGCTGTACTATGGAAGCTTTGCGCTCTTTACGTCGCGTTGAAGTAAAAGAGAAAGTTAAGGAAGTTGTCAAAACAGAGTCTGTCGAGGTAAAAAAGTAAATAAATCTATATGTTGTCACTAAACTCGATAACCAAAGCGCGCGGCAGCGCTAAAAAAATAAAGCGTGTTGGTCGCGGTAATGCTTCCGGTCACGGAACTTATAGTACTCGTGGCTTAAAAGGACAAAAATCTCGATCCGGAGTTTCTGGCTTAAAGCGCCTTGGCATGAAGAAACAGCTGCTACAAATTCCTAAGTCACGTGGTTTTAAGTCTCTTAATCCTAACAATAAAGCTGTTAGCGTTAAATCTATCAATACTTCCTTTAAAGATGGTGACGTTGTGAGCCCCAGCTCTTTATTGGAGAAGCATTTGATTAGTCGCTTAAACACTCCAGTTAAGATTTTAGGAAAAGAAAAATTGACCGTTAAAGTAAAGTTTGAAAATATCAAAATGAGCGATAGCGTCAAAAAGCAGCTGGAAAGCTAAAAAATTAGATTGCACTTTATGTTCGATAAAATTGAGCAAATATGGAAAGCCCGAGATTTGCGTAACAAAATATTGTACGTTTTAGGGATGTTGGTAATTTTCCGTTTAGCTGCTCATATCCCGGTACCAGGCGTTAATGCTGCAGCTCTGGAAAGTTTATTTTCTTCAAATCAGATTTTAGGACTACTTAATCTTTTCTCAGGCGGTGGCTTAGAAACCTTTTCTATTGTGATGATGGGCGTTGCTCCATATATTACTTCCTCGATTATTTTTCAGTTACTGGGAATGATTGTTCCGACGATAGAAGAAATGCAAAAAGAAGAAGCCGGACGTCAGAAGATTAATATGTGGACACGGTGGCTGACAGTTCCTTTGGCAATAATGCAGTCTTATGGCATGGTCACCTTATTAAGCCGTAGTTCGGCTAATTTACTTGGTGATATTGGCATGTTTGATTTTTCTGTAATGATTTTGACTATTACAGCTGGATCAATTTTCTTGATGTGGATTGGAGAGCTTATTACAGAAAAAAATGTTGGTAACGGTATATCTCTTTTGATTTTTGCGGGTATTATTGCGAGCTTACCAACCATGGTCCAGCAAGTAATTGTAACTTTTGACCAAAC
>Ga0100380_10007759_pt1 | contig 10692 bp, 14 predicted proteins | sample CryGeymeta201504_FD_80417 | JGI IMG/M metagenome (GOLD analysis project Ga0100380, IMG submission 80417) | Groundwater microbial communities from Crystal Geyser aquifers in Utah, USA - Crystal Geyser metaG 2015-04 | ecosystem: Environmental > Aquatic > Deep subsurface > Groundwater | place... | reverse complement strand
TTTAATTAAAATTTGGGATATTATATATGGTGAATGTTTAATTACTATAAATAGTGATACTAGTATTGTTTATTGTCTTACTAAAATAAATGAAAAACAGTTTGCAAGTGGAAGTGGATGTAGTTATATTAAAGTTTGGGATATAATTACAGGAAATCTTGTAAGTAATATTTTTACTGTGATAAATTATTCAGTACAATGTTTAGTAAGACTTGATGATAATAAAGTAATAAGTCGATGTTATAAAGACAACTTAATTAAAATATGGGATATTAACACTGAAAAGTGTCTAAAAACTTTTATAGAAGAATATAAAGGTGTTCATTCTCGCTCTGTTTCTTGTCTTATTAAACTTAATAAAAATCATTTAGTTTCTTGCAATTCAGATGATTCAATATCAATTTGGAGTATTAAATATGAAAAATCAATTAAAACATTTAAAGGTAGTCACAAAGGACCATTTACTTGTCTAATTAAATTTGGATTTTATAATGTAATAACTGGTAGTGGAGATGGATCGATAATTAGTTGGAATTTAAAAACAAGAAGAATTATTCATTCATTTCATGGTAATACTGGATCAGTTGATTGTATAGTAAAAGTAAATGAAAATCTATTTGCAAGTTCTATATGGGATTTTTCGATTAAAATATGGAATTACAACACTAGTAGTTGTTTGAAAACAATATATAGCGGAAATATCAAATATATAAAATGCTTAATAAAAATAAACGAATATCAACTAATGAGTGCAAGTATGGATAATACTATAAAAATATGTGATATAATATAAATAATTAGTAAATTTATATAATATATACAAATACATTAAAATTTAATAAACTAATATAAAATTAAAAAATTAAACAATTAATTTTGAAATATTAATAACTTATAAAAATGAGTGTACAATTTACTAAAAAAGAATCAGTCATTAGCGAGGTATAAGATTATATTAAATTATTAGCATCGCCCTTTACTCACAGAAGACAATACAAACTCTAAGTAAAATTTTCATAATTTCTAAATAATAAACCTTAAAAAATAACAGATATCTCACTTCAACAAGGAAAAAATATAATTTAGGAGCTATTAATTATAATGTCGGCAAGGTATAACTAATTTTATAATGTTTAAGCTAAAATCTGATCAAACCGAAAATATGACTAAATTTCTTATTTCTATGAAGTCAGAATATGATTTTTTAATACGTGATGGAAATAAGACAAAGCAAGAAACATTAAATCTTACTGTAATTATTTTTTTAAAATTAAATAACATAAACTTTATATAGAAACAAATCAATCTAATGCAAGATGTTGAAAAGAAAACTAACAATAACTTTGTTAATTCTAAAGAAAGACTAGAAAGTTTACAAAATCAAATTGCGATAAAGAGTACAAAGCACGAAGAAGAAATATATACAAAATCGACATTGACCAATTTAATAGCTAAAATGAAAAATGATATTCTTATTATGAAAAAGAATATTGCAGAAGACACAAAAACTGTAGAAAAGAACAAAAGAGAACTAGAATTTCAAAAGTTTAAACGAAATGAGATCAAAGAAAAATTTAACAAAATCCATAACTCTATGGAAAACTTCGACCATAAAAATTTAACAGAGAAAAAAGAAAATAATTACAACTTTAAATATTATTCAACGGTAATTGAACAAAAAAGATGCTTCCAAAAAATAGTGTATAAAATTCTAACAACTATATTTAACATAACTTAATTGATCTTAACTTAATATTACTTAATAGTGAAGATCGAAAAGAAAAACAGAAGGAAGTAGCATTACAAGCTAAAAATGATACCTTAGATAAATTAGAAGTCGATAAAAGAAAAGAGTTTTTCAGCTGCAAAATGTTTAATAATTACTTAAAAATTGTAATGGCAAAGTTGTTAAAAGAAAACGAAGAACTAGAGTCAATCTTTTTAGAAGTGCATAGAGTAACGGTATTGAATTATATTGATTAAATTATTAATGTTAACTATCTTAAAGGGAGTACGAAATTTAAGATTGTTAGTCGATAAGTTGATAAATAAAGATAAGGATTATAATAAATACATTCTTAAAATAGACAACTTATTAAAAAGAATCTATAACTTAAGAAATGAAAATAAAGAATTGGTTGAGAAGAAAAATACCATTAAATTTCAAGGTAAGCTATTTAAACTTACTACATATAAAATTATCAATAAAATATTAACAATAAATTTAGTTTCTCCCGAAATCATTCTTCATGACGAAGATAAAAATATTGTAAAATCAGAACATAAACCAGACAAAGCAGAAGCACTTCTAATCAAAGAAGAGGAAAAACTTAATGCCGAATTACAAGATTTACAAACTAAATATGAAGATATTACTCTTATTTATGATAGAATCAAAGCTAATATTTCTAACTTGATCCATTCTGAAATAAAAGAAGCTCAAGCTCAAAAGTACGAAGATGAGCTCCTTGATAATTCTACAAATGCAAATAATGAAAATCAAGACACGAGAAATGACACAACGATAAAAACTACAATAACATCAGAAAAAGAAAATCAAGTAATTCCACATACCAAAATTGATGACGAGGACGAGTTTATTCTAACTTACTTTGATTTTTTGAAGCGAACTAAGAAAAGACTAAATGATGTCTTCTTATCTGTAAATTTAAATGGATTTTATATGATAAATATAAACAAGTTATTAACTTAACTAACTTACCTAACTTTCTTAACTTAACACTTTAGCTTGAAAAAAGTGAATACGTTGAAAAGATGGCATTAAGAGCTAAAGAAGATCAGTTTATTGAAAATAATAAACCTTTACTAAGAAAAGTATTAACATCTAAAGTAAAATACACACAATCCAATTTTGAATACTCTCCAAACAACCGCGCCAAAACTAGTAAAGAGATGTCTCATTTATTAAATCCAGATTATGAATATAATATGGATAAAGAAGCATACCTCGAAGAGAAAGAAATCCAAGAACAAGTTAGGTTAATGATAAATGAAGCAAAAAGAGTAAGAATATAATGATACAAAGCTTATATTATATTAAATTTATATTAAATTTTACTTATAAATTTTAGAACTCCTTGAGCAGAAGTAAATCAAAAAGAAGTTTAGAATATTTACCTTAGTTTATTTTATTTTTTATTTTATTTAAGTTAAGAACAGTTAACAACTACGAATTTTTTTTTTAAAATTAATATTTACATATTTTTATATTCATTATATTGATTATATATTTAATTCATTCTCTTTATATTTATAAACTACTTTAATATTAACTATAATAAAAATAATATATTTATTAATAAATGAGTACCACAGATGTTAAAGAATTACGTGTTAATGCGAGTGAAAATAGTAAAAGAATCATGTATCTTGCCAAAGAATTCCTTTTAAATTCTGATTTGTTAGACGTTGTGTCTGGAACAAATGGAGCCCCAATTGCAGCAAGAGCAGCTGAATCATTAGTCAGATTAAATTATGTTACTTATGAAGACATTAAAACTGATACTTCAATAAGTGAAGGAAGAAGAAGAACTAGATTTATTATTAGACTTAGAAAGACATCTGACTTTAAAAAGTTATATGAAGAGAATGAGGTTAATAGAAAGCACGCTATTGAAGAAAGAGAAAAGACTCAAGAATTAAAGACTGATAAAACCCAAGAAAAATAAATTAATTAATACATAATTATATTATTAAAATTAATTTCTTTTAAATTTTATATTAGTAATGAAATTAATTAACTTAGTTGTACTAATATTAATAAATTTGGGGATTGGGGATTGGGGATTGGGGATTGGGCCCAATCCCCAATCCCCAATCCCCAATCCCCAATAAAATAACTTATTCTATATAATAAATATTATATAATTATAATATTAATTAAATTATAAATTACTTTATTACGTTTAATAATTAATAACAAATAAAAACAAATTAATTTAACTAAGCTTAGCCCATTTAATCAGTTTTACTTAGTTTCTTGAATAGATAGATGTTTTAAATTGTTTATTGCATTAACTTTTTCATTACATATATTAATATTCCTCCACTTCTGTAATATTCAATTTCTGGTTCAGTATCAAGTCTTGCTTTAACTTTGAATTTTTTGCCCGTATCTGTGGTAACTTCTAAAACTTGTCCTATAGTGAGTTCAGGAGTGATATGTACGTTGAATTGTTCAGTTCCAGTTAGTCCTATATTATAAAGTCAATATGATTAATAACATTTCAAATTGAATTTAGTATATATAATTAATTATAATTACCTAATTTTTCAACATTTTCTCCGTTAATAAATTCGCAAGGAAGAACTCCCATTCCAACTAAGTTACTTCTATGGATTCTTTCATAACTTTCGGCAATTACAGTTTTAATATTTAAAAGCATTGGTCCTCTAAATAATAAATTATTATGTTATTATGAAATATTTTACTTTGCAGCCCAATCTCTTGAACTTCCTGATCCGTATTCTTTACCGGCTAAGACGATTAATGGAGTGTTATCCTTTTTATATAGATCTACTGCGTCATAAATATCCATAGTTTTTCCAGTAGGAATATGAACAGTTTTTGGTCCAGTTACAGTTACAAGTTTGTTTACAATTCTTACATTAGCGAATGTTCCTCTGGCCATTACTTCGTAGTTCCCTCTTCTTGTTCCGTATTGATTAAAGTCTTTTGGTTCTACATTGTGGGATTTTAGATATCTAAATAATAGATAGAAAGATTAAGTAAGATTAAATATAATTACTTGGCTGCAGCAGATGTCTCTGAGATTCTACCAGCTGGAGAAATATGATCTGTAGTAATTGAGTCACCTAAATTTAGAAGACATCTTGCATTCTTAATGGGAGAAAAGTTTTTTTGTTGATTTTTAATAGCATCAAAAAAGGGTGGTTTTTTAATATATGTTGAGCTGTTATCCCAGTTGTATAAAGGAGATTCTGTAATTTGTAAGTCATTCCATTGTTTAGTTCCGTTAATAACTGTGTGGTATACTTCATTAAACATTTCTGGCTTAATAACTTTGCTAGAAACTTCATGAATTTGTTCTCTTGTTGGCCAGATATCTCTAAAGAAGACATCTTTTCCTTTAGTGTCTTTTCCTATTGGCTCTGTTTCAAAGTCAATATTGACAGTTCCAGCAAGAGCGTAAGCAACTACTAGGGGAGGGGCAGCTAAGAAGTTAGACCTAACGAGATTGTGTACTCTACCTTCGAAGTTTCTGTTTCCAGAAAGAACACTAGAGGCAACAATATCGTTTTTGGTAATAGTATCTGCTACAACATCTTGTAAGTCACCTGAATTCCCAATGCAGGTCATGCAACCATATCCAGCTATATTAAATCCTAATTTTTCTAAGTAGCCTAATGTATTTGATTTTTCTAAATATTTTGTTACTACTCCTGATCCTGGACTTAATGTTGTTTTAATATAAGGTTTAATTTTTAGTCCTCTTTCTACTGCATTTTTAGCTAATAATCCTGCAGCTAACATTACATCTGGGTTTGAAGTATTAGTACATGAAGTAATAGCAGCTATAACAACTGATCCATGTTCAAAGTCATAGTCTTTTCCTTCAAAATGCATTTTAATTTTTTTCTTAGAAGCCTCTGGGGTTAATCCGAATCCTTTAAATCCAATTTTGTTTGTAAGGTTTCCTGCGAAGTCTTTTTTCATTATTGATAGTGGAACTCTATCTTGGGGTCTTTTAGGTCCTGCTAAGGAGTTTACTATTTTAGATAAGTCGATTTCAACGATATCTCCGCTATAGTTTTGTTTTGTGCTTTCGTCTACAAATAAACCAGTTGTTCTGAGATACTCCTCAACTACTTTAATTTTTTCTGGATTTCTTCCGGACACCTTCAGATAATCAATTGTTAAACTATCAACTGGGAAAAATCCTATAGTTGCTCCATACTCAGGGCACATATTGGCAACGGTAGCTCTATCAGCTAAGTTTAGCTCCTTAACTCCTGGTCCAAAGAATTCAACGAACTTACCAACAACGCCGTGCTTTCTTAATGTTTCAGTAACTGTTAAAACTAAATCAGTAGCATTTACAGTGTTGCTTAGCTTTCCAACTAGTCTTACTCCGACAACTTTGGGTAGAACCATTGATAAAGTTTGTCCAAGCATTGCGCTTTCTGCCTCGATACCTCCGACACCCCAACCAACGATACCTAGCCCATTGATCATAGTTGTATGGGAGTCTGCTCCGACAAGTGAGTCTGGGTATAACATATTCTGTTCATTTTGGAAAACAACTCTAGCAAGATATTCTAAGTTTACTTGATGTACTATTCCTGCTCCAGGTGGAACAATTGTAAAGTTTTTGAAGTTCTTTTGTCCCCACTTTAAAAATTGAAAACGTTCTTTATTTCTTGTAAATTCAAGATCTTCATTTTTTTTGGCGGCATCTACTACTCGTGCAAAATCAGCTTGGATTGAGTGATCAATTACTAATTCAGTTGGAATTAAAGGATTAATTTTTTGAGGGTCATTGCCTAATTCTTTCATGATGTCTCTCATAGCAGCTAGATCTACAACTCCTGGAACTCCACTAAAATAAATATTATAAAAATTAATCGATTATATTTACGTAAAGTCCTGTAGGATAACACGAGCTGGGTAAAATGGGACTTCAAGATCTTTAGTGCTGGATTCAGCCCAATTAACGATTTTCTCAACATCAGTTTCTATAATAAGTGAATAGGAAATTAAGTTAATAAATATTATGTACTTTTAACGCTAAATTCATCACAGTTTCTAAGTCCTGATTCTAGTAATACTCTAATTGAATAAGGAAGTTTTTCTATATAAAATAAATTATATATTAAATCATTCAGAATTTTATGAATTAATGTATAATCTATTTACTTATATCTGCTCCTAAGGTATTAACATCATAATAATTGTATGTTTGACTTCCCAATTTTAATGTTTTGAAAGATTTTGATTTAAACGGATTTACATTTGAAAAACTTTTCTTCAATAGATATCTATTCATTTATATAAATAAGATAAATAATAATAATTATAATAAATAATTTATAAATTTGAATATAGGTTAATAATGGTTAAAATAGAAGTAAAAAACTTAAATTTATTGTTATTTATTACATTTAGTTTTTGTACTAAAATATATTTTTAATATATGTGTTTTGACTGAAGTTTAATTTTAGAAGGCAACATAAATTTATGATTAATCTTACTTATTATAATATTATAATTATAAACTTTTAAATAAAAAATATATAAATTATATAAATAATATAATATTTTTTATTTGCTTTTTAGATACAATTTAAAATCTCATTTTATATATCTATAAATTGTCTTTATAATAGATCTACTTCTACATTTGTTTGAATTTGAATAATAAATAAATAATAATGATTTGTCTACGAAAAGAAATATGTTGAATTTATAACTTCTTTTAAGTCTAACTTGCCTCTTTCTGGAATTTCAGGGAATATTAATTCTGGATTACTAGCTTTAAAATCTATCAATAAATTTTCAAGTAATGGTTTTTCATATAAAGTAACAAACTAAAAATTAATAAAATGAATTGATTTATAGTTAAATATAACAAACTATCTACCTCTTCTCTTAAGATTTGATTTAAGTCATCAACATCACAAGGATGACACCAAAAAGAGTCATGGACTGAAGAGAAATTAATACCTTTTTTGTTTGCTCTTAGGCAGGAAAGCATCATGTGACAACTATCTAGAGAATGTATAAAATTTGGAGGGAAGGCTGATCCTTGTTTTCTTTTGTTAACAGGTTGCTAAGAAAAAGTATTTAGTATTAAAGATTAAGTTTAAGTATATACATCTTCAAATTTTGACATTATAACCACTCCTTGGGCATGAGTTCGAATTAAATCTGTATAGGTTAGTTTTTTATATGGCTGAATACATGGTAAGCTATAATGTTATAATGTTATATTTTGTTGAATTTACCCTAATGGAGTTATCCACTTTACTGTATTTCCAGAATATGATATTATTAATGCACATTTCGTTAACCATTCTTTTATTTTATTAGCTTCGGAAAATAAATCTCCTATAGATTCGATTGTTTTCTTAGCTAAGTACATTGAAACGTAAAACAAAGTCGAAGGATCAAAATGCTTAGTATCTTTCAATTGTCTTTTTATTTGATCTCTTGCTCCAATAAGAGTTACTCCATACACACTTGTCATAACTGTTTGTTTTATAACTCTTCTATTGACAACTCCTGAATTAATTAAGAGCTCAGCGTATTTTTTATCATTTTCATTTTCTTCATGGTGAATTTTATTAAGTACAATTTCTAATACTTTTGTGTATACGTCTCCTGGTTTCTCTCTATCAATTAGACTAACTTCGAAACCTCCGTTATAATCTCGGCCAAGTGCGGAGTAGTGCTGAAGACCATTACAAGCTCCGTCGACATGTACGTGGAGATTGGTTTTGTAAGCTTCTGGGTTGCCTGACTAGAAAATAATTAAGTTAAATAATAGTATTCTGATTGAATATGTTTAAATTAATATATTTTGTTTATCAATGAGATTTTATTATAAAATTAAATTTTACCTTAATAGCATTTGAAACTTCAATCATTGCTGCAATAGTCTGCCATGAATTTTCTGATTCTAGCCATTCAAAATTATTATAAGGATCTCTGGCACATTTGTGAACCTAATGACAAATTAATTATATGAATTATTTGAATTTAAAACAATTTTAATATAATTACTTACTGTATCTATTATTGAGTCTACATAATTTATTCTTCCTTGTAAAGGTAATTTATCTTTTCCAATAACATTTGCTAAATGAATCTATTAGATTTATTAATTATTTGTTATATTACTTTTAACCATTTTAAACCATTCTTTCCTAACGGCTTCGCATTACTATATTCTAGTAATCCTCTACAAAGATCATTTCCTATATGATTAAGATGTGGCGTTATAGGATAGGCTCTTCCTCTATAATCCATATTATGTGGGAAATATATTGACTCACATAACTTAAAATCTTTGGCAATTTGCAATTTTAATTGAAAATCACAACGTAAAGAATGAAGTTCTCTATTATATTGGGATTCTTTTAGTAAAGTTGTTTTCTCTTTAAAATCTCTACTAGCAGCTTTAAGCATAGTTTTTGTTATAATCTTAGGGTTAAACCTTTCTGGTATAGATCCTTTTCCTGCACCGTTAGCCCATATCATTTCTACTAGCTTAAATTTTATTATATATTTATACATCAAGGACTTTTTTATTAATTCTCCAAGGGACTTGTCCTAATAAATCTAAAACTTTCATTGGTGTTGAGACGTCGTTATATTCATAAAGACTAGAAGCTTCTTTATGTTCTGCGTAGATTTTTGAAATTGGAGTTTGACGTAGCCAGTAGGAACCGATTTTGAAATTTTTCCATGGCATTGGTGTGTATATCATAGGTAAACATTTTTTGACTTGAATATTCAATGAAAATGTCTTTTGTATATCATTCTATGAAATAGTTAAAAAAACAAATATATTTATTAAATATTTACATAATAATTTAACACAAATTCCTTTTCTATCGAAATGAAATTCTGAGTTTTAAATCCTTCTACTCTTTTCTGTACTAATTTTAATACATTTTTTTTTATGGGATTCTTTGTTTCTTTATCTACTTCAAAGGTTAGATTTCTTAATAATATTTGTACTAAAAACACTCCAATTTTAATTTTATCCTTCTTTGTTACTTCATAATCAATCATATTATCCGAAAGAGACTTATAAAAAAATTTCGCTGATGGATTATCAAATGTCTGAGATATTTTAGTATGTCTTAACTCTGTAAAGAATAGTGTAGCTAAGTCTTCAGCAAAATTAATTAATGGAATATTTATTTCAAAATCGTCTTCTAAGGAAGGTGTTTTCTTCAATGCTTTTAAAAATCTTTCCTCTTCGTTATTATCTTTGACTAGAGTTAAGTTATTTATTATTAGTTTTAAAACATAAAGAAGGGTAATTATCGAAATTTCATCACTTTTGAGGGAGATCTATAGATTTATTAGATATGTTATAATATAAGTTATTTTATATGTTATTATGTTATTTTATAGGTTTATTACGAAGTAGTGAAGATAGTCGTTAGATTTTGTAGTGAATTCCATGTTATTTATGATCATCTTTTGACTTTCTGCAATAGCGTAGTTGAGAGTATGATGCCAATTTATCAACACTACTCGATTAAAGAATAACTCATGAGCTTTATCTAAACTAAAGTGATTATATAAACAAAATTAACATAATATATAAATATATATATAAACACATAAATAAAGTTATTCTTACTCTTGCAAACTTGAAAAGATCTTAATAAAACTATTATGCGCACTATCAAAACTTCCTTCTTCAATTATTAATTGTCTTCTAAATAAATTATGTTGATTTTCACTGTCCTTATGAAGAATTCCATTAATTGGAGTCTTTAGCATATTTACTATACAAATGTCAGTTATTTCATTATATAGTTCATTAATTATGTGTTGAACGGCGATTTTTTTGGTTTCTAGTATTTTTGTTAATTGTTCTTTGTCTAATTTATCTCCATTTTTGACAAAAATTTTTGTTTGGAGTAAGTCGAGAAACTGAGTGTGTTTTAAATTTACATAATAAAGTAGCCGCT
>Ga0100380_10007745_pt1 | contig 10708 bp, 14 predicted proteins | sample CryGeymeta201504_FD_80417 | JGI IMG/M metagenome (GOLD analysis project Ga0100380, IMG submission 80417) | Groundwater microbial communities from Crystal Geyser aquifers in Utah, USA - Crystal Geyser metaG 2015-04 | ecosystem: Environmental > Aquatic > Deep subsurface > Groundwater | place... | reverse complement strand
TTAATAAATTAAATTAGTATTATTTTATTAGAGGTAATTTTTTATAAATTTTTATAGAATGAATAGAAAATCAAACAACACAAACAACAACCAACAAAATATGAACCAAAGACAACAAAACAATAGTCAAAACGAGTTACAAAACATTCCTAATAGAATGTTTTTCGATTTTGGTATGCAACGTAGAGACATGGGATTTAATGATGAGTTTTTCAATAATAGAGGAGTCGGAAATTTCCAGAACGATTTTGGCGATTTTTCAAATGATGAAGAATTATTCGGAGGGTAATTTAATTTATTAATTTTAGATATTGTTTGAGATCTGGGAATTCAAGTAATAGAACAGGACAAGAAATTGACAATAGAATGGGAAGAGGAACTGTAATTTCTTCAAAAAGTTATTCCTCAAGTGTACAAACTGGAAATAGTCAACCAGAGAAAGAAGAATATTCTTCACAATCTATGAGAACCTTCGACGAGCAAGGCAAAGTAATAGGAGAGAAAAAAAGCGCCTATCAAAATACTAAAACAAAAGAGCAAAAAGCTGCTCATGCCAAAGTATATGACACTAAAGGTAATTATAATTTACATTTATAGTTAATGAATTAAATTATTTATTATATACTTATATAATTTAATTATTTAATTAAAGGTCAAAAAGTTGTAAAAAGTAAAACTCTTGGTGGAAATGATGAATCTACTCAAAACTATTATAGGGGAATGAATGAAAGTAATTAAATTATATTTATTAATGTATACTAATATTATTATAGATGAGGCAGAACAATTCAATAATGAATTTAATCAAGCTAAGAGTAAAGTAAAACTTGGATCGAATATGCTAGGAGGTCAATCTAACCAACAAGGAAGACTAGGAGGCAATAATGGTCAACAAGGCATGAACAATATGAATCAATTTTCTCTTCCAGAAAGTCGAAGTCAAAGATCTAGTAATAGAAAATAAAGAATTGAAGAGTTTTGCAAGATAGAATAAATCTAAATAGATTATTAGTTAGTTTTATTAGTTTTAGTTTAAGCTTATATTTATAAACATAATTTAGTTTTATCAATTATAACCCATTTAATTAACAATTTATATTTTTCAATATAAGAATTATATTATATTAAGATTGCAACAAAACTTTAAGTAAAGCTTTTATATTATTTGGAAAAAAAAATTCTTATTAAGTTGTAGAAGTTGTAGTAGTATTTTATTAGTTAAATATTTGTCTAATAATTAAGATTTTAATTAATTATTTAATTTTTAATTTATAACACTTATTTTATTATAATTTAAATTAAATGAATAGAAAATCAAACAACTACAAAAACTCAAATAATTCAAATACCAACCAACAAATGATGAACAGAAGACGACAAGGAAGCCAAAATGACTTACAGGATATTGCTGAAAGAATGTTTTCAAATTTTGGCATGCAACGTAGAGACATGGGTTTTAACGATGACTTTTTCAATGATCGAGGATTCGGAAATTTCCAGAACGATTTTGGTGATTTCGCTGACGATGATGAATTGTTCGGAGGGTAAGCTAAAATCATTTATTTTAGATTTAATATGAGATCCGGCAATAGATTAGGACAAGATATGGACATTAGAATGGGAAATGGAATGGGGAGTGGGACCGTTATTATGAAAAGTTATTCGTCGAGTGTTAAATATGATAGAGATGGTCAACCACATAAGGAAGAATACTCTTCACAATCTATGAGCACAGTCGACGAACGCGGTAAAAGACTAGGAGAGAAAAAAAGCGCCTATCAAAATACAAAAACAAGAGAGCAAAAAGCTGCTCATGAAAAAGTATACGACACTAAAGGTAATTATAATTAACATTTATAATATGAATATTTATACTTAAAAAATTATACTTATGTATTTAAATTATTTAATTTAAAGGCCAAAAAATTGTAAAAAGTAAAACCTTTGGTGGAGATGATGTTGAATATACTCATAACTATTATAAGGGAATGAATGAAAGTAATTAATATATTTATTAATGTATACTAATATTATTATAGATGAGGCAGAACAATTTAATAATGAATTTAATCAAGCTAAGAGCAAATTAAATATGGGATCTAATATGTTATCAGGGGGTCAATCTAATCAATCTAGAAGACAAGGTGGTAATAATCGACAACAAGATATAGATAAATATGCTCTTCCTGATAACAGATATCAAAAAAATACTATTAGAAAGTGATACGTAATACAAGTAAAGAAAATAATTAAATGAATTTAAAATGTAGTATTTATATATAATTTCTTAGATAGTTTTTTATTAAATTATAATACATAATTTAGTATTTAATAACACTTATTTATCATTATATATTAATACTATTAACTTTAAATATACACTTATATTAATTTATATATCACTATATTATTAATATTACTTCTTCGAATTGAATGAATTTGTAAACTTGTATAACAATTATAACACATTATTATACATTAAACAATTTTAATAAAATTCTCCATATAATTATTTAATTACCATTAAGATTTTAATATATAAAGGTAATTACTATTAAAAATAATAAAAAATGTCGAGTAAAAGTGAAAGTCATGCAACTGAAAAACCTGCAAAAACTATTTTACAAACTTCATTAAATAAAGCGTTTCATGGAGGAATTGCTGGTTCGATGGCGATGGTTATTCAGGTAACGTCTTTGATGTGGATGAGAACAATTATGAATTATCAATATCGATACGGTTCTAAAACATCAGAAGCTTTTAGAACATTATATAAAGATGGAGGCATTCGAAGATTTTACCGTGGTTACTCATTTGCTTTAGCAATAGGTCCCTTATCACGATTTGGAGATACAGCTTCAAACGCTTTCGTTATGGAATTATTTAAGGATGGAAAACTACCAACAAGTCTTAAAACAATATGTGGTTCAGTTTCAGCAGCGTCTTTTAGAGCTTTATTAATGCCTATCGATGCTATTAAAACCACATTACAAGTAGAGGGAAAACCTGGATTAGCCTTATTAAGGAATAAAATAAAAGCAAATGGAATAAAAATAATGTTTAATGGGACATTAGCTTCTATGTCTGCTACTTTTGTCGGACATTATCCCTGGTTTCTTACATATAATCTTTTGAATGCAAGAATTCCAAAATACACCGAAACACATAAAAAATTAATAAGAAATGCCTTTATAGGTTTTAACGCTGCTGTCATTTCTGATACATGTTCCAACTCCTTAAGAGTTATTAAAACTACTAGACAAACTCACAAAGATCAATTAAGTTATGTAAATTCAATTAAAAGCGTGGTTGACAAGGATGGTTTAATAGGTTTATTCGGAAGAGGACTAAAAACAAGAATAATGACAAACGGAGTTCAAGGTATAATGTTTACAGTCTTTTGGAGATTAATAGAAGAAAAAATAACTTCTAGAAAATCTTAATTAATAAATAAGAAGGAATAGATGTTATAGAATTTGATGATTTAAATATATAAAGTAAAAATTTATTAATTTAAATTAAAGATTATAAGCCATTATTTATATTTAAATAAAGTTTACAGCTAGTTTTATATATATATATATATATTAATGTTTCTTTATAATTGACTTAGCTTTCCTTATTAAGTAATGAAAGTATTAAGTTACATTATTTTATTAATATTATTCACTTAATTTAATAATAAAACACTTATAACTTAATTTAACTTTATTATTTTAGTATACTATTAATAATAAAATAAAATAAAGAAAATTGAATTAGTAAAAATCAATTTAATAGTTAATTTATTAATCATAACAAAAATAATTATATAAATTTATTATATAATATATTTTATTATAAATTTATATTATTCAAAAATGAAAAAAGAAAATAATGACAAAGATTCTACATCAGGTAATACTACCACAACTGGAGAAACTCTAAATGTTCCATCAGACGACCTTAAAAAGGAAGCAAAGGAATTTTTCGAAATTGCAAGCGCTTACCGAAAAGAAAGATTTTCTCATGATATAAAAGAGGTATAATTTAATAGTAATTATAATAATATTGTTTAAATAGGCATATGTGATCAACAGAAGATGGATTAGAGAGTGGAAAACTTATGTAAATTATACACATGTTAAGAGAAAACTTCAATATTCCTTCTATGGGTCCTCTGTAGAATACGAACCAAGTTACACTAACTTCCCTGGTCCAGTAGCCAATGAAAAAATACTAGTCCCATTTACAGACTTTTTAAACGATGGCGATCCAACAAATCCAGATAACATTGTAGTTAAGAATGAATTAGATATGCAAAATGATTTAAGACTAGTTAATAAAGCAATGTGGGAATTTTTTCAAAAGAAATACGGAGGTGGACCAACAGTTTTAAAAGGTCAAATGGAGGAAAAGTCCAAACATTCAACTTATTCAAGAAAAGTTATTGAAGTTATGTTTAGAAAAGTAAGAGATAAATTTTTATTCATAAGATTAATATAATAGTCTTACCTTTACGATCTGAAATTAATAATAGCAATATAGAAAAAATAAAACTATTGACTGTTTATATTAGCAGGAACAAAAATATAGTTAATCTTAAAGAAAAACTCGCAAATTTATTCAATACAAATAATTTAAATTTCAACGTTACCCTCGACTCTAAATCTCTCCGACTATGGAAATTAGGAATGAATTTATCATCAGAGGACATCAAGAAGTTTTTAACACTAAAAAAGGAAGAAATTAATAGTGATGTTAATAAACTCTGGGATATTCCTGACATTTCCTATCTAGAACGTAATTATTTTATTTAATATTAAGATATAAGTGACATCCAGCTAGATGAACTCGAGCTTGCTGATAATGATATTTGTATGGTTGAGTTATCAAATGAAAATGTTCCTTTTTTATTAGAGGTAAAGAAGATAGAGATGAAGGAGGAAAGTTGTGATTGGTGTAGAACACGAAAGATGTGTAGATATTTCTGTATTTGTAAAGAGGTAAGAGTTGTTTTAATAATAAATATTTTGTTTGCTTATTTGATTTTGTTTATAATTATCTTAGGTATGGTATTGTTCTGAAATGTGTAAGACTAAGGATACGAATTACCACGAAAACCGATGCTCCAAAAAACAAGAACAAATGAAACAAGCCATCAACAATCCATCAGAGTTTTCTAAAAAAGGACTAGTTGGTATATAATATTAATATTATTATAAACGTTATAAATATAATTCTCATTTATTATTAGGCCTTCAAAATCTCGGTAACACCTGCTTTATGAACACCGCTCTTCAATGTATAATGAATTGCTATGAACTTTCTAATTATTTCCTTAAAAACATTTACAAAGAGCATATAAATATGGATAATCCTATTGGAACTAAAGGTGTTCTTGCAATTGCCTATACAAACTTATTAAAAAATGTATATAATGGAGTCTCGTCTACATTCTCGCCTTGGGATTTCAAACATGCGATATCTGGTTTCCAAACTATGTTTATGGGTTATCAACAACACGATACTCAAGAATTTTTAAATTATTTACTAGACGGACTTCACGAAGACCTAAACAAAGTAAAGAAGAAACCCCTAGTAGAAAAAGACGACGAAGTAAAAGAAGATAAAATTAAAGCAAATGAACAATGGATAGGCTTTTTAAGAAGAAATCAAAGTATTTTAGTTGAACTTTTATACGGACAATACAAGTCTACTCTTCATTGCCCTAACCAGACCTGCAATAATATTTCTGTTACTTTTGATCCTTTTCTTAGTCTTACACTTCCTATATTACAAAACGCAAATGCTTATGAAGTCACCTGCTGTTTTATGCCATATGATATAAGATCCGCTACAATATCAATTAAACTAAAGTTTAACGGAGAGTGCACAATAATGGCATTAAGAAATAAAATTGGAAAGATGCTTAAGATTCATCCTATGTCCTTCTTCGTGATTAAAACTAATTCCGACTTCTTAATCGACCAATTCTTTAATGGGAAAATGTTAGTCCGATCTAACAACAGCGGAAGCAGAATGAGTATGATGGGCATAGGTTCAAGTATGAGTTCATCTAGAGAATCCACTCAATTTGTCCTTTACCAAATTAATCCTAAGTTCTTCTATTCAAAAAATAATTCTCACTATAAAGAAGAAAATAAAGAGCTTTATAACATTACTAGTTTTGGTCTAAAGGAAGATATGGAAAAACGTACAGACGAAATTAAACAAATATATTCAGAGGACTATGACGAAGATAATACTGGTTTTGCCGAGGATGGAATTTATTACTATTCTAGAAGGCAAATGCAGACTTATTCTGGTGATGTCGTGACTGAGTATCAAAAAATGAATGTTGATGATAATATGGGATTTAAAGATGACTTTTTGAAGGTAATTGTACATTTGAATAAGTATGAATATAATCAAGTCGGAAGAAGGAAGAAGATAATCTTACAACGTGTTTTATACATGCATAAATCCTGGACAACTAAAAAGATCCACTTAGAAATCTTCAAATTCTTCTTTAATATTATCGTTAAGAAAAACAGACTAACAGTCCCAGAACTCGAAAAAGCAACAGATGACCTCAATGTCGATTATGAAAAGTACTTCAAAACCTACTTCGGAGAAGACTTCGCACCCGACAACGACAAAGACACTATTCAAAACCATGAAAATAAGAAATACCCTTATGTTATAAGAATTCGTTCAATAGTAAATGAAGCAAAAAATGCAACTTGTTTCCACTGCAAAAATAGAGTGTGTCACGACTGCTTACTTCCTTACTCTGATGAGATAACATTAGCTAATTTATGTTCAGTTGTTACTAAATCTGCGACTAAAGAAGGTGAGTTAGAGATTGATAATAACTTTTATTATTTAAGCTTAAGCTCTCAGGCAAGAATTGTCAATAAAGATATTATGCTTGAACTAACCTGGTTAGATGATTATAAAAATACCGTTTACGAATGTCTAAACGAAATTAAAGAAGTTGACTTTAAAATCCAGAGTCATAAAAAGGTTAACTCCGTATCATTGGATGACTGCTTTAAAAACTTTATGAAATATGAGAAGCTAGAGCCACAGAATGAATGGTATTGTTCTCAGTGCAAGACCCATCAAAGAGCTACTAAGAAAATGGAGATTTATAAAAGTCCTCCTATATTAATATTACACCTGAAGAGATTTACAAATAACAATAAGTTAGGAATTTTAGTTGATTATCCGATTAAAGATCTTGATTTGACTGATTATATTAAGAATAATGATAACTCTACCTCCAAAAAATATGATCTATTCGCCGTCTCCAACCACTATGGAGGCATGGGAGGCGGGCACTACGTAGCCTACGCTCAAAACTACTTCAATAAAAAATGGTATAAGTTCGACGACTCTCACGTCCAAGAAATTGATGAATCAAACGTTGTAAAAGATTCTGGCTATGTATTATTTTACCGTCGACAGGATATTAACAAGCTTGATTTAGAGCAACTTTACAACAAAGAGTTTGAAAACTATGAAGACATATTTAAAGTTACTGAGAAAAAAGAAGTTCTTATGGAAGTTGATGATAGTATTACAACTAATGGAATATCTCTAGTAAAAAAAGAAAGTACTGAGACGAAGGATACTGCTGCTAAGAAACCAGATGATAAAATGGATGTTGATGAAAGAAAAAACTAAGCATAACTAATTATTTGTTAATATCTGTTTTAATTATATTTGCTTTAAAATTTTATTTTGTGTAATATAATAATATAATATTATTAGATGTTTTAATAATTATAATATTAGAATAATAAAATTTAATCATAATAATTTATGTTACTTTAGTTTATTTAAAAATGCATTAACTTGTATTATTGATTAATCATTAAAAACATTTATAAAAATGAAACATAAACTACAAAACAAATTCTTAAAAGAGTTTATTATTCCTTTATTTTGTGGTATTCTCATAAGTATTTTATTAACAGGTATTATCCTTGTTACTTATACTGGTTATCTCTCTACTGATCCTACTTTAATGGAAATAATTAAAGAAAAAGAATTAAACATTTCCTTACCATACTTACTTACAGCAAGAAATTTTATATATAGACACTATCAAGAATCAATCAATTCTGTCAATTCAATATATGATTATTATAAGTTTCTTAAGAATAATACAACACTTAATTTCGATAAAGCCTTTATGAAAAAGTTTATTCAAAATTACTCTTATGAAAATCTTTACATGAAAGATAACTATATAAATATAATCAACACAATTACTCAAAATAAAAATGACCTTGACAATTACTTAAATTTTGCTAGTTGGTTTATTGGACCCGGACAAAATAATTTAGACACTTTAACTGATTTACAACTGAAGCATTTATATATCTCTGTTAACATGATACCTATTTTAAGGGCAAACTTCGAAATTACAAAGAAAAATCCAAAGACAGGAATAATACTTTCTTATATAGCTTTCCTAAAGAGTAATTTGTTTTTTCGTTATCCACTAAGTTCAGGACAAGAATTAGATTACAATCCTTACAATGGTACAAGTACTTGGAATAATCCTGATTATTGCAGGAATAGCACTGGTCAGATACCAGACTATTATTATTTTAGATGTAGAGACTGGTACGGTCAAGTTATGATGATGAAAGAATCTTTAGGGTTTCCGATAACTATTACGATTCCATATAAGTTTAATATAGGAGGTGAACTAGGTATAAGTGTATGCATCAACTTTTTAGATATGTTTGAAGCATCCCCCAAAGACTATGAAGATGATATCGTTATCTGTCTTGATGTGTCTAATAACTTTATAACGAGTCAACTTAATCAATTTAATCAAAATATTTATGGTTATTACTTTATTAGTAGAATTCAGTCTGATTTTCCAATATATTACCCTAACCAAGATGCTTATCCAAGTTATTTGACAATAACTCGTTATGAATTTGATTTAAATACTACATTTTACCTCAACGAGCTTGATGAATATGCAATTGCTGCAAATGAATTTAAAAAATATATCTCCGAAGCAGAAATAAAGAATTATAACTATGACAGTATGGAAAGTTATGCCTTAAGGAAATCAATTAAAAATATTACAGGTTCATATCGTAAATGGAATAGTGAAACATCATATACTATTTATCCTATTAGTTTTTATATAGATCCGTTAAAGCCTAGAAATAAAACTCATTTTATGTCGTTGATTTATATATATGAAAATGATTTTTCAGCTACTATGTTAAGTCGTTTTCAAAAAAATCTTACATGGAGAATTGTTTTGCAAGTTATATTGTTTTTTACTATGGGAGCAATTTTGTTATTAATAGGATGGAATCTTTTAATTGGAATCGCAATAAGCATTGTCCGTCCAATCAAAAATTTAAAAAACCTTCTACTAGGGCTAAACACAAAAGCAAAACAATTTGAAATAGTAGAAAACGTAAATTTAAAAGAACCTGAAGTTGACTACGACTTTCTTATTTCTGAAGATGATAACGAAAATGACGATGACGAAAAGAAAGACGATGAAAATGATGAATTATTAGATCTACGTTCTAAGGAAATTCAAGATCTATTAGATAAACTTTTAAGGTTAAAGAATGTAATAAATTTTACTACTAATCCTATTACAGAAGATAATGAGACTGTTCTGTCGCTAATATATTCGAAGTATACTTTTGTTGATGTCCAGAATGATAAAGGGAGATTGGTATGTGATTCTAATTTAGGAAATATTAATTTAAAACTTGAGAAATATGACAAAGCTATTTTCCACTTACTTGAATCAATACAGAATAATTCAACATATAATAATTTTTATGATATGCTCATAGAGAATAAACCAAAAAGAACAAGTAACTATATAATAAATCTTATATAATAATATATCTAGATTCAGCTATAAATCTTAAGCCTACGAAAAATAGCTTTAATTTGGTTCCTCCTACAATGCCGAAGAACTTTGGGGTGTTAGGTAAAAAGAGCTCAAAAGAAGATACACATCTTTTACAGTTTTATGCTAATAAGAAAAGTATGTTTCATAAGAATACTATTTCTGATATAAATTTGGTCGAGTCGAGGTTACCTAAATTGATTTATGCATATAAAAAGTTCTTCAAAAACCTCAACCGTCTACGTAAAATCAATAACCTAGATCAAGCCCAAGATAATTATGAGGACTTATACGTAAAAAGTAACACTCACTCATTAGAGAAATTTGAATCTATACTAAAACGAGTAAAATTACTTATATATTAATTCTTATATATTAATTATATATTAATACTTATATTATATGTTTTAGTATGTTCAATTATCAAAGGACATCAATGACGATCGCAGAATTTGCGAGGCATTACTAGAACAAAATGATTTTTTAATTAAATATAGGCTCAAAACTGTTGTTAATGATAAGTTAAGCATTAACATTACTGAAAATAATAAAAAAATTGATTCAGAAGAAGAGGAGTCATCAATATTAATTAATCCGATTGATTCACATGCGCCCCCGAAGAAGTTGTCTGACGAGGAGATAGAATATAGATCGAGTAAGACAGAGATATTAAAACAGATAACACATAATTTTAGTGAGTTTGATAAATTACAAGAAAAAATCTCACTCAAAATCGGAAATGAATACTTCAAAAATTTCATCAAACTAATAAAAAAGAATAAAAACGACGGACTAGACTCATTAGAAACTCCACTA
>Ga0100380_10007726_pt1 | contig 10720 bp, 10 predicted proteins | sample CryGeymeta201504_FD_80417 | JGI IMG/M metagenome (GOLD analysis project Ga0100380, IMG submission 80417) | Groundwater microbial communities from Crystal Geyser aquifers in Utah, USA - Crystal Geyser metaG 2015-04 | ecosystem: Environmental > Aquatic > Deep subsurface > Groundwater | place... | reverse complement strand
AGTTTTAAAAATCTTTTTGAATTTTTTGGTTCTTTATCCTGATACCATAGACCTCTCTCCCCCATTTAGGCATCAACTTCAGCATTTTTATATTCTTCGATGTGATCGCAGTTGATATGATCTCCTCTAAGCTTGGCTAGACCTTCATTGAGAAGCTCAATGGTGATATCTTTGCCATCAACCAATACATATCCGAGCTCGATTTCTCCTGCTTTTCTTTCAATCACAAAAGGCCACTCTTTACCAACCAGCCTTGATCTCAAGAATTATCTTGATGCATATCCAAATTTCTCGTCTTTTCCATTGCTGGAGTCGACTTTGGGAGCAGTGATACCCGTAAGATGGAGTATCTTTTGCTTGTAACCTCCATTTTCTTTATCAGCAGGGCCTTGGAAGAGTACTCTGTCTCCTGACAAAACTCCCACACATAATCCACTTATTTTTTTCGGATAGCCTGACATATGATTTAAAGATTCTTTTATAAACGTGTAAAAAGGCACTCTTAATTTAAATAACGCTTAATACTATCAATGCTCCACGATAACTCAGATTTTCTGGATTTTATCAGGTGCCTCAAAGAAATGCTTATGCAACATTTTATTATCATGAATCAATAATAAAAATCAAGTTCAAAGTTCAAAGATTATCCTTCAAAGATACCTGTTGTGGTCTCCAAATTTTTTACGATGAGGTGATTTTTCATGTTTGATGTTTGGAGGTGAGGTTACTTTGTTCATTTTTATGTTGCGGGGGCTCAAAAGTGATTTTTTGCTGCTTTTTCTGCCAGAATTGGATGCTATAGAGCTAGATCTGAGCTGACTATTTGCATTAGTCGGTACTCCTGATTTTTTAGTCTTCTTTGTGAAGCAAAAGAACAGCTCCTCAGTTTCATCAACGAAGTGCTTTTGTGTGCCTCTTTTCTCTTCCTTTTGTCTCGATTTGGCCATTTAAGTAATTTTTTTTACCTTTATCTTCGGTATGTTTTTATGGCCATCGAGAGGTCTGTCTCGAGAGTTATGTCTAAACTCAATACTTTTCTTGTCTGTCCGACTTGTAGTCCTGTCTTTTTTATCATATCTGCTGATCGAAAAACTGGTTTTACTATCCTTTGATTTATCTTTAGGCACTTTCAATTCTTTGTGCTAATATTTTTTGTGAGGATCAGTTAGTTATTTTGTGAGCTTTTTTAAAGATTTCATTTTATCAAGCTTCTTGGCTCTATTGTTTTAAAAAGCGGTCTTCATGTTGTAGTCATTTTTTGAGTCTAAATCGAGTTCAGCTCTTTCAGTATTGTGTTTGGTCTCTGTAAGCAACTCACTTATCTAAATACCCAGTAGTTCCATCATTTTGTGAATAGATTCGACTTCGACTGTTGTATATTCGTTCAGGTTCACTCCATAGTGCTTTTCATAGCTCATTAAAATTTAGTTTAAATACTTGAGGTTAGCAGGTATGAAAGTTGCCACTATTGTAATAGCTGTCAAGTGATAGCTTATAGATAGTTGATATTATCGACTCTTTTTCTTCTCCTCTATATTTTTTCTGAAAAGCTAAGATGCTTTCAGCCTCAGTTCAGTGGCCTTACTGAAGAAGCAAGTAGACAGCAATATTATGCGATTGTATGGGTGGAACTATCGGTCAAATTACAGACTACCCTTTTATCTCATACTCTTAAATCCTATCTCGGATTTATCCAATTTGATTGCAACTATTTCAACGATATTGCCTATTGAGTAATGCTTAAGGTGCTACAGATACTCAGAATCAGCAGGAACGACTGACTCTAGACCTTTCTGCTTCCTCGCATTCCACATTTGTAAGGAAAAGTGAGCAACCTTCAGGATATTCTTGAACAGTTCTCCTTCCTCAGAATGAGACTCAATCTTTTTGTCATATGATGCCAAGCCTATCATCAGTTCCATCCTGAGATGGATTTAGCCTTCGCTCAGACCTTATTTGATCCATTGCTTCTTAAATTACTCCCCACAGCCATTAATGCATTCCACCATAAGATTGTGTGCCTTTCCTACTGCTTGAATGGCCACATTATGAATGGCTAGTTGGGAATTGACTGCACAAAACTGGAGATTATACCTGGCTAACTTTTGCTTCATTTTTGCTTTAGTAGGATCTGCTGGCATTCCTTGGACATCTTTACTGAGGGTGCTTCCCTGGCTCGAAGTTTACCTGATAAAATTTTCATAGTTGAAGATGATACCTTCAAGGTAGTCACTGCAACTATTCAGCTCCCATAATTTTTGATATATCGATGCTTGGTTGTGAAGTACTGTGATGATGAGCTCTTTATTGATATTTTTTCCAGAGTTCGCCCCGTATTCAAGAATCTTTTCTGACTCTTTGAGGTACACGAGTGCAAATTTGAGCTATTGTTTTTCATTGAGTTCGATTTTATTTTTGGCGATGTTAGAGTGCTCAGTGATGGTGGAGACAAACTTATCTGAATAGAAGAATATGTAACCCCTATTGTTGATGAGGTGCAACATCTAGACTTGTTTGGTTGATATTTTTTAGCGTAACTAGATGCACTACAGGTCTTCCTCATCGCTGGAGAATACCTACTCCTATACTTCAGCAGGAGCAGACATTATAAATAACTTAACAATATCATCTAAATATAATCAGCTGACCACTAAATCATTCATCCTTACTGCACCTATTCACTCAAGTCGCTTATTTATCTTTGATCTCTCTATTGCTCAAGATTTATCTATTGTTTCAAGTTTTATTATCAATAATATTTAAGAGTTAAGTTATTGTGTGAGAGTATAGGGTTTAAGATTTCAACATTTATGACTTTATGTTGTAAATTTCAAAATAATGTGAGTATGTTTCTTCTATCGACATTATTCGATGCTATAAGTTAAAAATAGGTTCTATGAAAGGAATTCACATACAGTTGGACAATATCATTCAGTTTATCGACTCCACTCTTCCCAAATAGTAAACACAACAGTACGAATGCTACATCCTCAATCTCTAAAAAATAACTCTCGAAACATTCGCCATCATGAACATCATCCTTGTCAATGCTCCTGACGAAGTGCCTCCCTAAGTCAGATTCACCTTCGAAAAAACAGTCAAAAAGTTCAAGTAGTACTTCAGTAATCGACCAGGTCTATTCAACTAGAAATAGGATCACCATTCCATATAATTTGATGAGGTCAAGTATTTTCTTTAGAACAGAATTGACATGACAAAGAATGATGACAAATAAAGAGGCTAGCTCTATAAATTTTTGAACTAAAGTGAGCAAAAGGAACAGTAGAACCAAATTTTATTGAGCAACATTCCCAAATATTCCTACGGCAGTAAGGGTGCTTCAATAGTGCCAACTAGGAACACTAAAACCCTCATTGAAGCTATCAACTAGCCTTTGGTGATGAAAGAATCCAAATAAATTCAAACATATGCTGATTAATTTGTGGATAAAGGTGGGCTCAGAAATGTTTCCAATAAATTTACGTACTTTGGTCAAAGGAACGAATCAGGCAGCGAAGTTCTTCACATGAGTGATGGTGAGGCTCAAACAGATGTCAATATTCAATCTCTAAAATAGTTGATATAAAGCTACTCCAAGTAAATTTTGAAAGGAAAAAGTGATGACGAGACAGTAGGAGCCATTTAGTAAGTTCTGGTGTGTCTGAAGAGCAGCACTGAGAATGCTTTGAGGATGAAAAATGCTTAGGGAAAGGCAAAGATGAAGAGCAAAAAGAATAAGAACATTCCAAGTAGACTAGACGAAGAAACATAAGTTCATATCAGCTCTATAGCAAACATTGATGGTGTGAAAGAAAAGAAGAAAAAGGGTAACCAAAAGATGAAACACCACAACTCAGTTACAGCCAAAATATCAGAAAAATCTTTGGCAGTTTCTAAGCAATAGATAACCAGAACTAGTAACTAAATTGGAAAGACTGAGTAAAGCAGCACAAAAATAAAACAACTTCAGAGGAGCTCTATTTCTAAGTACATCAGTCCGAGTAATAAGCTCGAGAGTACCAAAACACCCAAACAATCTCAATTTCAGAGCAAACACCTCAAGAGCCAGCAAAGTTAAGTAAAAGAATAAAATGAGTAAAACAGGAAATCAACAATTATAAATAACACAGTGAATGATAATCAAGATGCTGAATCAATTATTAGCGAGGGGCTACCAAAAAAGATGAGCCTCAAAGAAAAGAAAAGCCATTAAACAAATATCAAATAAAATAAGCTGAAGCAAAAGAGTTCACTCAGACCCTTGAACCATCTTAAAGCTGATCAATATTCCAATTATGACTCAAAGATTAAAACAGAAGAAGGTGAGGATGGAACTTAAGAAAACAAGTCAGTCAGAAATACTGATGATTATCGGCTCTCACAACTCTAGTAGCTCTAAGAAGATAAAAAAATTAATTGGTCGAATTAAATTTTTCCTTTCAACTAAATCAATGCCAACCAATCTTAAGATATCACTCGCAGTGAAGCCAATAAACTTAGTAACACAATTTATTTACCTTCTCTTTAAAAACAAAAAATTGGGCCAGGAACAGATAATTACAGTATAGCTAATCTTAATAAATCAAAAGAAAATCTCCACAAAGCAGAAGATCTTGCTTCTTTAGGACATAAAAACCTGAGTCATCAGTCTCTGTACATGAGGCAGTCTCAAAATATAAACTCAAGTCGATTCGCTAACTTATGGCACAATAGCAAACATGAAAACAACTGTCAAAGCAACTACTACAAGCTTCCTCATCTCGCAAATGATTAACTATCCATTTCCAAGTATTAATACGAAAATATGAGCTAAGAAGAGAAGAAACAGTTTCTTGATCACTAGAACAAACGTTTGCTAAACTAAATAAAGGAAGGCACAGGCTAAAAAAGGAGCAAAGGAGTTGAATGGATTAGACTGATTCGCAACATTAGGTAGTACGAATCACTTCACACCCGAATTTGTGGCGATAACTGCATTCATCTCAAGAAATTCACTGATTTCCTAAAAAGGCACAATTTGTCACAATATTCGAACAGAAAGCTACTCCAAGTTCATAAGAAAAACATTTAGATTAGCCCTACCTTCCAAGAATGATCCCTTATAATTTTATTTCATTCTGAAATAATATAGCTCACTGACTGAAAATTGTGGGAAATCAATTGAACTAATTTCACTTTGATATTAATTTGAATAAATGAGCTTGCCAAACCATCATTAGCTTTTTGAAGCCAATAAATACACCTCTACTAAGAAAAGAATGTAGGACTAGGCTGAGAATAACCTCTAAAGAAGTAAGAAGACTTTAAAATATCCAGACAGCCATGGCCTTCATTACAGCACTATGAAAGAAGATGACTAAATGAATCTCAACAGAGACATCCTCAGATTGAACTCCTAATTACAATACATTAGAATTAGTCCCTTCAACCATTTCAGAGGGTGTAGCCAAGAGCATCTTTCCGAATTATATCAGATGTACTCATCAATCTAACATAGAGTGGACTCATTATTAGCTCTCAAAAATCAAGACAAAGACAAAATTAAAAATGCATAGAACCTTTACCATAAATAGGAGCTGTAAAAAAACAGATAGATTCGAAAAAATGAATCATTGATGGACTAAGTCAATCGGCTCAGAGTGGAAAAAGATGAACTTATCGAACGGATTAAGGGCATTCATCGCGACTTCAAGACTAAAGAGTATGTTTCTGATGATGTAGATAAAAATATTTGAAAGAGCGGGAAATTTATCAAAAGGAAAGGAAGGCTACTGAATCAAGGTAACAGGCCATCAAAAATGAGTTCAAGAAAAAGGAAGATAAAATATTAACATTGGAAACAAAACTCAAGAAGTAGCAGTAGAAAAACAATAAAACTGATTATCGGGTTGTCTTTGATGTGAAGCTCGATTTGGATCACAAAGGAGATAACTAAAAAATTTCATTGGCAGAAAGAGAAGGTGATGCGCTCGTTCTCAAAGCTATCAGAGACCAAGGATAATTTCTCGAAAAATAGAATGGCCTTCTCAAGAATTATATTGGCTCACTCTTTGAAAACCTTTACAGAATTGTTGAATGCAATCCTGAGGAAATTCAAAATAAAGATTAGTTTTGTAGGTGCTTGTCATTACTGGAATTTCCTTTCTAGCAAGCCCAAGGTTTTGTAGACAAGATGAAAAACCTCACTGATAAAATATATTCAATGATCTACCAGCAACCTGATGCCCCCAATTTACTGAGTGCTGGTAAATCCAACGAATAAAACTTAGGATTTGCTCTTGAGAGGATGAAACATTATTTCAAAAATGCCCAGAAAGTTGAGGAACAAAGATCAAAACTGTCAATAGATTTATTCAGCATTCTGAAAAAAACCGACCAACTTACTAAACCTGTAATTCAAAATGTCAACAACGTCCTCAGTAATCCTCCTCTCACTGGTTCTCCTTAGTTTGAAGAAGAAATTGATAAGCTCAGGAAGTAGTAGGAAATTTTTGCTGAAGATGACAAGAAAGTGAGCCAGAGTATAGCCTTCATCCGGTAGCAAATGTAGTTCATGAGCAGACGATCAAGCTTCATCAGCACAATTCACCGATAAGTCAACCAAGCAATGGGAATTGGAGAAGATGAATCTTTACTGTGATATTATGAAGTATTCTAATAGTAAAATGTGTCAGTTGGTTCGAATAATAATAATAAGTTCGTTAAATGTATATCGACCGAATCCGTGAAGTGTTTTTGAGGTACAACTATAATGGTAACTCTCACATGAACCAGCAAAATTTCTACAACTTCCTCTCACAACTCTCAGTATATCTATATATATTCAGCCTGGTCAGACATACGATAGGGATGTTGCTGATGAGCTATGGGAACAAGCCTCCAAAGGGTCACAATTTATCTAGGTCAATAGCTTGTGCCATACTATTAGCGATGGAATCAACATTCTGCAAGTGAAACTCGACGAAATCAATGGTATGTATATTTCCACTCAGATGAGATCAGGTTGTTGGAGAAAGAAAAAATACAAGCCTACAACTCAGTGAATGGGGGCAACCGCTCTCTTGCCAGCAAAATATAAAGTGATATTTCTGCACTCCATCAGGACAGAGAATAGTTTGAGGAAGACTTGAGATTGGTGACCTTACCGTTTGGCATTAACCTCATGGGCAGAAACAGTCAATATATCAGATACGACTCTAAAGCTAACTTTGGCTTGAATGATAGTCAGGCTTCAAACAGAAGTGGAACTCGAGCATCGAGTGACTAGCTAGGCTACATTCTCTGGCTATCAATCATCTTCGGAATTTGCTAGATCATCGTCATATACCAAAAATACGATTTTCTGAACGTACTCTATTGTCTAACCTAGTTGATTGTTGTAACCTCACTTCTTTCCATTTATCTTCTCAACCACTTCGACAATCTCTACATCAAATTCACTCTTGGCCTCCTTGCTGGCAGTGAAGTGCTCGATATAATTTGGTTTTTCATGTATGCTGGACAAATGTGGAACCCCCCTTCTGTGGGAAACAACCCAGGTTTCATGACTGAGTACCTCAGAATGGTGGTTGTGCTCAGCGTCATAGTCGTCATCGTTAAGGTTGCTCTTTTCCTAACATAGATACCTATATTTTACTTCCTTTACCGCATCAAGAATATTAACGACTCTGAATACAAAATATCGACAGGAATGTTCAAACTTATTTTGGAAGCCAACAAATCAAACCCGATCACTAGGAACTTGGCTGGGGCTATCTCAACACAGTGAAATGCATGATAGATCTTATTTATGATAGAATTACATAAGAACGAAGATTGTTATTGAGTATATTAGTTATAACTCTGTTCAAACTGTAGAAAATGTACAATAGTAAACAGCACAAACTCTCCCAAAGCCATCATCAGCATGTCATTCCCCAAAAATACAGGTAATTTTTTATTTAGTTAGCCTTAATATTGGTTCGACTCAAAAGTTCACCCAAAAGGTCTTCACTCCTCAGTATACTGGCTCGCCGACACACTTTGAAAAGATGGAAAATATGAAAGAGAGGAACTTAAAGCAGAGATAATTTGATGAGTAAACTATCCTTTGTAGACCTCGCAAATACACTAACGATAGTCTAGATCAAGATGAAAATTTTCATGAAAGCTGGCGTTAATTCGAAATTAAAAAAATAAAAGAAGCGTAAGAGGTCCCCAAAAACAGTGACGGGGCCAAAACCCACAGAAGAAAGAAAATTTTCAATAAAGAACGACAGACTATCTCTCGAGGATAACCTCATCACAAAACTGAGTTTGATGCCAGGAACATGGATATAACTGAGACACGCAAATACAGAGAAAAATAACTCCCTAAACTACCTAAGAAGACTCATTTCGATTAGAATCCTCCCAGCCCAATAAAAAATATGGAGTCAGTAAAGGTCAAATCACCTTTGCCATCGAGAACGACCCCAAACAGTTTAACATATCTAGAAAACACTTTTGTTCATCAACAATAATACATCTCTTCATGCTCAAAAGTAGACAATGGCAGTGGCTCACAAGCAAAAATATCTTTCACTTATGAGAACTCTCCAAAGACGGAAATACCACTTAAGACTCCTTAACAACCCAAGATAATGAATGATAACATCAAAGACAATAAATAAACTCAGGAGCAAAGAGATGCTTCTAAAAAATATACAATTTTTGGGTCAATTGCTCTAACTTCTCAAACACTTGGAAGATCATCAGAACTCAAAAGGCCTGATGATTCAAGGGTTAAACACAACAGAGGAATATTGTAGCATCAAAATTATGAGATCCGGTCAGGTTCTCAGGGTCGAAGTTGGGGAAACAAAATAAGAACTGAAATAATGGCTTCTCAAAAGAATAAACTGTAAAGGAAATTGACTAATGACATTACATCAAGAGTGAGTCTCAACTGTCGGGAGAGCCTCGTTGTAAACGGATAAACGATAGACATTCATAAGTTGCAAATTGGTGATTACTCCGAAAACATTTCAGAAGAAGACAAAAACAGTGAGCGATACCATGACGAAGATTTTGACCTTTTACCCCAGATGAGAAGAATCAGCTATAATAACATTGATGTTTAGCGATAGTAGTCCTACGCTGAATAGACTGAAGTTATTAAGCCAAGCGATATTTTTGTGGAATTTCAAGCTCATTCTCCATATGAACAGAACCCTCTGGTTATCAAAAAAGTTTAGTCGAAGAAAAAAATGGACTTTCAGGAGTCATAACCCATTCTCAAGGAATTATCACAATTCATAGAAGATAAGTAAGTAAAAGAACAACCGAAACCTCAGCGAAAATCAGGACTGGTATTCCCTGTAGCCTTAGTAGCCTTGGCGATCATGCTTCTACTGGTTCAGATATCAATCTGATAGGGTGATTATTTTAATCTTTATACATTTATTTATGTTTACTGATTATATTATGAATCAAATATTGAAGTAAAACAATCTCAATAGATCACTGCATCGAAAGTATTCCTTCTATGTACTTGAAAATTCCATCAGCTACGATGATAGGGTTGTCAAATAATGGCAGAGAACTAAATGAGCTTATGACGGTTGCTCCAATCGACTGTCTGAGCCTCCTCAAAAGCTCTTTAGCAAAGCCTTTGCTTTATCCCTCAAAATCACTAATTTTCAAATGAGGAATGGCAATTTTGAGTTCACTGATGGAAGGAATCAGCAGCATGTATTCTGAGTTATTGAATAATTACTGATGATCGGGTCGTTGCCTATTTTATCATCGGCTGAGCGATATTATTCCTTGGAGTATGATACGAAAATGCTTGTTTCTGAAAGAACCATATTAGTCATGATGAATATTGGCTTACCTTTCATTAACTTCTACACTTATTTTTGCCACTCCTTGCTAATTTCCAGGCATTTCTCTTCCTCATTCTTCCTTTACTTGAAGGCAGAAACCATCTGATGATCGAAGTGCTCAAAATGGCTGGGCTATGGAACAAACTCCAATGAGTTGTGAAGTATATTTATATCTTTAGGTGCCTCTTCAGCTACAAGCTCTCCTGCTCCCTTTCCTTTTCTCTTTGCAGTGATCTATGCTCTGATCTCTACTATCTTTTCTAATATCATGAAAATAACCTTCTCTCTGCAAATCAGTTCGATTGGTATTACCTTGAGCATCAAATTATTTATGAACGTCCCTCTCAGTGTTTTGTTGAGAATAACATGACAGTTCAAGAATTTTCCTTGATTGAGAGCACTAAGAATGCTGATATTTTTGCCTTCTCTGATCAACAATTTTTAGACCTGCAGGTCAATGTCTTGCATTTAAACACCTTTCTATCTGATTACCCCTAGTTTGTAGCACTAGAGAGTGAGCTAGCTATTTCCGAAGCCAAAAGAGCAGGAAGCCTCCTGGACATTGACTTTTAACTTCTAGTATGGAGTATTTTCATAATCCTTTTCCTTATAGACACTGACGGTATACCTACCTTCGCTATCTTTTTAGAAAGTAAGAATGATGGCGAATATCAATTTGTGCTCCTTTTCCTAATGAACAGTATGTTTAACTGAATATTTAGGGCTCATTTCATTAAAATTGATTAAATATCTCTCTTTGAATTCAATATTTTTGGCTTGATAGTAAAATTACAGCTAAATCAGCTGATCTTCCCATGTCATCAGCCCAACTGTTTCCGCTTCCCCCGGCTTTATAACTGTTGTTATTCTGTTTT
>Ga0100380_10007713_pt1 | contig 10731 bp, 10 predicted proteins | sample CryGeymeta201504_FD_80417 | JGI IMG/M metagenome (GOLD analysis project Ga0100380, IMG submission 80417) | Groundwater microbial communities from Crystal Geyser aquifers in Utah, USA - Crystal Geyser metaG 2015-04 | ecosystem: Environmental > Aquatic > Deep subsurface > Groundwater | place... | reverse complement strand
ATGTCTATGCTGTAAATTATTTGTCCGCCGTCAACGCTGTTTCTTGCCAATCTGTCGGGGTGCCACGCCAAAATTCCAACCGGCTCCTTGCTGGCGTGGATTTTCTGTATCATCTCGTTAAAAATTTCTCGCCCGGGCTTCTTTGCGCTTTTACTCTCAATAAAAGTTTCGACAATCTCTATATTTTCCCGCTTGGCAAATTCCGCCAACTCCGCGAGCTGTGCTTCAATTGACATAACTTGTCTTTCTTCATCTTCGGTGGATTTGCGAGCGTATAAAAAGTATTTGGTTTTCATAATGTTTTACTCCTTAATTTTTAATAAGTCGCCTTTGGCCATTGCGCCTACGGCGCAAAAGCGCGGGATTAAAAACTTGCTTTGTATTTTTGCTTTTGGCAAAAAACGGAAAAAATTGGATACAAATTTCATTTGTGAATTACTTCGCAATTCCGAACCGCCGTTTGCTTTCCCGAAAAACTGAATTTGAATTTGTCCGACCTTACGATTTAATTCCGAAATATGCGGAAAAATGCGAGCGTAACCCCGCCGAAGGCGGGGCGAGCGAGCAACCAAATGCCTCTCAATTTTCAAAATGTCTTGATTGGTCGGGCTGCGCGGAATCGAACCGCGACTACAAGCACCCCATGCTCGCGTACTGCCACTATACTACAGCCCGCCCGCTTCGGAGGGATCCAATCTCTATGATTCCTTCTTTGCCAATTCTTCCTGCAACTTCTTACTCTGTTCTACCAACTTCTTATTCTCCTCCACCAGTTTCCTGTTTTCTTCTTCAACCTTCTCTATATCCTCCACAAGCCTCTTAAAATCTCCCAGCCAACTGATTATTCCGTCTTTTCGATCACCTATAATATTGGCTGTTTCGTTCATTCGGCTCATCAAATTATCAGCCGTATTCCTTATTTCACCCATATTTCGTCAATTAATTATTACAAAACTAACTAAAATTTATCACAAAAAAAAGAAAAGGGGAAGCCGCGCGCATGATTTTTTTGAGTAAAATAAAAAAAACCCGCCCTTTTCACCGAGCGGAGAATTCTATATGTTCTATTAATCCAGCTAATTGACTATTTTATAAAACACTCTGCCCAGCGAAAAACGCGCCATAAAGAGTAGCAACATAAAAACCAAAAGGAGCTGAACAGAAATATTTTTCGCAAAAGCAGATTCAAACATAACAATTGATAATTTAACCCGCCTGAAAATTTTCGTCAAGAGCTTGAGTGTGGATAACCGAAAATCAAAGCGGCCGCGCCCAAGAGCGGCGCGTTTTCTCCCAGAGAAGAAACTTTCAGCTTTGGCCGGCGCAAAAATTTATCAATATATTTTTTCGCGTACTTAAGCACCAAATCGCCGTTATTAAGCATCACCGCCCCGCCGAAAATTATCAACTCCGGGTCGTAAGCGGCGATGACATTGGAAAGCCCCCGCCCGTTCATTCGCCCCAATTCTTCCATAAACTCCAAAGTAACTTTGTCCTTTTTCCTCACCGCCGCGAAAATATCAGTTGCCTTGCGATAATGAAAGTTAATTTTCTTTCGTTTCTTCTTGGCCCAAGCCCGAAAAAATTTCGGAATGTTATTTCCTGAAGCATAGGCTTCCCAGTGCCCTTTCCCTTTTCCGCACGAACAGAGCAAATTATATTCCGTATCGACAATCATATGCCCGACTTCCGCCGCGCTCCCGTCTTTTCCCAAGAGTAAATTTCCATTTACAATTGCCCCGCCCCCGATTCCCGATGACATTGTGATATAAACCAAGTTTTCCGTTTTTTTCCCCGCTCCAAAATATTTTTCTCCCAGCACTCCGATGTTGCAATCGTTGGCAAGGTGAACCGGCAACCGAAATGTTTTTTTGAGCGGCTCGGCCATCGGCACAAACTTGAAGTTCATGTTTGGCGGATTAATACTCGCACCTTTCTTATAATCAATCGGTCCGGCAATGCTCACTCCAATGCCTTTGTATTTTTTCGCGTCCTCCCCGCCGATTAATTTACGAATTTCCTCGATCACTTGATCCGCGACAACTTGCCCTGATTTTCCCCTCCGGACCGTTTTCACAACATTTTTCGCAATTATTTTTCCTTTTCCGTCAATAATCGCCGTTCGCAAGTTCGTTCCTCCGACATCAACCGCAATGGCTAAAGATTTTGTGAATTTGCTTGCCATACGCATTGGTTTACTCTTAATCATTATTATACTATCATAATTTCACCGCCATGCCCAAACTCATTTTCGCCTCCACCCGCGACTCCGATATGCATTATGCGGTGAAAACGAACATCGCCAGCTCTTTTTTCTTTTTACAGATTGGCAGAAAAAAACTGGCATTTCTGAATAAAAATGAATTTGGGCTGATCCCGCAGAAGACAAAAATAAAATCATTGCCTCTAGAGAAATTTATAGAGGAAGCAAAAAAACTGAAATTCCCGCCTCACCGGCGGGCAGGTAAAACCAGCGACCGAAATAAGCTCGCCTATCTCATTTTCAAGAAATACAAACTAATGGATAGAAAGGTTGAAGTTCCTATCCACTTTCCGCTTGATATGGCTGATTTTCTGCGAAAGAATGGCGCAAAACTCACTCCCACTTTTCCATTTTTTCCCGAAAGATCCGGGAAAACGAGAGAAGAAATCGGCTACATTAAAGAAAACCTCGCCCATACCAAGCTGGCTTTTCGAATAATCGAAAATATTCTTCGCCGATCAAAGATTAAGAAAAATAGAATTTACCACCGAAACAAAATTCTCACCAGCGAATTTCTGAAACAGGAAGCCGAAAAAGCGCTCGTAGAAAAAGAAATGTTCAATCTCTCGGGAATGATTATATCTTCCGGCAAGCAAACTGCTATTCCCCACCACGATGGAACCGGTCCGATTCTCCCGCGCCAGCCGATCGTTTGCGATATTTTTCCGCGCCACAGAAAAACCGGCTATTTCGCCGACATGACGCGAACTTACGTTAAAGGAAAGTCAACGCCGGAAATTCAAAAAATGTACGGCGCGGTGCTCAAAGCCCAACTCGCCGCCATGAAAAAAATCCGCGCCGGCGTGAGCGCGAAAGAAATTTATAATGTCGCGGCAGATGTAATTTCGAAAGAAGGCTATGATGTTGGAGAAAAGGGCCTGATTCACGGATTGGGGCATGGCGTCGGCCTTGATATTCACGAAAAACCGAGTCTCAAGCCCCATTCGGAAGATATTTTGGAAGCGGGGAATGTCATTACGATTGAACCCGGATTATATTATCCCGAAATCGGGGGAATAAGAATTGAAGATATCATTCTCGTCACAAAAAACGGGTGTAAAAATCTGACAAATTATCCAAAGAAATTCATCATTCCCTGAATAAAATATTTTTCAATAAATCACTTTATACTTCACCACCACCGAATCTTCATTAATTTTTTCAACATTCAAAAGCTTCAAATTCACCTCAAAATCCCCGCCGAAAACACCGAGACCTTCGCCGAAAATTTTGGGCTCGATCGTAAGCCAGATTTCGTTGATTAGTTTTTTCTTCAAGAATTGCGTATTTAAAAAAGCGCCGCCGCCGAGGATTGCGGATTTATATCCCATTTTTTCAAGTTTCTTGAGAACTTTATTTAGATCGCCACCGACCCACATCACGTTCTTCATTTTGGGAGGCTTTTTGAGCAATGTAAAAACAACGTTCAATCGGCCCGGTAGAGGTTTCGGAAAAGCTTGCCCCGCACCAAAACTCCCATTATTTTTTTCTTTAGACCCTGCATTAATGCTGGCATTTTTTTTGGATTTTGGCGCGAGGGTGAAAAAGGTTTTGTCGCCCATGATAACCACGCCGTGCTTCTTTGAGACTTCCGCAAACATTTTTTTATCCTCTTTACTTGTCCAATCCGGAAAATGATCGCTGGATTTGGCGATTTTCCCGTCGGCAGTTATTGCCATGACTAACATAACCTTCATAAATAATAGAAGCAAAACATTAAAGTTTGAAAAGTATCGCGCTTTGCTCTGACGTTACGTCGGAGCAGGTTAGCCTACTTTGAAAATTTTAATGTTTTGCAAAACGGCATTAGGAACCGCCGACATTCACAATCTCCGCCTTGATAGCCGGGCGTGGATCATAGCCTTCAAGCGTAAAATCTTCGTATTTGAAGTCATCAATATTTTTCACTTTCGGATTCAGCAACATCCGCGGAAACGATTTTGGCTCACGCTTGAGTTGCTCTTTTACCTGTTCAAAATGATTGGAATAAATATGGACGTCGCCAAAAAAATGGACAAATTCTCCCGCCGGAATTCCGGTCACCTGTGAAACCATAAGAAGAAGCAAGGCGTAGCTCGCGATATTGAAAGGAACTCCCAAGAACAAATCGGCGCTTCTTTGATACATGCCTAAATTCAATTTATCGTTCACGACCGCGAATTGGAAAGTCGTGTGGCAAAATGGAGGAACTTCGTTTCTGTTTTGCGGAGAAGCCATTGTATAGATAAAATCCGGATTCCAGGCCGAAACGACATAAGATTTCCGATAAGGCTTGTCTTTAAGTCCTTTGATGCAATAATCGAGCTGGTCAATAAGATGACCATCCGCCGCCGGCCATTTGCGCCACGTCCGGCCGTAAATCGTCACCAAATCGCCCCATTTTTTCACAAAATCGCTGTCCGCCGGTTCAGATTTCAATTTCGCGATAAATGCCTCCTGCTCCATATCTTCCTCCGGCGCGTTCTCAAGGCAATGCTTATAATATTTTTTCCAGGCCCATTCGTCCCAAATATGAACATCGCGGTCAACCAGATATTTTATGTTCGAATCACCCGTGAGAAACCAAAGCAGTTCCTCGATGATCCCCCGATAAAAAACTTTTTTTGTGGTGAGAAGGGGAAAACCTCGCGACAAGTCAAAGCGCATTATTCTTCCAAACACAGAACGAATGAAAGGCAAATCCTCGCCCTTTTTTCGGTATTGCTCCTGAACCTCCGGCGTGAGAAAAAGTTTCTTGTCTGAACCGTTTTCCAGAATGTCCCGCATCAGGTCAAGATATTGGTATTCGGGATGAGTCATAAAAATCACTCGCTAATTAAGAGCTAATTATATCGAATCGGAGCGAACTTGCTAAAACGATTCGTTCTAATTTGCTTCTCATTCGCTCTTCACTCGCGAGTTAGATATTTAAAATCTCCACTAACTGCTTAATAAGCGACAGCGTCACCGGAGGCGCAAGGAGACTACAAACTTCCACGCCCTCATCGTCTTTCACTACAAAAGGTTTTTCAGTCGTCTTTACTTTGCCGCTTTCTTTGTCAAATTCATAAACGTATTCCGGCGTAATCTCATAATCATCCATGTATTCCTCGGCCTTTTCAACCGGCACGGCGTTCCTGATCAAGCCTTTCGAAATGCCATGCAAAGAAAAAACTTTTTCAATCAGCGCGTCGTCAAGTTCCAGCCGTTCGCGAATTGATTCAATTCCCATCTCGTCGCCTTCTTTGCCGTACATTCGGGAGCGTTCGTGATTAGGATTGTCGCAGATGAGATAAAATTGTTTTTCTTTTTCGTCATATTCAATCTCCTGTGTGGTGAAAAGTTTGAGATTGCGCGGGGTGTGGCAAATTGGACAGACTCTCCGGTTTTTCATCCGTTCATCCAGCACCGCTTCCGGAATGTCAATGGCAATGAAAATATCCGGATCCTCGCGATAGTCCACCAGTTCTTTGAAAAACAGAGAATAGGAAACCTGGTCCAAGTTTCTGGGAAAGCCGTCAATGAAAATGGCTTTCTTACCCATCTTGTCGATTTCCCTTTTCACTAGCGCCAAAATGAATTCATTGGGAAGAAGCGTCTTTTGGTCGCGGCCCAAAAGAGCTTCGAGAGCCTGCTCGGGCGTGATATAGCCGCGATAATTCTTGTGGAGATAATCCATCAGCTCTTTTTTATAGTTTTCATCTTCAACCGCCGCGTGAATTTCCCGTACAATGTCGCCCACGGAAAGGTGACCGATATGCTCACGGCCAAAAATTTCCATGAGAAGCTTGGTGTAGGTCCCTTTTCCGGAATTCTTTTTGCCTAAAAGATAGGCAATGAAAGTTTTCCCCTCATCGAAATATTTTTTGAGTTTGGCGATATCTCCGCCGGCCTTGGCCTCAAAATACTCTTTTCGTCCCTCAACGCTTGAGAGATCGAATTTTTTCGTCACGCCCCCGACTTTCGTCGAAAAAAGCGGAAATTCTTTTTCGTATTTCATGGTTATTTATATTTTACAAAAAAATAGCTTCCCCAGCCAACAGCACTATTTTAGCAAATAAATATTTTTTGGGCAAGAAAAAAGCCCTGGGCGCATTAGCCAAGGGCTTATATTCACTGGAATCCCGTCGGGTATTCTCGCACGGGTTTCTCCTTTTTGCGTATTTTGGGCGGCCCCCATGTACCGCGCTGTGTCAGCCGCGGATTGAGGTTATCGCCGATGTGCTTCATAGGCGTTACCTCCTTACAAAAAACCTAGGAATTTCTTATCGTGAAGAATGGTAATGCTACCATCATGACCCTGGAGTCTCATGGTAAACCAGTCCATCTTCAAGGTTTGGTACATTTCGTGCATAAAGTGAGTCGGGTTGTCAGTGAGGATTATAGCAGACCTATCACCAGCCTGTACAATGTCAGTGGGATTGTGTTTCTTGTAATTCACCGCGTTGAAATTATAGACGTTCACGACGGTGATTTTATACGAGAAGTCATACGCCGGCATTTTTTTAGACGCCGCAACTTGCGGTCCGAACACACCTCTCGGGGTAAATAGCCCTTTGTTAATGTAGATCTGCGGCTTTCCCATCCTAAAAAGGACTAAGACAACTGCGACAATTAAGATGGTTAATGCAAGACCTGACACAAACCCTTCTCTTAATTTATTCATGATTCCCTGCCCCCTTTTTGGGAATATTTTTCAAATTTATTGCCCGCGCGCGATGGCACGGAGCAATGTTACATTTTATCACAAAAAAACACCCGTGTCAATCGGCTGTGAAACAATCGGGTTAATAGGCTTAAAAAAGCCATTTTATCAGTTATCCAAAGCCAAGCTTTTTTGAATCCCGACTTTCGTCGGGATTTTTTAAAGCTCGGCTTTTTTAGTTTGCCCTCTCTTCGTCATCTCGAATTTCACTTCACTAAATTCCATCGTGCCGTCCGGTTTTATCGTGACTTCCATTCCCAATCCTTCCATGGTTTCTTTTTGGAAATACTGGTCAAAGACGAAATTGCCGAGGGAATAATATATTTTCTTGCCCTGATATTCTTCGCTTATTTGAACCACATGCGGATGCGTGCCGATCACCGCGTCCGCGCCGGCGTCAACGAAACGATGGGCGAGAGCGCGAATAGAATTTCCCGGATCACCAACTTTATATTCCGTTCCCCAGTGAGGATAAACAATCACAATATCTAATTGTTTCTTCGCCTCTTCGATATCTTTAATTATTTCTTCTGCCAAACCACTTACCGAGTAATTATAATTTACAAAACCTATCTTTATCTCCCTAATTTCCCGAACGAAAAAATTTTCGTCCCCAAGCCCCGTGTCGCCAAAATATTCCATCCCCGCTTCATCCAGATATTTTTTCGTTTGCTCGACTCCTTTCGCGCCCTGATTAAGAATATGATTGTTTCCAAGATTCACGAGCTTGATATTGTTTTCCGCGAGGACTTTCGCCACCACCGGGTCAAAGGTAAAAACAAAATTCTTGCTTTCTCCCAACTTGGTATTCATGCTAACAGACTTTGCGTCCGTAATCGGCCCTTCAAGATTCCCAATAACAAGGTCATATTCGGATAATTTTTCTTTAATCGGTTCGAGAATGTAGTTGTAATCCCCTCTGCCGTATTTTTCCACTGCTTCCCGAATATGCCGGTCAAACATCATATCCCCGACGAAAAGAACTTTAATCGGTTTTTTTTCCGCATCATTGCTTTCCGGCAACTGATTGCTTTTTTCTTCTCCCAAATCAACCGCACCTTGCATCGAGGATATGCTTTTTTGTTCTTGCGCCTTTTCCTCTCTCGCTTGCTGCCGTAAATTAACATTTTTTACGCAACCGGAGAGAAAGAATAACGACAAAAATAATAAAATGATTTTGAATTTTACATTGTCATTTTGCATTTTGATTTTTGATTTTTGCATTCAAAGATTATGTCTCCTTTCTCATCCGTCCGAAAAACTTTTACATTTCTTTTTTTCAGCGCCTCCAGAACCGCTTCCGTCGGATGTCCGTAGGAATTGTTTTTGCCGACCGAAATTACCGCCTCTTCGGGACTTGCCGCGTCGAGAAATTCTTCGCTCGATGAATATTTCGAGCCGTGATGGGCGATTTTCAGAAAATCAATGTCAACGTTCTCCCTACTCTCAAGAATTTCCTTTTCCGCTCCCGACTCGATGTCTCCGGTAAACAAAAATGAGTTCTCGCCGTAATCGAGGCGGGCAACAACCGATTTATCGTTCGCCTCGCCGACACTCGGATCAACTTTTCCCGCCGGGTATAATACTTTCATGTTTGCGTCATCAAACTTTATTTCTGTCCCGCGCCAGACTTCGAGCGTTTCGATTTTATTATAATCCAAAACTTCGCGCCACTCTTTGAAAACTTGTGTGTCTTTTTCCGCCGCGGTCGCAAGAATCTTGTCAATCTTGTAATTTCTCGCCGCCTCAATGAGACCGGCAATATGGTCTTTGTCCGGATGCGTCGCGATGACGATTTCAATTTCCCGGTCAAAATAGGGAAGATATTTCCCCAGTTTCGCCAGCTCGACTTTCCCGCTCGGGCCTCCGTCAATGAGAATCTGCCGCGACCCCTTTTGAATCAAAATCGAATCCCCCTGCCCGACATCAAGAAAAACAATCCGTAGGGGTCGGACACCTATGATTATTTGGTAGGAGAAATAGGCGAAGAGAATTAAAAGAATAATGATTGCGAAATAATAGATTCTATTTTTCATTTGCCGGCGCAATAAGTTTTTTATCTTTTCTTTTAAAATAATATAATCCCAAAAACAAAATCAAATAATATGCCGAAATATACTTCCACCCGAAATTTTTTACTTCAGCCGACGCCCAGGGCAGATTCGCCATCCATTGAACCGCAAACAATTCGGCTTTGAGCAAAATATAGGGCAAAAAGCCGACGAGCTTTCCGAGCGGAACGAAAATGAACCCCGCCATCCCCGCCGCGAATCCCATCCCCATTATAGCCGGTATCGCCGGTAAAATTAAGATATTGGCAATAGGGGAGACCAGAGAAAGTTTTTCAAAAGAATTGAGAAGAATAGGCAGGACAAAAATCTGGGCGGAAATTGTGAGAAATAAAATTTCTTTGAAAAAACTCAAGCCGCTCCCCCGCTGAAATTTTTTTTCGAAAAGGGGAGAGAGATAAACAATTCCCAAAGTCGCAAGAAATGACAGCTGGAAACCGGCGTCGTATCGCAAAAGTAACGGATTAATTAATAACATAACCGCCGCCGCGAGCAAAATCGCATTCGCGGAATTCGCCAGTCTCCCCTCCTTCATCGCCCAAATGACAAGCCCGCCCATAATCCCCGCCCGCACTGCTGAAGCGGGCGCGCCGGTCATCAAGACAAAAAGTATAATCCCCAAAACCGCGAAAGAAAAAACTTGCTGGCGCCAGAGCCCGAGTAGAATCCCCGCTTCCATGAGAAACGCCGCGACGATTGTCACATTGTATCCCGAAACCGCGACCGTGTGCGTCGTTCCTGTTCGCTGGAAAGCTTCGCTCAAATCTTTGGTCATTCTTTTGCTCCCGCCTAATAATAAGCCCTTAAGATACGCTCCTTCCGGATCGGGAAAAATTTGGGATAATTTCTCCTCGAATTTGTTCTTCACCGCAAGCAGAGTTTGCATTCCTCCATTTCCCCTGTTTTTACCCAGCAAAACTATTTCGGGCTTGCTACAAATTCTGTAAATTTTATCTTTCGCCAGGTACATTTGGTAATCGAAGTTGGAATCTTCGTAGTTTTTCGGCTCTTGCAGGATGCACTTTACTCCCAGCTCATCGCCATAATTATATGTCGGATAAATGGCCGTATTTATCAGTATTTTATTTTTTTCATTGTCTCCAATAATAATTTTCTGGTATTTTTCATCAATATCCGGCTCCCTAATAACCAATTCTCTGAATTCTGCTGGGCCTAATTTATCACTGGATAAATTATTTCTCGCCGCGTTTAATGAAATATCTGTACGCCAAATTCCAAGAGCCAAAAACAGAAAAGCCGCACTCGCGACCACGGCCTTTTTGTTTTTGTGATTGACGACAAAAACAACAATTCCCGCCGCGACAAGAATCAAGAGAATATATTTTTCGATTTCAAAAAACGACGCCAAAAAAACACCGAACAAAGAACAAAAAGACAGGATGAAAAATATTTTAGACTTGGTCATGCCCCAATTATACCAAAAGAAACGGATAAAATCCCGTTTCTTTTTTCTCTCAAAACATCTAAATGGTATTTATATTGTCATTACACCCCCGCCAAAGGCGGTGGCTTGATGAGTGGGATCGCCTCAAAGGCGATATTTCCCAATCACTCGTTTGTTAAATTAATTAGCGTTGTTGAAAATTATCATCTTGGGCGCTTTGCTCCCGGATATACTTCTTGATTATCTCCTCGTCAAATCCCACGGTTGAGACTGCGTATCCACGCGCCCAAAAGTGCGCTCCGGTGTAGTT
>Ga0100380_10007705_pt1 | contig 10736 bp, 11 predicted proteins | sample CryGeymeta201504_FD_80417 | JGI IMG/M metagenome (GOLD analysis project Ga0100380, IMG submission 80417) | Groundwater microbial communities from Crystal Geyser aquifers in Utah, USA - Crystal Geyser metaG 2015-04 | ecosystem: Environmental > Aquatic > Deep subsurface > Groundwater | place... | reverse complement strand
TTTATTGATGTTGATAGATCGACCTCCAAATGTTTACAGCAAATACTGGTAAATTTACACAGGTATTTTTTGAACTCCATCTGTCAGTTTAGATGACTGAAGGGTTGTTTTGAGTTTGCCATGAAAGCAGATAAATGGATTCATCAGAGGTGGAACATGGTAGTGTTCTTTGAGATAAATGCTCCAACAATCAGGAAGAGGTACAACAGGATTGAGGCCGACTTCCAAGCAGCTCAAAATATTTTTTTGCAAGGGATATATTTTAGGATTAGATCGTCTCTTATAAAGAGCCAACTTGATGTTGTTGTTAGGTCTCTCTTGTTCCTGAATATTCTCGTCGCAAAATAAATGCTCTTTCTTTGTGCTATAATTTTTGACGTGAGTGTAGTAATGTTTATCTCTCCTGCTAATGCAGCCAATATAGTCAAAAACAGCAATTTAGTCTTAATTTGTTTAGCTGCTCTTTTGAGTAAATTTACTTAGATCCAAAGAATCAGGCAATTCTACACTAAGCCCATTTATGTCTTAGCCAAACTCGAGGATAAGGTTGTTGGGTAAATTGACATAACTGTTGAACTATTTGACGACGTTTTAGCACTTATCGCACATTATGTTTCCTTGTTATAGGGTATCAATAGCCAGTTGGTGGCTGTTTCTCCAATTGAGGGCTTACTCAATTAGAGCATACAGCATGCCTTTGTAATTGACCTCAAAGGTCTTTTAGTAGCTGACCTTCAGGCATTCAAACTTGTTGGAGGTTGTCATTTTATTGCCACAAATTGCACAAATTTTATCCAAAACGCATTCACCTCCAAAGGTTTACTTGACAAGATTGTAGTGTTTACCTGCATCTGTCCACTCATCATAAGGTTCGTGGATCATCTCTTTTCGACCACAAGGTAGCTCATAGAAGTAAAATTCATCAATCAGATATCGAAGGATGAAGTAGAGCACTTGCTGAGGTGTTTTGTGCAGATAAGACATAAAGTTGCTATCCAATGTAGTAAGAAGTTTTTACATTTTGTCGACGTTTATGATTCGGTACTGTCCTGACCATATAGTACTGATGGCCTCTATCAGCATGCGAACAAACTAATTTTCGATCTTCTGAGGATTGACTGACCTGAATATATCTCTGATGGTTGGAATGTAGGCAAGCATGTGCAAGACAGAGTTAAAGTAGGAGTTGATACCGTTTGATTTTAGTCCACAAAGACCTTTCTTTTCTTTCTGGAAAGAAGGAGGATACTCGGCTTGCCCAGCATATATCATATTTTAACTCAGACTCAAAGTCATCAGATACTGTCTGATATGATAAGGATTGATATGCTTGCTTTTTTTGCTCTTGCGAAGGCCATCTTCCTCTCTATATGTCATTTAACTTACTCAGGTTCATCGAATAGTTATTTTTTGCACATTGTACAAAAGATCTACAGAGTTTCGCAGTGGATCATTACCCTGTGCATATACTGAAGCCCTAAATACTATTTCTATCTATACTTTCGCCATGAGTGATCAACTATTATTTAGTGAGATTCTTCTTTAGCTTAAAGCAGCCATCCTAAATGAAGGTTGTGGTACATGAAGGCAGACCCAGGTGGTTTTGGTCAGCTGAGGGCTGAGGAAGGTCGGCTACACATAGTAGGTTGTCAGATGTTAGCATGCCATTGTTATAATACAGAGTCGATAGGAAGATAATGCAAGCAATCATAAAAATAATCTCTCTTTCTTTTAAGAAGCCTCCCACATCTTCGAGCTACTCTTATGCTAGCTCACACCGTAATCAGGAAACTCCAAAAATACTTTGAATATATCGCTGTTTCTGATTTATTCAATTTTGCTCAGATCTCTCAGATATTGCTGTAAACTCTTTCTTCTCTCCTATGCCATGATGTTCTTTTGCTTGTTGGCCATGAGGTTGTTGATGTCGATAAGGAAGTTGCAGCTTTGAGGGTACCTGATCGAAGGATATCTGTTTATCAACATCTAAATAAAGAAAACGGTACCTGTTGGAGCTCAGAAAATTATTTATAACGTTTGCTGACTTTCCATTTGCTATCACCCAGACTAATCTGGATTTTGTATTCAGTATAAGGCTTCTTCTTATCTTAGCTTTCTTTGACGACTGTCTGGCTGACAGAAATGTGGATATTTTATTTGTTGTCTTGGTATGCTTTGTCTTTGATTGACAGCATACTATTGCCTAAACATTGCTCGACATGATTTGAGAAGGCGTGGGCCTGTACATTTTTGGAGCAATTTGCACATTGCATCGAAAGACAACTTTTCATGATCTTTTTGAAATCTTTGACCCTATCATATTTTTATTCCAGAACTTTGCATCGACCTTACATTTTTTATAGAGCTGAGGAGAGATTCTTATTAGCCTCGACTAGTTCAGCATTTCCTTCAGTCTACGAAGACGAAATAGATTGCTGCAGGGCAACCAGCAAAGCATCGTGCAATCTTTTGTTCTAGTTGAGAGTGTTCTTCAAGAAGGAGACCTGATTCTCAAGGTAAGATTTTTCAAGCATCCATTCTGAGTGATCGCTCATCATTTCGTTCTTCATTGAATTTTAGGCCATCAGGTTTTATATTTTTTTAGAAAAGGAAGCATTGGCTTGGGAAAGAATTTCAGTCTATTATCTTTTCTCTTCGTATCTGTTCTCCAATTATTCGTAATCTGAAGTCAGCTTTGTATTAGAGGTTCTCAATTTTCTGCATTCATTTTCCAGACTGATTGCTCTTTCTTTGTATCTTTCAAGCTCCTCTTCCATGTATTTTTTCTCCATATCATGAAGAGCTCTTTCTTTTTCAAGGGTTGACTTGATCAAAGCTAGTTCATTTTTGGCTTCCTCCATATCGTTATCAGCTTGTTTTTTTGTCTCTTTCTTCAGTTTATCGAACTGAATTAGAACCTCCTCATGTTCGTTATACAAAGTACGATATTTGTCATAGAGTTTGTCATGCTAGCTTTTATATTGCAAGGCTCGAGTTTTATGACTATCCTCAAGGGCCACCAATTTGTTGTTTTCCTTCTCAAGATTTTAGATCTTAGTTTTAAAATTTTATTTCTCATCTTGTAACTTCTTCTGTTTCTGCTAAATTTCCTCTTCTTGAATTTGAAGTTTTTGTTGCATCATTATTTTTTCCTGATGTAAATTTTTATTGATTTTGGTGGTAATAGTCTATCCAGCTAATCTGTATAGATTCTCTGAAATTTCATTGAAATATTTCCATTTTTCCAAAGAATCTCCATCAACTGTCTCCATATCATATTGTTCCTTGATCATTTCGAAGTCTCTGACAAAATCGCTGAACTCTTCATAGTCATCATTGTAGATTTTTTACTTGATGGTGTCTAAAACCTTGTCTGATGCTTATTTGTATTTATCTTCCCATTGAGATTTGTTCTTTCTGGCTAAATCGTTGATACTTTCTTCGATTCTTTTTTATAACTTTTCAAGCAAATCGGGATGACCTTCTTCAGATCCTAGGGATTTCTTTTTGAATTTGGTGACGACTTGATCTCTAAGGGTAGACTTAAGTTTATCGAGTTGCTTCATGTTGATTGGATTTTTTAAAACTTCGTCGATTTACTTATCAAGATAGTTAGTAGCCTCCTTAATAGCTTTCAGGCCTTCGCTCCTACAGACATAGAACCAGGCGCTTTAGACATTGGGAATGTGTCCTTTGTTGATAGCTTACATGTAGCCCTTACATAAATTGACCAGCATGGCTCCATTGAGAGTGTTCCCATTGATCTTTTTAGGCTTGACTGTGTTGAGAATTTTTGATCTGATAGCTTCAACCTGTCCGACAAATTAAGGTCTGAGCATATTATTTTCAAGCTCATCCAACCTTTGCAGATCTTTCTCTCTTTCTGTTGGTCTCACCATCAACTCACAATCTCTCTACTGGAAAAAATGTTTCAAGTGCCTTCTTATTTTATTTTTGTTTTAAATTACATCACTCGATCCTTTCTGCATTTCCAGAGCATTTTCCAAATATTATTTGGAGTTTATCTTGTTTCCATTTTTGTCTTGAAGCATCAATGCGAAATCTCGGACCACCCAAAGAAAAGCAGGGAAGCTACTGACATCTTAGCCAACTTTACCGTGTTTTTTGGTCTGGATGTCTTTGGCGAGGTTTAGGATAAGGTTGATGGAACTAAGAGCATTTTCGTCGATGCTGCCAACTGAATTGTAGATAAAATAGGAGCTGAGCAGAAGAGAAAATAGGAAGATACGAGAGTCATGGTTGGTGTTCTCGTCCATGCCTCCAAAGCCTTCTGTATCGATCATTATTATGTCCATATTCTCATTCGAACTGCTTTTGATGGTCTTTTTCCAAAGCCATAAACCCTTGGTGCAGGGGTTGATAGTAGGTCCTACTTGGAATCCTCCTTTTTTCTGTTCCAAAAGGACTCTATTGACAAAGAAGGACTTTCCAGTTCTATACTTGCCGACAATGGAAACAATGCCGAGTTGCCGATCTTCTGAGAGGGAGTTGAGGAATTATTCGGCTTAGGGCGATAGGGTGAATCCTGTTCCTTACTGATATGCGATGAAGGGGATGGCGTTCGCAGACTGTGTTTTTGAATTATTCATGCTATATTATTCCAACTGATTTGAATTTCTAAGACAGAACTATTATATATTCTTCATTTTTTGACAAAGAAGATTAACAGTTATCTTCATGCTGATAATCTAATTCAGCTAGCTACGAGTAAATATGTTTGCCCTGAAACTTAAATCCTAAATGTGAAAGACCCGCTGAATCTTATAATTTAACTGTTGGCACTAAGTTATTTTAATGACAATCGCTGATTCTTGTGCCATAGTTTTCTGAGATACAATAAGCCCACCGATCCTGATCTAAATTGGACGCTTAATGCTAAAAAATAACTCAAGGAAGGAATATATTTGTTTAAGGTAATTACCATGAAAAAAAAGACCAGTTGTAAGGAAATCCTTCTTCGAGTGGCAGAAGATAAACCTCACAAGAAATCATTTGATCTTAGCACCAACACATCAGATATCAACTTAGCCCTTGAGGCCTACCTACAAAGTTTATAGGATCATCAGCGATACCTTACTGCCCACTACACTAACAAAATAAAATCGCTTATGGGTATCATGTAGAATCAAAATAAGGCCAAAGGGTAACTGACCCGAGAGCTACGCGAATTAACTCATTAACTGAGCCATCAGAAGCATTACACTCAAATACTGAAGGCAAAAGTATATAAACAATGCGAGGTTGAGTCATATCATAACAGTGAGTTGATGAATAGTTAATATTATGGAGAGGTTCATTCGATTCCTGTCATTTCAAGACAAAATAGTGATGGATACAGATCGACAGCTTCCCGCACACCATCAGCCAGAAAGAGACTGATTTGCGAGAGAACTCCATCGACTGAGAAGAAGCAATTCTGCTTCAACAAAAAGCGTAAATTATGCCTGGTGAAAAGTATGTAACTCATATGATTTTATATGACTTCAATTTTATACTTCAGTGATAATGATTATCAGAGCTATCATTTTTTGCCCTTTCTATTGCCGCTGGCTGGTCTCATCATTTTTGCGGATTTGGCTCGAGTGGCGTTATCTCTCTGACGCATGACCTCTTCTTTGTTCATTTTTTAGGGGTCGTCGATATAAACGTTAGGTCGTTCTTCTTTTGCAATTACTCTTTGCTCTTATTCGTTGTCGTTCAAGACCACGCTTAAGTTATCAATAACAGTGGGGGAGATCTCGTATCTGAAGTCTTAGATGGTTGATGGGACTTGGTCTAGATCTAATTGGAGGATGTTGTCTTGCCTGTATCGAGGATTATCATCGCCACAAGCCACGCCAAATCTTCCCTAGCTGCAGAGGGGAAATTTGAAGCCCAGAGCTGATCCTGGGTTAGGTTTAGGAGCCTTGCTTCTCATGACAAGTCCCCAGTCATCATAACTATCGTCGAATTAGAGTCTATGCTGGATGGCGGCAACTTCATGGATGGGGACGAAGTGTTAGATGATCATGTTGTATAACTTGAGTTCTCTGACGATAGCTCTGTTTTCTTATTCCAGCTCTTCTCGTTCTTGGACCATGAATTACTGAATATCATTGTTGGCCTCGTATGCAGCTTTCAACTTGTTGTTTATTTTGGCTAGCTGTTTTCTCCTCTTTTACACCTGCTCCTTCAGAGATTCGTTACCTTTGACCACATCGTCCATCTTTTATTATTTTTCCTTGACCACCTCAGCAAGCCGACGCTCATGTTGCCTTCTTTCTTCCAGCTACTGCTGGGCTTCAAACAATTTCTTTTAGTGAAGACGAGCTTATTCTTTTAGTTTATTACCGTGCATCAACTTTTATTTCATTTCCTTCAGCTTCAGAGCCAAGTCTTATTGCTTCAACTTCTATTCTTCTTTTTGTTTCTCGATGATGTGCTTCCTCTTCAACAGCTCGTTCTTTGCATCTAGATCTTCGCCAAGGAGATCTTTCTTTTGTTTTTCTATTTTTTCCTTTTCTTTTGCCAAACGGTGGGAAATGTCCCTGGGCTCTCTCTTGACCTTCTTCTCAACGATCTGAGCGCCTTCCATTGGTAACTTTCCTTACAACATTTTTTTGAGTTTCTCAATTTCAAGCTGATACTATCTGATCATAGCATCTTTGGGATCTTCGTTGATTTTAGGCTTGTTCTTTATTTTTTTGGCTTCAGAAGCATACCTCAGAGTGCTCATGGTCTATTCAAAATTGTAGTCAGCAGGTCCAACATTGGCGATCATAATAGTTTTAGCATTTCCTCCTAAGGATTCCTGAAGCAGACGGGTCAGTTTAGAATCTCTGTAGGGGATATGGGCGTTATTGGAAGAAACCAAAGCTTTGATGACCTGACCCAATGTTGACAGCGCCAAGTTGATATAAATACCTTCCTTTGAGCGATTCCCAGTAGCTTGAGTTTTCTTCTGTCTTTCGGAACCAGCCAAGTCGACCAAATTTAATTTTCCAACTTTGATTTTCGACTCTCCGTTGATCATTTCCTGTTGCTCAACTCTGATCATGAAAATACTGTGAGATCGTGAGGATTCTTTGTTCATGTCAGTAGAGCCGACATGTCTGTTGTGGCTGCCTTCTTTGAGTTTTTTGTTCATTTCTTCCACAGTCGAAACAGTCTCCATACTGAGGTCTTTGACGTAGATCCCTTTGTCCTTATCTTCGTGGATTTGCAACTTTTGGTTGTCATGTCTTAGCAAATCGCAAATTTATTCATTGTAGAGCTCCAACATCGATACTTTGACCAGAAATTCAACATTTGGTGTTCCTGAATAAATGAAACGGTACCTGTGATGGCATTGATGACGTGCGAAAAAGTACGAGGAATTATGCCTTCTTGGTTAGGTTCACTTTTGCTGCCTTCCATAGTATGCGTCTTTCCAGTACCTGTTTGCCCATATGCAAAGATAGTGCCATTGTAGCCTGCCAGGACACTCTCGATAATGGGCAGGGCAGCTTTTTTGAAGACATTTTCTTGCAAGCAACCGGGCTGAAAGGTCATATCGAAGCTGAAAACTCTTTCCTTATCACCGGCATCTTTGATGTTATGGACAGTTATTTATCCTCTCTCAGGATCGACTTCGACGATTTATTTGAATCCTTTGCTGACTTATCCAGATGCCATGGGTCTGCATCTGACGGCCACCTTAACGCATTATTTCTACGCCATGAGCTTTGAGTGTTATATTTTAAATACAATTCCATAAAGGGATTTGAAATATAACTTAGAGATAATAATTTTATGGAGTATTCGGCCGATTTGCAGCAGACAAAAAGCGAAGCAGCTGACAAGATCCAAAAATTATGGAGAAGTTACACCAACAGAAAGATATACAAATACTACAGAGACATCATCTTCTTCAAGTGCAAGTAAATGACATAACTATTGTAGAGGTAATCCTGCCAAATTGCTGAAAGGAATCAATCCGCTGGAATCTAAATTATTGGAGACTGCTGTCGATTGCCATGTGAGATTTAGGTTGGGTGGTGATACTTTTCCACCTAATATATACTATAAAATATTCAGCAAGACGAATGTATGCGATATCAATGCTTTTGCACCCAGGGATTACTCTTCTCTGCCGAGGGAAGTCGGCAAGTAGGATAAAATTAAATTCACAACTTACCAACTAAACCGCAAGGAATACGAGAACTAAGGTTGGTATTTACGTAACGACAACAATGGATGGAGACCCATTAGTCACAAAATGTTCATCAAGACAGATTACGTGTAGCTGTACTCAGCCAAAAAGGTGCATTTCTATCATCACAAGAAAGAACTGAGAGACGAAAAATATTACAAGAAGCAGCGGTTGGTAAGTATGAACCTATTCAGGCTAAACTCAAGTGGTTGAAAAATATTTATATGAAGAGCAAACAACCTCAAGAGGCGGCTTTGATAGATGACATAGAGAAAGCTGAATAAGCCAATGAAGGCAAAGAGCTGGCAAAGGCTATCAATGCTGACCCTGAGTTGGTTGAGAACAAGCTCAATGATAAAGATTTCGATATTGAGTCAGAAGAGATGGACGAATTGCTAGAGTGGACCTAGAATCTAAACTTTTAGAGTTACGTGAAAGATTGGTACCAACTATCAACCTCATAGAGCACCAAAGCTTTTGTGCCAAAATTTGTCAACGAAGGTTTTAATGTTCTATTTTGATGCTCAAATCAACTAATGCCAATGATTTATGTCAATCTATAACTGTGAACTATCACTAGCACATAATCCTTGAGTCGAAGGTAGACAGGGCTAACGCGAAAGAGATTAGGGGGGAGATCGGATGCAGCATGTCCAGGTTGAACTTGGAATCGTTTACCTTACCAAATAGCATGATCTCAGGGCCGTCATCTTTTTACTCCAAGATAAAATTTTTGATGGAGGCGACCTATACTCTTCCCTTGAAGTTCAGCATATATCCTCCTAAACTTTCAATCCACTTTGGTCGTCTATTTTTGAACACCACTATCTTATCTCTATTTTGATGGTTTTCATACAGCTGATTCAATGGTATTTCATCATCATACATTCTCACCTGAGGAAAAGAATTGTAATATCTGTACTCAGGCTTTTTGACGTATATTTTGAATTAACGAGGTTTGCCCATCTGAAACAGATGACTCTCATATACGATGGTTGCGACTAACTATCGAGGTACCTGATTTTTCTAACGAGCGTTGCTTGGATTGTAACCAGGGCCGAATATGTTAAGTTGATCACCTAACACATTTGACTTCATTTTGCCAATGTAATAAGGTGAGTTTTCTTAGAAGTTGCCTTTGTTGCAGCTGATAACGAAGGTTGAGCTCGGTTTCGAGGATGTCTTTTTGGCACTCATGACATACTGACTGCTGCGACAAAAATGCAAGTGGAATTCAGGCCAGAATGTATTGAAACCACTTTTGTCTCTTATCAGCTCCATTCTGAGCAAGTTTCCTGGTTTAACACCTTCTATTAACTGCTTTCTGAGGTCTTATGGAGTGTCATAGTTGAAGTAGCTAGGATCTGATATGTTGACTGGCTGAGTAGGTTCTACTGCGCTATCTGAGCCATCAGAATCATTGAATTCGCCTAATACATTTCTTGACTGAGGAACTTATAGTTGCTATCTAGTTTCGTTAAGTTATCTAGCGTTGTACGCACTTTCATCAAAGGTATGCTGAACCACCTAAGGAGCTTATTCTTCGAAGTCACCCTAAAAGACAAGGTTTATTGGTCGGCTGTGAGCCTTTTTTGGCTCTTTCTTGATCTCAAGTACCTCTTCTTCCAACTAATCTTACCCAATTTGGTTGGTGTTCTCGAACACTTAAATTTTTTATTGTTGTCTTAGAGGCTCCAACCTAACATAACTTCATGGCTTACTTGATAGGCCCTTTTCTTCTTCTTGATTTTCTGGCACCTTATTCTTATTTTTTGGGGGTTCTCTAGGGAGACTGTGGCTTGGCCTCTTAGTATTATTCTTCGTCTGCTTTGAAAAATCCTTTGCCATAAGTGCTGGCTCCAAACTTTGCTGGACTGGATTATTCATAATTCCTGTTGAAGAGGGCATTATTAGTCTTGAAGCCTTCTTCTTATTCTTAGAAGTCGAGATCGAAGGATGCCATCTATTATGTGATTATACAGATGATAAAATCACAATTCAGGAAAGAAAGGTAAAAGAATGATTTCCATTAAAAATGGCAAAATACCTTCGAGTGAAAAAAAGCCAGAAGAAGTCTATGTTATGAATAAAATGTTAATTTGGCGGTCACTTTCAAAACGTACAGTTCTGAGTATTTTCTTTAACGAATCTTCATGGAAAAGCCTTCACTTGAGTTGATAAGGGAAAACATATGAAATAGGAGTCAATAGAACGATAACAATCAGAACAAATCATTCAGGCAGTCTTGACAGGTTGGTTGAGAGATCTGAGTTCGACGAACACGAAAGCCATGACAGCAAGAGATAGCAGCATCAGTACAAACTCGAACCTGTACCAGTCAGTTCCTCTTGCAGCATTTTCCTCTTATTTCATTGCTTATCTTATCGATATAATTTATAGCGATCGCTAGTTCGATAGTTATTCTTATTTTAAAATGAATACCTCCAGCAATTACTTCAAAGCATTTTCCAGGAACAGCAAATCCCAGCAAAGTTTGATCAGCTAACAGGACCATGCCAAAAGATACCAGATGGTAGATCGAGTC
>Ga0100380_10007704_pt1 | contig 10736 bp, 17 predicted proteins | sample CryGeymeta201504_FD_80417 | JGI IMG/M metagenome (GOLD analysis project Ga0100380, IMG submission 80417) | Groundwater microbial communities from Crystal Geyser aquifers in Utah, USA - Crystal Geyser metaG 2015-04 | ecosystem: Environmental > Aquatic > Deep subsurface > Groundwater | place... | reverse complement strand
CACGGTGGAGTCGACTATCAGCGAACTGCATTCAATGATCTCTACGAATTGGATCTGGATACCTTTGAATGGCGCAAACCAAAGACAAAAGGAAACCCTCCTGAACCTCGAGGTGGTCATCTTGCCAGCGTTTTAGCACAGAAAGATAAGCTGATGATTTTTGGAGGATGGAACTTCGTGAGTCAGTTCAACAATTTGTTCATCTACGATTTTGAAACTGAAACTTGGAATGATCCCGAAGTCGGCCATTAGATCTCAAAATGGAACATGAATGGAATCCTAGCTCCCAGCATTCCTTCCTGGAAATATTTCATCTTCGGAGGTCAATCAGGAAACTTCTTCTAAGGAAGCAACAGAACCGGCACCAAATACGAAAACTCTGTCTTTTACTTGGATATCGATTACATGAACTGGGTTAATGTCAAGCTCGAAGAAGATGAAGAGGTCAAGCCTTTAGCTAGAGAATCAGCTGGCACTTTCTACAATGCCGATGAACAAAAGTTTTACGTTTTTGGTGGATGGTCAAGTTAATGGCTCAATGATATGTGGATGCTTCCTGTTGGCTCAATCACTGGTCCTCCTTACGCTATCGAATCAATCAAACCTAAAGTGGGGCCTCTCACTGGAAAGACCAAACTCTCCATCTATGGCGCTGGATTTAAAGAAACCTATGGCCAAATCACTGTAAGATTCTTTGGAGGAAAGGCTCCTATTGATACTGTTGGTGTTTTTAAGGATGAAAACTTGATTGAATGTGAGACTCCTCCTTTCGATCAACCTAAAAAATGTTAAATCAGAGTCAGTTGTGGCAAGTATGATATGACTATTACCTCTGCTGAATTTACCTACTTCTTGAACACCAAGGCTGATCAGACAATTGCCTTTGGACCTGGTCTTCTTTAAGGAAACCATGTTGATGGTGAAGCTATGTTCTATATTCAGGCAAGAAATGCTGAAGGTGAAAATCGTACCACTGGAGCCGATGATTTCAAAGTTACCATCAGAAGGCTGGACATCGAAATTCCTGAAGAAGAAGTCATGGATGACAAGCAAAAGAAAGCTTTTGATGCTCTTCCTGAAGAAGAAAGAAAAGCTATCATTGACAGAAAAGCAGCTGAAAGAAAAGCTCTTGAAGACAAGGTCCTTATTCCAGTCCGAATTACAGATCACGAAGATGGAACTTACCTTGTCAAATATAAAGCTCCTGAGGAATGCAAATGCGAAGTTCAAATTGCTTTTGTTGATGAAGGAAAAGAATAACCCATTCGTGGACACAAATATATTTCAAGCTTCGAAAGCAAAGGAAATCCCAAAATGACCAACGAATTTGATGGAACACTAACTCTCAGCTTTATCACCAGTCAATTAGCAGAAATATCTCGATTCCTCGATACTTCCAAGGAAAATATTGACACTAGAAACAAGGATATCACTGCCAAGGTTGAAGATTTGCTCAAGGTTATGATCTCACTCAAAAATCTTGATGAAAGGAGAGATGATATATACTTGACTCTTGACAGAATCGAATAAACTCTCAAGACCTTCGATAGAAGATATGATAAGAAGAAAGACAATGAAATGAAGAAATGCATGAAGCTGATGGAAGAAAATAAGACTGTATCTTTTGTTGCTGCCAAAATTGAAAAAGAAATCAATGGACCCAAAACTCTTGAAGCTGGAAAGACGAAAGAAAAAATCAAGAAATTCGAGTAAGAGCTGAAACTTAAGCAACTTGACTTGAAGAGAAAAGAATTCTATTACTATGATACTGGAGTTGAAGGCAGTTTCGAAAAAATTGAAGAATACAAGAAAGGTATGGAAAAAGAGAAGAAGAAACTTAAAGAGTTCGTTTATTATGAAGAAATGTTTAAATTCCAATAGAGTGAGACTAACGGCTGTCAGAAAATAATTGAAACTATTGATACTGAGGTCGGATGGATGTTGAAGCTTTGGCAGCACATCAAAAAGTGCCAAGACAGATTCGATGACTATCTGAAGCTCAAATGGAGTGAGATGGATTTGGGATAGATGGAAGATGAAATCAAAAAGATGAGAACTGGATTGAACCCTATCAAGGTTCAAGATAGAAAATGCAACACTTTCCTCGGCATCGCTGACGACATCAAAAGATGGAGTATTTTTATTCCTCTCATCAGCGACATGAAGCATGACTCCATGAACACTCCTGATGGTCGACACTGGAAGAAACTCAAAGAAACCCTCAAACAAGACTTCACAGTTGACAACAATCTTGAGCTGAAGCTTCTCTGGTATCTCAGGCTCTTCGATTACAAAGACACTGTTGAGTAAATTTGTGAAATTGCCAAGAATGAAGCTAAGATGTAGAAGTAAATCAATGGCATTATCGAGTTCTGGAAAACAATTGAGTTCGAGCTTGTTCCTTTGAAGAATAGTGATGTGAGCACCCTTAAAATGTTGGATGACCATTTCGAAGCTCTTGAAAATCATCAGCTGTCCATCAACACTATGTTACTCTCAAAATTCGTTGCATTTTTCGAAAAGCTCTTTGAACAGTGGAAGCAAGATTTGGGAAGCGTCTATGATGTGATCCAACTGTTAAGCGATGTTCAGAAGACGTGGAGTTTCTTGGAAAATTTGTTCATCCACTCAGAATAAGTGAAGAAGGAGTTGCCTGAAATTTCTAAGCAATTTGTGGGAATCGATGTTGACATGAGAGAAATTATGAAAAAGGGAGCCTAAGTTAAAAATATTCTTAAATTCTGTACAATCGATGGCATGTACAAGCGCCTTGACAAAATTCAAGGAGAACTCAAGGTTTGTGAGAAAGCGTTGAACTAATATCTCGATTCCAAGCGTAAAGCTTTCCCCAGATTTTACTTTGTATCAGTCAATGACTTGCTGGATATTCTTTCAAACGGTAACTCTCCCATGAAGGTCAACAAACACTCTCCTAAAATCTTCCAAGCTGTCTAATAGTTTAAGATGGAGGAAGGAAGCGACAGGCCCTCAGTTTTGGGACTAAAGTCAGGAGTCGGTGTGGAAAATGTTACATTGAAACAACCTCTAAAACTTGTTGGAAAAGTTGAGAACTATCTTCAAGATATTATTGACGCTATTGTTTCAACTTTGCACACCATTACGACTCAATCATTTGTCAATCATGCCAAAACTCCCCGACCTGATTGGATCAAGCAAGACCCTGCCCAAGTTACCATCTTGGTCAACAATATTGTCACTTCAGCATCTATTGAGGAATGCTTCAAGAAGATTTCAGATGGATCCAACGTCAATGCTCTCAAGGACAGTTTCAAAAAATCAGTTGAGGATCTTACAGGCTTGATCAAGATGGTGCAAGGTGAGCTTACAAAAGAAGAAAGACAGAAAATCATGTGCTTGATCACCCTTGATACTCACTCTCGAGACGTCATTGATAAGCTCGATACTGAAAACGTCAAGAAAGCTGATGCCTTCCAGTGGCAATCTCAGCTTAAATTTTATTGGGCTGACAACAACAAACTTAATAAAAAAGACTCCATGATTAGAATTGCTGATGCCTCATTCTGGTATTCCTATGAATATCTGGGTAACGGCCCTCGTCTTGTTGTCACTCCTCTTACTGACAGAATCTATGTGACAGCTACTCAAGCCTTGCACTTGAAGATGGGATGTGCCCCTGCTGGTCCTGCTGGTACAGGAAAGACAGAAACCACCAAAGATTTGTCATCTGCTTTGGCCAAGGCTATCTATGTGTTCAACTGCTCAGGTGAAATGAACTATGAGTCCATGGGTAATATCTACAAGGGATTGGCCTCAAGTGGCTGCTGGGGATGCTTCGATGAATTCAACAGACTTCTTCCTGAAGTTTTGTCAGTGTGCTCTGTCCAGTTCAAGAGTGTGACTGATGCTATCAAATTCGACAAGAAGAGATTTATCTTGCAAGGTGATGAGATCAGTCTTGATCCCACTTGTGGTGTTTTCATTACTATGAACCCTGGTTATTTGGGTCGTGCTGAATTGCCTGAAGGCCTCAAGGCATTGTTCAGGCCTATCACTGTCGTCGTTCCTGATCTTGAACTTATCTGCGAAAATATGTTGATGGCCGAAGGTTTCGTCGATGCCAAGGTTCTTGCCAAAAAATTCACCACACTATATTTTCTTTGTAAAGATTTACTTTCCAAACAGTTACATTATGATTGGGGACTGCGTGCTATCAAATCTGTGTTGGTGGTGGCTGGTGTATTCAAGAGAAATGAACCTACAGTATCTGAAGCTGCCTTGCTTATGAGAGCCTTGAGAGATTTCAACTTACCCAAGATAGCCTTCGCTGATCTTGATATCTTCTTTGGTCTGTTGGGTGACTTGTTCCCAAAAGTCGAAATTGCCCGTAAGAGAGATATGGATTTCGAAAAGGTTATTACTGATGTCACTATTGAAGCTACTCTCCATCCTCACGAAAGCTTCATCTTGAAAATTGTGCAGCTGCAATAACTGCTTGAAATTAGACATTGTGTCTTCGTCATAGGCCCTCCTGGATCTGGAAAAACTCAAACCTGGAAACAACTGGGTCGAGCTCAAGACAAAATCGGCAAGAAGACAACAATTGTCGACATCAATCCAAAAACTGTCTCAACAAAGGACCTTTATGGCTACAACTTGCCTTCCAAAGAATGGAAGGATGGTCTCCTCTCCAAAACTATGCGTTCTTTGGGTGAAATTCCTGATCAGAATCCTAAGTGGCTTCTTCTAGATGGTGACTTGGATGCTAATTGGATCGAATCAATGAACTCTGTCATGGACGATAACAAAATTCTTACTCTTGCCAACAATGAACGTATTCCTTTGAAAGGACACATGAGAATGATTTTCGAAATCAGAGATTTGAGATTTGCCTCACCTGCCACAGTCTCCCGAGCTGGTATCTTGTTCATTTCTGATGACAGCGGCTATCAGTGGTAATCATACATTGCCTCTTGGCTTGACAAAGTTCCTAGAATGGAAACCATTCCAAACGCCAAGCAAAAAGCTAGTGATTTGAAGACTATGCTCAATAAGTACATTAAAAACACTCTCTTCTACATCAAAAAGAACTGCAAACTTCTAATTCCAGTTGCCCCCATTTCCATGGTTGCTTCAATCTGTAAGATCCTCGAAATCATTCTCAAAGAAGAGTATAGCAACATTGAGTATGTCATTGTCTTCACCATTATCTGGTGTTGTGGAGGCTGCCTGGCTGAAAAGGAAAACATTGATTACAGAAAAGAATTTAGCAATTGGTGGAAGAGTGAATGGAAAACTACAGCCAAATTCCCCTCTAAAGGCACAGTTTTCGACTACTATGTCCACAACCCTCGCAACTCTGAAGGAATAATTGAGCCTTGTAAATTTGCTGAATGGTCTGAAATTTTGGGATCAGTTGATTTCGATAGTTCAAGAGGAGACATCATGAGCAACATCTCAGTTCCCACCAAATAAAGTGTTGCTACTTAATTTTTCATTAAAAAATTCATCTTCGTCAATCACCCTGTTTTGCTCATCGGTTTGGCTGGTTGTGGTAAGACTGCCATGGCTAAAGGTTGCCTCAGAACTATTGTCAAAGAAATGCCTGATAGTTTCAACTATCAGTTGATCAACTTTTCTTACTATACTGACTCCACTTATCTACAAGTCCAACTTGAACAGTTCTTGAAAAAGATTGCTGGTAAGCAGTTTGGTCCTCCTGGAAAACAAAAACTTATCTACTTCATCGACGATCTCAACATGCCCCAGCTCGATCCTTATGACACCCAAAGTGCCATTGCTTTGCTGAGACAACATGCTGACTATTAGCATTGGTATGATGTTGGAAAGTTGGCCCTTAAGGATATTGTCAACACTCAAACGCTTGCTGCCATGAATTCCTCAGCTGGTTCTTTCTTTGTCAACCCTCGATACATGAGACACTTTTGGACGGTTTCAGTACCTTTCCCTGATAACGAATCTCTCTTCCAGATATACTCAACGTTCCTGCAAGGTCATTTGAGAAGATTTAAGCCAACTGTTCAGGAACTGGCACCTCTTATTATTCGATCTGCTTTGACCCTTCATCAAAATGTGATGACCTCATTCAGAAAGACAGCTCTCAACTTCCACTACGAGTTCAACTTGAGACATTTGTCAGGTATCTTCCAAGGGTTACTCTTCTCTGATCCTGCTAAATTCCCTGATCCCGATAAATTTGTCAAATTGTGGGTCCATTAGTCGGAAAGAATTTATGGTGATCGATTGATCTCACCTGAACATTTGGCAAAATACAACAACTTGATGTTCGATCTCATCAAAAAGTCATTTGCCAGATATTCCCTCAATAGATTTTTCTCAAACAATCCTGAAAACCTGCTCTTCTGCAATTTTGCCTCAGGTATGAATGGCCAAGACAGACTCTATGACTTGATGGCCAATGACAAGTTGACACCTTACATTGAAGAAGGTCTGACAGCTTATAATGATAACAATCCTGTGATGAACTTGGTGCTCTTCGAGGATGCCATGAAGCATGTTTGCAGAATCACTCGTATTGTTACTCCTTCATCAGGTCATGCTTTGCTGGTCGGTGTGGGAGGTTCTGGAAAACAATCACTCAGCAGATTGGCTGCTTCAATGAACTACATGACTGTCTTCATGATCACTATCAGCTCTACCTATGGCATCAACGATCTCAAGACTGATTTGCAAACTCTTTACCAAAAAACTGGTGTAAAAGAAGATGACTATCTTTTCTTGTTCACTGAAGGTCAAATCACCAATGAAAGATTTTTGGTCTATATCAACGATCTCCTTGCCTCAGGTTAAATCGCAGAGTTGTATACCTCAGATGAAAAGGAAGAAATCATCAATGCAGTTAGAAACAAAGTCAAGAGTGAAGGAAAAATTGATTCCAGAGATAACACTAACTGTTGGAACTGGTATATCGACAAAGTTAAGCAAAAGCTTCACATGTCCCTTTGCTTTTCGCCTGTCGGTGAGAGCTTGAGAAGGAGAGCTAGACAATTCCCTGCTTTGGTTAATTCTACTGTTATTGATTGGTTCTTCCCTTGGCCAAAGGATGCTTTATTGAACGTGGCTACTCGCTTCTTGGAGGAATAAGACTTAGGTGAAGAAAATGTCAGAAAAGCTATCATCAACTTCATGCCCATTTCCTTTGAGAATGTCAATAAACTATCAGCAAAACTTTTCGAAGTCGAAAGAAGATATGTCTACACTACTCCTAAATCTTTCTTGGAGTTGATCAAGTTGTTCAAGAGTATGCTTCAACAAAAGAGAGACAACCTTTTCAAAGAAAAAGAAAGATATGAATCTGGTTTGTTCAAACTTAGGTAAACTGCTGAACAAGTGGCTATCATTGAAGAAGAGGTCAAAGTTAAACAAGTTTAGGCAGAAATCAAGAAACAAGAGGCTGATAAATTTGCAGCTAAGGTCAAGATTGAAAAAGAAAAGGTCGAGATCGAAAACTAAAAAGCTGAAGTTTAGGAATCAAAATGTTCAGTCATAAAGAAGGATGTAGAGGAAAAAAAAGCCTATACTGAACAAAAGTTGGAAGCTGCTGGCCCATTGGTCGCTCAGGCAGAAGAAGCCTTGAACTCTATTGAAAAGAAAGATTTCCAGACTGCTAAATCATTTGCCAATCCTCCTTCAGGTGTGCCTGAAGTTTTTTCTGCAACTATTTGGCTTCTCTCAGGCTTCTACAAAGAAGTTGATTCTGATAAAGCCAAGAAGCCTAAGGCATTTGACTGGAAGGCATCACAAAAATTGATGAAAGATCCTCAAGCCTTCATGACAGCTTTGCTCAGCTTCAAAGAAATTGTCAATCAAAATGAAATTCCTCCAGCAAATGTTGCTGTTGTCAAGAAAGATTATTTGTCAAATCCTGAGTTTGATCCTGCAATCATTGAAAAAAAATCAAAAGCAGCCGCTGGTCTTTGTTCTTGGGTCATCAATATTGTTAAGTTCTGGGACGTCATTCAGGAGGTCGGGCCATTGAGAATACAGTTAGAGGAAGCCAAGGAACAACTCGAAGCTGCAACTGTCAAGCTCAATGAAGTTCAATAAATCGTCAGAAAGTTGAATGCTGAATTGGCAACTTTGAACGCAGAATTCCAGAAAGCAGAAGACGACAAACAAAGGGCTATCAACTAAGCTGAAAGATGTGCTCGACGTTTAAACTTGGCTCAGCGACTGATTGCTGCTTTGGGTAGTGAAAACGAACGTTGGGCTCAATCTATTGTTGTCCTTGACGGAAACATCAAGGTTATTGTTGGTGATGTGCTTTTGGCTTCATCATTTATCTCATACGCTGGTCCCTTTAATAAGAGCTTCAGAGAAAAGATGATGAAAGACGACTTTGAGAAATATTTCAAACAAAACAAAATCGAGACCAGTGCTGGCAACGATCCAATCAAGCTTCTGACCGACGAGTCAACAGTTGCCAAATGGAACAAACAAACCCTTCCTTCAGATAAGGTCTCAGTTGAAAATGGTACGATATTGACCAACAGTGAGAGATATCCTTTGATGATTGATCCTCAACTTCAGGGCATTGGGTGGATCAGAGAAAAAGAAAAAGACAATAAGCTTAAAAGTTTAAGATTGGGATCCAAAAACATCAACCGATAGATTGAAATTGCTGTTGAGCTGGGTCACTCTGCTATGATCGAAAACATGGGTGAGAGCATTGATGCTATTTTGATGCCTTGTATTGCTCGCTCTTTCATCAAGAAAGGAAGAAATTTCATCTTGAAATTCGCTGGTAAAGACTTGACTGTCCATCCTAACTTCAAACTTTTCCTACAAACCAAACTGTCTAATCCTCACTATCCTCCTGAAGTTCAAGCAGAAGCCACTTTGGTCAACTTCACTGTGACAGAAGACGGTCTCGGAGATCAGCTTTTGTATTTGATCGTAAAGAGAGAAAGACCTGATCTTGCTCAGAAGAAACTTGAATTGATTACTCAGCAAAATGACTTCAAGATCAAACTGAAAGAATTGTAAGATTAATTGCTCTTCAAATTGGCCAATGCTAAGGGAGATATTCTTGATGACATTGCTCTCATATAAAACTTGGAATATTCAAAGAAGATTGCCATTGATATTGGAGAAAAGGTAGAAATTGCCAAGGTGACAGAAGCCAAAATCAATGAAACTTCATAAATGTACAGGCCTGCAGCCTCAAGAGGCGCTCTTATATACTTCTTGCTCTCTGACTTGCCCAAAATTTACTCTTTCTACAAGTACTCACTTGAAAGCTTCATCGATGTGATCAACAGAGCTATTGATCAAATTACCTAGGGTCTTGGATAAAAACCAAACATGTTCGAACTTGATGCTGAAGGAAAGGCCATCATTCCTGAAACGAGAAAAAGAAAGAAAAATAAGAAGAAAACAAAAATTGAAGAAGGTGAAGGAGAGAATTAACCCGTCCCTGAAGCTCAACCTGAAGCAGAAAAGAAGGAAGGAGAAGCCCCAGCCGAAGGAACTCCTGCTGCAGAAGCTCCTGCTGAAAACGCCCCAGCTCCTGAGCCTGCTGAAAAGAATAAGACTGAAGAAAAAGAAAAAGAAGAAGAACCACAAGAGAATGATGGAGAAATCGATGATATCATGTCTCCTGAATAACTCAAAGAAAGGATCAATCAGCTTATCGACTCCATTTCTCATGTTGCCTTCCACTTTACGAGAAGAGGTTTACTTGAGAGACATAAGCTTATTGTAGCAGCCATGCTCACCTTCCGTATCTTGCAGAGAAATGGATATCTCAACTCTAAAGAAATTGACCATCTGATTCTAAACAAAGCTGATCCAAATCCTCCTCCTCTCCCTGAACCTCTCAAGGGTTTCCTCAACGAAGCTATCTGGGCTAACGTCAAAGGGCTTGAATCAATTCCTATCTTCAGCAATTTGGGGTCCAGTTTGGAATCTGAATATTTAGTTTGGAAAAAATGGTATTCTGAAGAAAGAGTGGAAGAACTTGGTGAACTCCCTAAGAGTTATAAAGAAATCAGTAAGTTCCACAAACTTCTTCTCTATAGAGCAATCAGACCTGACAGAGTGGCTTCAGCTTTGACTAACTTTGTTGGATAGATGATGGGAGAAAAATATGTTGAACAACCTCCCTTCAATATTTTTGAAACATTCGCAGAAACAACAAATCGTATTCCCATCTTTTTCGTGCTGTTCCCTGGTGTCGATCCGACACCCGAGGTCGAAAGAGTCGCAGCCAAATATGACATATCTACCAGCAACAAAAAATTCACAAACATTTCCATGGGTCAAGGTCAAGAGCAACCTGCTAAAGAAGCTCTGTTCAATGCTGCTGAAAAAGGACATTGGGTGCTGCTTCAAAACCTGCATTTGATGCAAACTTGGCTTAAGGGTATCAACGGATTGGAAGGAATGCTTGAAACGGTCTTTGCAAACAGTCATCCTAACTTCAGAATTATGTTGAGTTCAGAACCTCCTCCTTTACCTGAAATGGAAATTATTCCTGAGTCTATTCTTCAAACCTCCATCAAGGTGGCCAACGAAGCTCCTCAGTATTTGAAGGCTAACTTGCGACGAGCCTATGCCAACTTTGATCAAAAATTCGTGGATAAATGTGACAAGAAACCTAACGAATTCAAAGCTTGTCTGTTCACTCTGTGCTATTTCCACTCATTGGTGGTTGGAAGAAAGAAATTCGGTTCTCAAGGTTGGAGCAGAGTCTACAGTTTCAATGATGGTGACTT
>Ga0100380_10007702_pt1 | contig 10741 bp, 13 predicted proteins | sample CryGeymeta201504_FD_80417 | JGI IMG/M metagenome (GOLD analysis project Ga0100380, IMG submission 80417) | Groundwater microbial communities from Crystal Geyser aquifers in Utah, USA - Crystal Geyser metaG 2015-04 | ecosystem: Environmental > Aquatic > Deep subsurface > Groundwater | place... | reverse complement strand
GATACATGAGCCAACCATTCTCAGTGGCTGAAGTATTTACTGGCGCACCAGGTAAGTACGTCAAGCTTGAAGATACGATTCGTGGTTTTGCTGAAATCCTCGATGGTAAGCATGACGATAAGAACGAGCAGGCGTTCTATATGAAAGGTAGTATAGACGAAGTAGCAGCTATAGATAGTGTCTAACAACGTCTTAGCAGCCTCACTAATGTTTCTATAAGAAGATTACATTAGACCCGACGAAAGAAAAAATATATGTTACAAAAACTACTCAATCTCACCATTACTCGCGTTGACGGACCAGTCTTTGACGGGTCAGTAATATCAGTGATTGTACCAAGTCATGCCGGCCAATTAGAATTACTTGCCAACCACGAACCACTGATTGCACCACTGAAAGCTGGAATAATTCGTCTCAAGCACCAAGACGGCACAGTAGAAACTCTTGAACTTAAGATGGGGACACTTGAGATGAGCAACAATCATGCAACGATTTTGATCTAACTCTTGGCAGTTTTTTCTGAAGCCACATCCTTTTCCCAGCACCCTAGCTTGCATAAATACTACGGTGTCGATACTACTATGCTTGTAAGAAACTGCTTGGTCTTCCGTCTTAGGAAACGGAAGGTGTGCACCAGAACACACCGCCGTTCTTGAAACAGACGAAGGACTGAACTGTTGCGAACAATAACAAAGTTGGTTCTCTGCCTGCTTCTGTGCACCTCTTCGGCTTACGCCGAAACGATGAAGATGCATACAAGCTGGTATGGACCCGGACTCCAAGGGAATCTCATGGCAAACGGCAAGCGGTTTGACATGCATGATCCCTCTGTTGCTGCCCACAAACACCTGCCATTTGGTACCCACATCCAACTGACCAACCCTGAGACAGGGACTCAGCATGTGGTTGTGGTACAAGATCGAGGTCCGTACATTGCGGGCCGACAACTTGACGTGTCAAAGGCGGCAGCGGCAAAACTCGGGTTTGAAGACGATGGCGTCGTCACACTGACCGCCATTATCATCATCAGACCACAGGGGTCCGATTAACTTTCAGTGGGATTTTCTGCCACTCACTAGGCATGCCCTGATGCCGGGTACGACGAGCCTCATTTGGCTCGTCATTTTTATATCTAACAATGATATACTTACATGGTATATGCAAGCCATCCTGCTCGCGGTAGCATTGTTTATTTTACTACTGATCGTCAATGCGTTTCTTGGTGGTGACCCTGTTTAACGCTAATTACACGTTGCACCCATCCCGCTACCCGCATGTACTGGTTGATTTTCAAAGGCGACACTGTATTGTCAGGCACACTGGTAGTGGACAAAAATTAAAATTTATGGTATTATATACAATAGAGTCGCACTAATGCGACCATAGCAACGAGGCAGGACCATGAAAATACTCACCACTGCCCTTATCGTATGGATGTCCGTGATCACATACGCCTGGGCAGACGCATGCGGTACCACTGATCCGTTTGAAGAGCGCTCGTTCAGCTTCTCCTACGAAGTGCCAGACGTCGAGGAGTTCGATCTCTACGAGGTCGAACTCCAGGTGCTGGAAATACTCCCGAACCCACGCTTCCCTGGTCTACTCGTGATCGCCCGCATCATCGGCGAGGACGAGATCGAGGCTTTGGACGAATTCGATCCTGACCACATGCACATCAAGTGGCAGGTGAAGGGAGAGGATCAATGGTTCACACTGGAGGGGTTTGAGTACTTCGCCCTGCGGCAGAGGTGTGCCGGAGAGTAAAATTCTGGGCCGGGATGACTGCGTCATCCCGGCCCGCGCTATTTTTTATGCTACAGTACGTACCATGTCACTGCCCCCTTACCTAATCCTAGAAAAAGCCGTCGGTGAAACGCCACTGGCGTGTGTTGAGACCTGTCGTGCTCGTCATCCCGAACTGACTGGGGTCCCGCTCGCATACGCTGGGCGCCTTGATCCCATGGCCTCTGGTACCCTGCTGATTTTAGTCGGCGATACCTGTAAACAACAAGCCGACTGGCATAATCTTGATAAGGCGTATGACTTCTCAATCCTCTTTGGGATCAGCTCCGATACCCACGATGTACTCGGTAGGCTCACGACCGACCCGACACCACCCGTGATATCGGCCACAACTATCAATGCAGCACTCTCACCATTCACTGGCGAAATCACCCTTCCCTATCCCCATTTTTCATCCAAAACAGTTAACGGGAAACCGCTCCATACCTGGACGCTTGAAAATCGTCTTAGTGAAATTACTATCCCAACCAAAACGTCTACAGTCTACTCCTTGACCCTGACTTCCCTAGAGACCATCACGCGCGATACATTAGTCTCCGAAGCACTCAAGAAAATTAATACCATTCCACCCGTTACCGATCCAAGAAAAGCGCTCGGGAATGATTTTCGTCGTAGTGAGATTATCCCTGATTGGCATCACGTAGCGAGTAGCCACCAGCTGCCACCCCACTACCACATTGCCACACTGCATTGCATTGCCTCATCAGGTACCTATATGCGCACACTCGCACATGAAATCGCTCGTCACTGCGGTACCATGGGCCTGGCTTGGCATATCCATCGATCGATGATTGGGATCTTTAATCCAGAGACACAAACATGGAGACTGCCCGAGGGGTACGTGCCATAAAAGGATACATGGTGGGTCTCAACTTTGTTGACTGTCTATCTACACAATAGAGCAGACGAACTATCACGAGCCTCGCATCTACCAATACATGAGCACACTATGACGACGTATGATTTTGCAGATCATGCACTTTCGAAACATACGCTTGTACGGCCAACACAAACTCGGCATGACTCCACACGAGTGGAGCCGTCGAGAGGTGAGCCCGTGTCTCAGGGTGCATTTGCTCCGCAAGCACTCCACTCGTTGTCGCATGGGAACATGTCCACGTTAATAACTCAAGTGGACGCTTTAAATCCTCGAGCGTTTGCGCGCGCTTAATATAATACTGTGCGACCCATAGCGTTGTGATTACCCACGGATTTGGCGTATCGGCTTCACGCATACGATAATACGCATCACCTTCGTAGCGGATAAATCCTTGACTGTTCGCCTTTACCTGCAAACGTGCCTCGACCGCCTCGACCATCCGCACAATTCGTTCATCATCAATATCAAACACATCAAATAACAGGAGTCCGTACATACTACTCGTATCGAGCGTTCGATCGTACGTTAGTGTTCCATCCTCAGCATGGAGCACATGCTTTACAAAGGTACCTGACTGATCATCAAACAACACCGTACCAATGGCTTGCTGAATACGTTGCGCGACCGCTTGAAAAACTCGGACATTTTCGTCTTTTCCAAGCACCGCAGAAAACTTCGCGGCCGCTTGGAGCCCGCCATACACTGAAGCAGCGGTGTAGGTGGATGTACCGTACTTTTCTTCCCACAAATCATACGACGCTTGCGGTAAACCGGTCGTGGACTCGATATATTCACAGAGAAAACCAGCCGCTGGTTCAATAAATGGGTTATAGATAGATTCAATGAACTCTAAATCGCGATATCGCTCATAGTGCTGCCAAAGCACATGCAACACCGTCGCCGTCTCATCCTCTTGAATCGGCAACCGCGGAACACCGTTGTGAAGCCAGGGATGCCACGAACTACCCAATACTCCGTCGGTTCGGTACTTGTGCATGAGATATCCACCGGGCTCAAGACATTTGACCATAAACTCGTAAAACCGACGTGCCACATCACGATACCCAGTCACATCAAACGTATGTGCGATCAGTGCGCCGTCTCGCGGCCAAACATAGCTGTACGTATCCCTGCCGTGATGTAGCATATCAGTATCACTTGACGCAATAATTCCACCACGATTGTCCGTATGCACCCGCATTACCATCAGTGATCGACGATACAACGCGCGCAAATCCTCTGGCAATATACTCAGGTCCGTTTCCTCTTTGTCGACCCAGGCTCGCCAGTACGCATCAGTTGATGCAATCAAGCGTTCGGGGGTCTCCGTTAAAACCATTTCATCGAGGGTATGCACTTCAGGAATCGAATGACCACAGACAATCCAGTAATACGCATCTTGTGAGCTGTGCGGAGCAATCGTCATTTCTACTTCGATCACTGAGTCTACCGACCCATGCTCAATCGGATTCTTTTCAAGTGTCCCATCATCGGCATCAAAGTAGGTTCCCTCTTTACCTTCAATCCCAAATAATCCAATATTAAATGATGAAAAAGATTTATGAGAGGCGCGAGCATTCACCAAAAACGTTGTATCTCCCTTATAGTGGATAATGGCTTTTACTCGCGGATCGTAAAAAGCCGTGTCACCTCGCCTCGATTCATAAATCCGAAACTGTTGAGAAATATACAGCTTGATCGTGCGTTCACGAGCGAGATTATTATGAACGGTAAAATGTCGTAAAAACACATTCTGCTCATTATGGACCGCATCCTGACTCGTCACAGTTACTCCGATACTATCATTAACGGCACACACGGTACCGAGTGCAGTATCTGATTCACCGCCAGTAACAACACGCCAGGCAGGGTCATCAAACCAACTCAGACGGTCGTCCACGTACACACCAATCCGATGCACATGATTACCACTTGCGCCACTGACGTGGTTGGCCTCTCCGACATATGGATAATAGAGATCACGCACTTGGCCGCGAGCATCAAGCCCTACGAGGAGGTTGCCATTACCAATTGTTACTGCCCGTGCCATAGACGATTAGAGTTGGTAGGACTTTAAATGTCGCACCACGACGGTTTTAGCGGCAGTCGTAGTTTTAGCCTTTGAGAGTGCAGAAGCACATGTCTTATCACACAATACATCACCCACCCACTGCGCAAAGTCATTCTTCTCATGCGTCACATGATGTGCGTAAACCGCCGCCTCCATTTCTTCGAGGGCTGACTGAAGCGCTACGAGACTATTCAAGATTTTACCATCTGCAACCCAAAATGAACGTGCGTCGTCAGCAACGACGAGTGGTTTTTGCTTTGGTGCGGTCTTTTTTGACTTTGGTGTGAGGGATTTTTTTGCTACGGCTTTTTTTACCACAGGCTTCTTCGTCGCACCTACTTTTTTTTGCGCAGGCGTGTGGGTGATAGCTTTTTTTGGTGTTTGCGCTTTTTTAGATACGACTTTTTTGGTCACAGTGGCTTTGGTGGTTGGCATAAAATAAGAACTTAATGTACTAATGAATGAACGACTTACCATGGTAGACGCAGTTTGATTGAACCTAACCACGCTCGCACCTGTGCCACAATACTCGGTGGCGGCACTGGGACAGGCACTACTACTTCTGGCACTTCTGGCGCAACTTCCTCGACGGGATCAACTGGAGGTTTTTGTACCATCTGGGGACGTGATTTTACTACTGGGACAGGTATCGTCTCAGCATCATCATCCAGTGCCTCTACTAAAGCACGCGCCTTACTATCATGATGCTGCTGTACTCGTAATTGTAAATCACTGAGCGCATTCATGAAAGCGATATATGCATCATATGGGGATTGGTAGGGACTGAAGTAGGCATGTACATCTCCATCATGCGACCACTTGGTACACATATAATAAAAGTGGTCGGATGTTTGGAGCTTACGCCACGTTTCAATTAAATCTCGCTTTCTCGTTTTCATGACCGACGCTTCCATCCCATAGGTGGCAGCGATCGCATCGCGCTGGATATCGTTCCCCACCCACGCGGTGAGATCACGATCCGTATCTGCCCACGTCAACACATCAGGCACGTCATACTCTCCCTTCGCATCATAGCTTTCAACTGTCTCTGTCGCAGTTTTAAAGCTGGTATCAGGATGACGAAGGACCATTGTCGGTAAGGCACGCAAGAATTCAAAGATACCCGTATCTTCCCATTGGTGCTCACCAAAACTCTCATAGTCCATAAACAGATTTACTGTCTCGCCGTCTCCGTGGTGGGCATGGATCCAGTCTGCGTAGGTATCAGCCTGCAGTGGATAATTTGCCCACCCCTGGTTACCAAAGCGGAACGCAATATCATCAGATAACTTATAGTTCTTGAGTAACACCTTGATACGTGAACAGCCAGCTGGTCGGTAGAGGAAATTGGGGCTCCGCCACCCAAGGTACTTATCCCACCCCTCAGCCATAATCCCAAGGTACCCATTATCCTCACACCACTTCGCTAAGTCATTACGATATGATAGCTCAGTATTACGAAAGACTCGTGGCTTCACGCCAAACAACTGCTTGATGCGTTTCTCGTGTTGTTTTACCTGGCGCGTGAACTCAGGGATAGAGTAAAAAAATGCCAGTGAATGGTGATACGTATCAGCAAGGATTTCTACTCGACCAGTGGCGACGAGTGCTTGAAATGACTCAAGCACATCTGGGGCATACGCCTCAAATTGATCGAGTACCGTTCCAGAAAATGATAGGTTAAACCGGAATTCCGGGTGGTCAGCGAGCAACTGTTGTAAAATTCGGTTCGTGGGACGATATGACTTTTCCGCCACTTTCTCTACAATCCGACGATTATTGAGATCGGTCTCGCTCTCATCGTTAAAGTATTCTCCATCGGTACCGATATCAAAAACGCGAAATCGCTTCACTCGATATGGTTGATGTACATGGAAATACGGACAAACAGTTAACATAGATTATGGTGTTACGTATTGTACCAGACGCTGGTACAAAGTATGGATCTTCCGCGCAGCCTCTCGCCATGACAATAATTTTAGTTGTTGTTGACCCTCGGTCACGAGCTGACGACGCATAACTGGGTACCGTAATGAGGAGAGGATTTGATTAGCCATCTCATCCACGTCCCAGAAATCGACTTTGAGCGCATGAGTGAGCACTTCCGCGACTCCCGACTGCTTGGTGATGAGTGCAGGAGTACCATGAGAAATCGCTTCAAGTGGTACGAGGCCAAACGGCTCGGAAACAGACGGCATCACGACGAGATCAGCACTCTGGTACATTCGATCACGTTCTTCATCCCAAAGAGCACCGGCGAAGCGAACGTGTTGTGATAAGCTAAGCGTGCCAACTTGCTCAATGATTTGATTGGTCATATCTCCCCAACCTGAAATAACAAACACGACCGAAGAATCAACATCAACTACCTTGCGAGCAGCTCGAATAAAGTGATCAACTCCTTTTTGAATACTGATGCGACCATGGTACAACACGATTTTTTTACCTTGCCGTTTTAATTCCTCAAGGGCAGGAGAAAGACGAGGTGGTTCTTCAGAATCGCACCCGTTATGTACCACGGTGATTTTATCAGCTGGTACACCGTGCTTCTTAATCAGAATATTTCGCGTAAAACCGCTGACTGTCACGATACTATCGGCTGCAGTAAATCCTTCGAGTTCCACCTGACGAACAGCCGGATCAACGTTATCACTCGCTGCCTGATCATATGACGTGGCGTGTACGTGCAACACGAGCGGCTTCCCACTCGCCACTTTTGCCGCCACGCCTGCCAAGTACGACGTCCAGTCATGGGCATGAATGACATCAAACGTTTCTTCCTTGGCGATCAGTGACGCTTGGTGCGCAAAGCGGTGCACTTCTTCTAATATAGTTCGGGATTTGATAATCGGTGTACCATCGGGTCGATAACCGACAATTACCTCCACCAGATCGTCAGATTGTTGATAGGGACGAAGCCACGCTTCGGTATGACGAATCGTGACTAGCCTGGCCTGATCAGCGAAGAGAAAACGGGCGTTTCCCTTTGTCTCTTGACTCTTTGGGAGCACAAAAATTACTTCAATTCCGGCCGCCACGAGTTCACGAGTGAGGCCATAACATGCGACCCCGAGGCCACCATTTTTGGACGGAGGATATTCCCAACCAAATGTAAGTACACGCATGAGTTAATGATGCTTCTCCAGTACAAAACTGGTCAAAGTACGTACGTACTATAGCATGCGTTATCAGCGTCAGTACCCACTACCTGTGCGTATGTCACACTCATAATTGAAACGCCTATACCCATTGACCCAGTTATAAATCTTTGCTATTATCCTAGCCACGTATGTCACAAGATTTACTCATCAAACTCGTATCACAAGGAGACGAAAATGGCATTGGCAAAGGCCACGTCTATTACACCCGTTATAATAATAAGGTAAAAAAAGACCCAGGAAAGAAGTACGAAACGACCAAGTTCAATCCGATTGCCAAGAAACACACAAAATATAAACAAAAGAAATAGTCTGCTACTCAAAAAAATCCCGCCAGATGGCGGGATTTTTTTGATGAATGTCAAGACACAGATGCCTACTCAGTAATGCCTTGTGCTGCCAAGCTATTCTGGCGACTGATATCGAGTAACACGTGTTGGGCTGCTTCAATATTTTCAGACTTGCCCTGCCAAGCAGCTAGGACAGGCTCCTCAATGGCTCGTGAAAAAGAGAAAGTGATCGGCCAGGGTTGACTACCAAGTGCGCTAATGGCGTGGAGATTCTTTGTGGCCCGCTCTGGAGTCTGACCCCCCGAGAGAAACACGATGCCACCAACTTCATGTGGGACGGACAAATGAAATGTACGAAGTGTTGCGTTTGCCACCTCTTCAGGGGATGTCTGTTCTGGGTACATATCGCCCGCCAACACCATCGAAGACTTCAGAATAACCGCTGAAAGATCAACCTTGTAAAACTGTAACTTATGGAAGAGCACTTGCAGGACTTTCGTTGTCACTAACTCAGCGCGAGCGAGTGAGTGATCACCCGCAAAAATAACTTCGGGTTCGACCATTGGTACAATACCGGCCGATTGGGCGAGTTGGGCATAGCGTGCGAGCATTGTCATATTCATATCAATACACGCATCACTTGGGGTATCCTCTTCATCGATCGTAATCACTGCTCGCCACTTTGCAAACCGAGCACCAAGATCATAATACTCCGCGAAACGTTCAAAAAGACCATCAAGTCCTTGCGTTACCACCTCACCCTTGAAACCTGACATTTCTACCGTACCAGTATCAACTTTAATCCCTGGCACCATTCCTTTTGCCATCAAAATATCTGGAAATGGAATACCGTCAGTAGTCGAATTTCGAATCGACGAATCAAACATAATAACGCCGGACAGAAATGCCTCTACCCCTGGGGCTGTAAATAAAATTTGTCGGAACATCTGACGGTGTTCCGGTTCATTTGGTAAATTAACCATAGCGAGACGCTTCCCTGCAGTTGCATCACTTTCATCTGCTGCCAAAATTCCTTTGCCCGGTGCCATCAGCGCAGCCACTGTTTCATATAATTTGGTGTTCTTTTTCATACTCCCATTAGTGTAACAAAGTGGCGCACCGTTGGCGCGCCACCACTGTTGGCAACTCAACAAATGATTCTATACCTACGACCGAATTTTCCAGCCACGCTTAAAGAGATGGGTCACCAGGACACCAAGCCCAAGTACTAAGCTTGTAATAATACCTAAGCCGAGTAGGGTATTTGCCTCGCTGTACCCAACCATACTCAAGCGCATGCCATCGGCAAAGTAAAAGAACGGGTTGAAGCGAGTAATAGTCGCAGCGAGTTCTGGTAAAAAAGTAATCGAGTAAAAGATCCCCCCGAGGTACGTGAGGGGTGTGATCACAAAGGTATTGAGTACCGTGAGTTGTTCAAAGCTCTCCGCCCACAAGGCAACGATAATGCCGAGCATTGCGAAGATGGCCGCAATACTCGCGACGTAAAAGATAAAGAGGGGAATATTCACAAGTGCCACGGCGCCAAACACCAAGCCCACAACCAAGATCAAGAACGCCACCATGAGCGCCCGCGTGACGGCGCTTCCCACCAATCCAACCAGCATTTCAAAATACGAAAACGGTGCAATGAGGAGTTCTTCAATCCCCTTCGTAAAACGCATAAAGTACAGCGAGGAAGAGGCGCTAGAAAATGAAGCATTAATAATCGAGAGCATCAGTACCCCCGGAAAGACGAATGTAATATAACTGATGCCCTCAGCAAAATCTTCAATTCGACTGCCGATGACGGTACCAAAGATGAAGAGGTAGAGCGCGGCCGACACGACCGGAGCGATGAGTGTTTGTATCACGACGCGCATAGTACGTTGTACTTCGCGACGAAACATTGTGTAGAGTCCAATCCAGTTCATAGTCTTAAAGTTAAAATTCATTGTCACCACTCACTGCCGGCGTTTGGGTAGCTGAAGACCTCGCGGAAGAATCTCTGATTCTGAGCGGAGAACTTGATTCGTGTCTGAAGGTACCCAAACGCTGGCAGTGATTTCCATATTACTTTTTTTCAGCATCATCCGCGCGAGTAATCTCCAGATACCGCTCCTCAATCGACTTCCCGTCTTTCATAAACTCTTCCTTCGTCCCCTCTGCCACGATCTTGCCATGGTTAATAATCGCGATATCGCGACACAGGTACTGAATCTCTTCAAGGTAGTGCGAAGTAAGAATGATGGTCTTACCCCGCTCGTTCATTTCCTTGAGATACTCCCAGAGGTCGTGACGCTGTTCAACGTCAACGCCGGCCGTCGGTTCGTCAAGGATCAATAGGTCAGGCGTATGAATGAGCGCGCGACCGAGCATGGCCCGACGCTTCAGGCCACCCGAGAGCTTTTGAAACTTCACGTCGCGGTGCTCCTGCAGATCAAATCGCGCAATCAGTTGCTCAATCCGCTCCTGCCGCTCAGCGCGCAGGATACTATAGTACCCACCCATGTAGTCCATGAGTTGGACTGGAGTCGCAAAG
>Ga0100380_10007697_pt1 | contig 10743 bp, 9 predicted proteins | sample CryGeymeta201504_FD_80417 | JGI IMG/M metagenome (GOLD analysis project Ga0100380, IMG submission 80417) | Groundwater microbial communities from Crystal Geyser aquifers in Utah, USA - Crystal Geyser metaG 2015-04 | ecosystem: Environmental > Aquatic > Deep subsurface > Groundwater | place: USA... | reverse complement strand
TGAATATTGAAGAGACTGGTACGACTGTAAAAATGTGGTAGTAGTTGTGGCAGTGGTACGACTTGTTGTTGTTGTTGTTGTTGTTGTTGTTGTCGTTATTCTTGTGACAAATGCCAAAGTACTCGTACTGCTGTCGAGCGCCAAGACGAAAACAATGACCATCATCAGCAATAACGAAGAATTGCGAGCCATTTTCATAGTTCCGATGAAGAAAAAGATTAAGGCAAGAAAGCTGTTGTTGTTGCCGTAATGACAGAAATATAATATGTGTGTGTACCATGTACTAGAGTATGTTGTTGTATTCGTTATTCGTTGTGTTCGGAATTGGTTCTGTTTTCCTTCGTGTATTTGTTTTGAAATCATTCAACGAATCATTTTACTGCGCAGAGTACTGTACCATACTCATTACTCGATCTGCAAGTAGAGTTAGGGTTTTATACACGCCTGCATAACAACAAGCCGAGGGAGCCAATGAAAAACGTTGACTCTACCTGTAGTTCACTTTCTCCTCATCCATTATTTTTTGGATTGGAAGGTTCACACAGCGTACTGTCGTAGTAGTACACAGCGCATGTACTCGAGTATCCACCAAAAATTAAAACACGCCACTAGACACTAGTAGACTATCCAAATCAATAATACTGTATGGGCTTGCTATATATATCTCAATTCTCAATTTGCATTACAATTATCAATCCTGTACCACGAGCTGTGGTGAGCCAAGAGAGCAAAACATCATACTTGAGTAGTATACTCCGTACGTGGTACTAATACTCCGCAATAAATGTTCCAGTTGCCGTCTAATCTGCGGCGTCGTCTCGTCACTCTCAATGTGACATTCATGGCAGTTGTTGTAATGGTGCTCTTTGGCTCCATCGATGTCTTGCCATCTTGCTGGCAAAACACCAGCACCAACACCAGCACCACCAGCAACAGCAACAGCAACAGCAACAATGCAATTATATCCTCTTCTATTTTTTATAGTACAAGTACTGCTACTGACGTCACAAGTTATATGAAAAGCAAACAAAGAGAGAGGGCTTCCCGCCAACTTTCAACGACGTCGCTCACCACTGTCGTCGCCGCTGTTCCAGAAATTCCACTATGGCCCGATCCCAATAAAATTCCAGGTGAAAGACGACGAGCATCTGGAACCAATATTATGGCTGGTAATGAAACTACGACTTGCGGCAGCAGCATTAGCAACAAACCACCACCAGCAGTATCGTCATCATCGTCATCACCATTATCGATTCCACAAGACGAATGTTTGGATAAGCATATTCGGAACGTAAATCTTCCCACACTGATACCATTCCTTGCCAACAGCAACAACAATAATAATAACAGCAGTAGTAGTAGTGATACTGCCGTTATTATTGCACCGGGAGGTGCCTACAATTTGTTGGCAGTCGATAGGGAAGGTACGGATATAGCACTTTGGCTCAATAGTTTGAACATTCACGCCTTTGTTCTCAAGTATCGTGTACCAGAACGACCGTGGTTGGATTTTGGACAAGCACCTTTATTGGACGCCCAACGCAGCGTCAGATTGGTACGACAAATGGCACAGGCAACCAATACAACTGCCATGGAAGGAAAACAACAACAACATCTACCACGACTTCCCAATCTCAATCCCTCCAAGATTGGATTCATGGGATTCTCGGCAGGAGCACACTTGGCAGGTCATTTGAACGTTGCCTGGAAGCAGCCAAAACAACAACAGCAGGAGAGTGGTATTGGTCGTAGGTCTTATCAATCCGTGGATGATATTGATGACAAGATATCTTGTCGTCCCGATTTTGCCATAATGGTATATCCTTGGCGTAGCGTCAGTCAAGAACCAGTTCGAGAACAACCATTGGCAATTGCCGACCAAGTAACAAACGAAACACCGCCCACGTTATTAATACAAGCACAAGACGATTGGGCACACGTGGAAAATTCAATTTATTACTATCAGGCATTACAACAACATGGCAGCAGCAACATCAGCAGGATGTCAGAACTACACGTGTACCCAAACGGTGGGCATGGTTTTGGAAGATGTACCATGCCGGGCATGATTTGGCATGAAATATGTACCTGGACAGATCGAGCCGAAGCTTTTTTTAAGACTCTAGGAGTATTGAGAGTGTAAAAAGAAACGGCGCTGTAACGAGCTCGTTTTTCAGAGCGCCATGAAGGCGGTAAAATAAGTCAGTCCATTTGTGCTTGACCTACTAGACATGCTAGCGAAAAAAGGTATTGCAAGGATAGTTGAAAAGATAATGGAATATGGAATATTGGATTGGGATAGAAAGTTAAGTTGGCCTGTCGCCGCCAAGTTAAGATAAAGAAGTAATCTATAATCTATATTATTCTATCTTAACCTTGCCTTTTGCTAACTCGCGGGATTGCTGACCTACGTGTTCCATGTTCCATCCACCTTCTACTCCGAGTACCACTACTACTGGTAACTGGTACTGATAACAGAGTAGCAAGTACTACTACTGTAGTAGCAATGGTAATAGGCTCAGGCTTAATTTACTGTGAAGGGGAGAGCCACCGGCTATGTAAGAGGCTGAAAATAGAGTACCACTATTATTTCGGAGTACTTCGCCTGCATTCCCGGTGAGCGAATTGCCTTGGTTAATACGTATCTAGACGAGTCGTCTATTAGTAGGAGTAGCAGCGTAGTAGTAGTACAGGGTAGTAGTGACTGGTTGTAGGCCTAGGCATCGGTGGAGGCCAAAATGATGAAACTTGATCGGGACAGCTGCAGCGAAGCGGAGATTTATTGAAACCTGAGAGGGGCTAAATACTCTAGTCTAGTACTGTAGCTGGTAGCCAACCACATACTAGAGTAATCTGATATTAATATATTTTGATACCACTCGAGTACCTGGTACTTATAAAATACTACCATGGTACTGTAGTACCTGGTAGTAGACTAGCTAGAGTACTAGTAGTACTACGTACTGGAAATTTGTTTTTGTCTACCTGGTACCAGTAGTATTAATAGTGAAAAATTCACACAGATTACTTTATGACTAACCAGACAACGCTACTGGTGAAGTAAGTACCAGGTAGTCGTTGGCTGGTATTGGCTGGTACCTCTAGGCTAGTACCAGGTACTACCTATTGCTTGCGATTTTTTTAGGTTCACTTCGATGACTTTGTAGACGCTTTCTACTGACGTCTGATATGTAACCTGTCCGAAAAGTCATTTCCGATGACTCGCAATGGCCTTTTAAAATCGCCGGTTCAAGGAATGTACAGCGAGAGAAAGTCGAATTCCTCGCATAGCTCTCTTCATCAACTCAGCTGTACGGTAGCTCCGTCTAAAAATTCTACAAGAGTACTCAAGTAGATGTAGACTAGCTAGTAATACACCGTTTACTCTGAACACTTCATATTTTAAATGAAAAAGTGAAGTCGAATACATCATGAGCAAGAATATAGATGATAACATAAGAAGCAGCACCATCAGCAGTAATATTGATGGTAGCAGAAACGGCAACGGAGTGCATTCCTTAGAGTACTACAAGACCAAAGAGTACAAGATCTGCGATGTCCTGGGAGGTTTGGATGTGACTCGTTTTGTTTCAACGAACGCTCGCAACTTTTTCAAGTATGCCATTGATGATGTTGAACTCATGAGAGAATATTTAAGCGAAGCTGCCAATGCTAGATCTTTTTCAGGAGTAGAGAACAACGCCACGCTCTCGACGCGAGATTATTCATTCATATCGATAGAGGAAATGAGCCAAACACTGGATTGGCAAGCACGTGGACTACCGGAAGGCACAACCACTGTGGAAGCAGGGATCGGATACACGGACGATCGACCTAATCGAAGAGTCGATCGATACGTTGGAACTTTTCGGGAACCGTTAGTCGGGGATGCCGAGACGGATTTTCGAATGATGGACTCATTAAGTCCTTTACTGCCCTGGATCGTTGATCGTAAGAGTAAGGAATCAGCTTGGTGGCGTGATCATCTTAATGGTGAGACTGAGGGAGATTCGAAAGAACCCTTCTTGTTCGAATCTCTGTACACGGCGGCCTGGCTCGTTAGTTGGGCAGAAGTTGTCATGTATTATCCGCCATTGGCAGTGTACGGACACCCCTTGACAATGGGTGATGTGGTAGGGGGAAAGTACAATTCGCACGGCGATGCATTTATCAAGCCAAATTTGCCACAGAACAATCCAGAACGGAAAGCTACGTTTACAACACCCTAGTAAGTTCAACAACCACAACCAAACAGATCAACGTACTTGTGCTCTCTTTTACATCAAGTCTAATCCCTCTTTCAAACCGTAAAAACAGTCCTGACACAGCCCTGGAAGGTGTTGCTCTGATTACTGCTACAGCACCTGTCTACTACACCGGAACATTTCGAGGGTACGAGTACAATGATACATTTGTGGCATCCTTGGGTGTGGATATGAAGGTCACTGCAGTGTCGGCTCTTTTGCACGTCTTGGAGGACAGTCTTTCGCCCACCAGCTTTGGACTGCTGGTTGATTCCAGCTTTAATACAATCGTGATCTCTCAAAAAGTCGTTCAACGCATCTACCCTGAGCGCACGGGTATGGAGGAGTCAAGGGTCGTCTACGATTTGGTGGACGGAAGCATTGTTTCCGATCGACGAAATCAGACCTACTTGCCTTCGGATACCATTCTTCAGGATTTGACCAAACTTGACAATGCCGACTGGTCAGGACTTCGAACAACTATTCAACAATCTATTCCGGGCGAACGTGACTTTCTCATTATGAACATTACCTTAACTGGCGACACGAATCCGACTGAGTTCTATTGCATGTACGAGCATTGGGAGTACGTGACCGACTGGACCGTGTTGGTCTTTGCTCCTACGGCAGAGGTCCGTAATGCTATGAATGTTTCTTGCGCTAACACTGGAAATCATCGAGGGACCAACGACACCACTGTCAGATTGGAGGGAGCCCAAGGTTCCGTGCTCCGGGGAAGCAGCGCCCTGGTAAATAAGGGAAGTTTGGACGCGAAATTAGTTCTGAGTGATCTACCAGGCTGGATTCAGTTGGAATCGGACTTTTTTGCAACCAAGGACGCTACCTACACACTGAAATCGGGGGAGACGCTACCAATTTCCTTTCAGGTGGCAACCGAAGATCTTGCTCCGGGAACCCAGTCGGACTCAATTGTTTTCGAGGTTCAAGATGATGATTATCCCGATTGTTTTTTTCGGGAGCCTCTTTCAATACCATTCTCTGTCAAAGTTCTTCCGAAGCAGTGCGACAACAATCGTGTACCCGACTCGGATGGTAATTGCATTTGCAGTTCTGGGTCAGTCTCGGTTGGGGATGGGTGTCTGGCATTGAGTGGCTTTGTAGCAGCAATTGTGCTACCGGTACTAGCGCTAGTGACGTTGTTAATGTATCTCTTTATATTGCGCAAACGACGCGTTGCTGCAGCTGAATGGGAGATTGAACCCGCAGAACTTGAGTTTAGTGATCCTCCTGTCACGATCGGAAGAGGAAGCTTTGGCAAGGTTTTGCTTGCAGAGTTTCGAGGAACAAAAGTTGCGGTCAAAACGATTTTAAGGACACACAAAATGGCACGCGGCGCAACATCAGCAACGGAACATGCTATGGAACAGGGCGTTGGCTCAATTGGGAAAATTGAGACGGGTAATTCCATCAAAGGTAGCATTTCAGCATTCTCTCATCTTGCGTTCAAGGGGGGTATATTTCCTTTCAATTTCCTAGGCTGGCGAAGCAGAGATTCGCAGTTGAATGCCAAGGAGAAAGAACAACGGCATAATTTCATCATGGAAATGCGACTACTGTCAAAACTTCGCCATCCCAACATTACGATGATTATGGGCGGAGTCATAAAGAAGACCCAAGAACCTATGTTGGTACTTGAGTACATGGAACGAGGTTCCTTGTACGACCTCGTTAGGAGCGACACCAAACTTGACGGGGAATTGTTGAAATCTATTTTGCAAGATATAACAACAGGTGTCAGGTTTCTCCACAATGCCAAGCCACAAGTGATCCATGGCGATCTGAAAACTCAGAACATCTTGATCGACAATAAACTTCGAGCCAAAGTAACCGACTTTGGTCTTACAGCATCAACACCGTATTGGATGAGCCCAGAACTGTTGATGGAGTCTAGTGAGAAAACATCAGCGTCCGACGTATACGCTCTCGGAATCCTTCTCTACGAGATATACGCCAGAGAAACCCCATACAAGGACGAAAATGTCTTTGATGTTCTCCGTGACGTGATTGATCCGATGGTCAACAAACGACCCCCTCGACCCCCTGGGATGACGTCCATTGTAGCCGCCATGATGCATGATTGCCTCTTGCCGCTACCTGAGGAGCGTCCATCGTTAGCAGAGCTTTCAAGTCGTATCAATCGGTTTCGACCAAAAGACGTGGATTACGAAATGGGGTTTGACCAGAACCGATTCCCCACCCAGGTCGCGCCGTCACTTGTCCATGGAGAAGTTGTGAAACCAGTCACGCATGATTGTGTAACTGTCTTGTACTGTAATATTGTTGATTTTGCAACGTTTTCTACCGACATGGCACCTATGAAAGTTGCAGACATGCTGCGTCGTCTTTTTGATGCCTTTGATGCTCTCGCAGAAAATCATCAAGTATTCAAAGCCGACATTATTGGAGGTGGGGCCTGGATGGGAGCAACAAACTGTTCCCATGACCAGTCGGGGGACCATGCTAGACGAATGGTGTATTTCGCCCTGGAAGCATTGAAAATCATTCGAATAACGAGAGAAACTCTTGTTGCGGAGGGCAACGCGGAAGCTGATTTTGTTGAAATTCAACTTGCTATTCATTCAGGGCTTGTTGATGCTAATATTGTCGGAAGTGACACACCAAAGTATTTTCTCCTTGGCGAAACCGTAAATATGGTGACCGAGTTGGCAAAAAAGGCCGAACCCGGTAGAGTTTTCTGCTCGGATGCTTCCAATGCTTTAATCGCGAGTCAAGCTCCCGAAATCTCGACTAGCCATCAAGGTGAATTATTTTTGGAAGAAAGTGACCCCATTAAAGTGTACGTGGTGAATGATGCTGCACAAAACGCTGAACAAAAAGACGAATTGGAAGTACCTATGGACCATACAGTCTAAGATGCCCGGGCTATGCGAAACAATACAGTACTAATTTTGATGAAAACCGGCGTAATTGTGCGTGCTTGACTCCGCACTCCAGCATCGCAATGAAATTTGCAAGGCAAATTACAATTTACGCTTACAGTTTCTGCAATCTTCTCAGCCTGAAAAAGTAATAGGATGATCCAATGACATTCGCTTCTTGCGCTATCGTTGCAGAGTTGGAACCGCATTGCTAGCTTGTATGAAGCCCTTCCTTATTGAGCTCGAGGATTCAATTGTAATATGAAAAAGTGTTAACCCAGTGCATGCAGGTCTCTTATCAGCCTCGCCTACTTCAAGTCTTCAACACATTGGCACCCTAACTAAGTATGGAGGCTAACTGCGAATGCTAGGGTCTACGGCAGCGACGATTCTCGAGGGGCAGGCTTCACCAAGTGCACCGGGTTAGCTTACTATGACCGCCGTAGCCCATCCGAGGCAGTCAAATAGAAGAAGCAACAAGAAAGAACAAAAATGATAGCTTGTCAAATGCCTCGATTCGATTACTAGGTTGGAAAATCAGCACAAGGTATGTATGTTAAGTCCTGTACATTGTAGGTGAATAACATTAAAGCTCTGTTCAACGAGGAACGCCCGCTAGACTACAGTACTTGAATTGGGCGACACAAAAAATAGATATCTTTACTCGTTTGATATTAGAGTACCGGTATTATTTATTGCCAGGATATGCTGTAAAAGCAATTCACTTTTTTAGCTATCGTAGCTTACTTACAGCATTATGTGCTACTGAGTGGTACCCTGGTACCAGGTACACTTTTAAAGCTAGTACGTACCGTAGCTACTACTCGTGAAGTAGTAGTAGGTAATAGACTACTACTAGTAGTTCCTACTAGTAGGAATACGTTATTTACCGGTCCTGGAATTTCTTACTTGAAGAGGGACTGGAATGGTATACCACTAGTACCTTGGTACCTGGTACCAAACTACTACTACTGTACTAGGACTACTGTACTAGTACCAGGTAGACTACTATCCGATTTATCAAATTTGACCACTAGTAGTACTATGATTAAAAAGGAGTACTACCGGTAGTACTAATTCCAAATAGAGATCCAGCGGAAGGCTTTTACTCAGAGTATTACGGTAGTTATCAGGCGGACTCAAAAGGATGAACAACATAGCTGGTACGACTTTATACAAAACAGGCGCCACGGTGCCACAAACAAACAAACAAACAAAAATAAACTATTTTTTAAGCACCATGATCAGGAAAGATTCGCCGCAAGAAGCCCTTACTGTATCGACAGAGCCGTCTTGTAAGCTGTTGAACAAGCCCGAGCACCCTGAGGACCCGGGGGATAACTGTAAACATGACGATGAACTGGTAAGTTTACAGGAATCTGCCACTGCTGCTGCAGTACTTGGACTGGAACTGGAACTGCCGTATCTTGCCTTTGTAAAGAAGTTGAAGAAGGGCAGCAAGGACAATAATATTCGTAAGCACATCGACATGGAGATCGGTCCAGCTACGTTTGCCTGGTTCCGGCGTCCATGCTTGAAAAAGCGTGCCTCAGCTGCAGCGGACGGTTCCTTGAAGTCACTACCGTTCTTGACTGCTTCGTCTACCTGCAGCGAGTCAGCCGTCGCTGTGTTTGCAGAAAAAACTGACATCTTGGATCCATTTGCTGAAGCAGAATCGGATTCCTTTGCCCCAATTGATGCTCCAAAATTTTGCCAAATAGCCAGGGGGCCTCACGATGAGAATGAATGCCTCTGTTGCCAGCTTCGAAGCAAGGTCCTTTCCCACGAAGACGAGGAAAGGAAGGAAATGATTCAAACGAGATCACTGCGGCGTGCTTACACATTGAATGTCTCTACCGGTCATAACATCCGACCAAAGGTGGACAATTCTGCATTCTGCAACCCGAACGCAACGACGGAACACGTCTGCAGGCATCAGAACCAAATCCGTCATCATCTAGCAAACTGTGCCTCTTCCAAACAGCGCCTATTCTATTTCTCGGGAATGTGACACGAAGGTTGTAAGCATCAGGTACTGTGTTAGGAGTTCTGCTGCACCACAAATCGAAAACCCCTCAGTTCATTCAAATTCCATCTGACGTGTACAAGGCGACAATTTTAGGACACAAGAACAGGTAGAATGTGTCGTGAGGTTGTCTGCGATACTGCTGGAAACATCCTTCTTGAGACATGGACGACAGCAGTAGATACTGCTTGGATCCATACTAATGAATAACCAAACTGCTGACAACTGAGAATATTTCAGATGTGCAAGACTAATGAGGACCCTTTGTTCTCCTGCCGTGGTAAGTAGTTTCTGCTGCTCTAGTATTCTAATGAAAAACTTCTTTGAGAGCGGTATTTGGATGTCGCATGGACTGTTGGCTAATTAGAACTACTAGTAGCAAACTACTATGGTCGGCATTCGACATTCACTTATTATACTTGCTGTTCATCTAAAAACAAAGAACAACGAGAAAGCAAGTAGCATTCGCGCAAAACTCTTACTTGCCGATAGCTTCTTGCTGCTGTTGAGCATCATTGATGATATCCCAAAGCATTTTACAGAGATAAGCTTGATCTCCAGAAAAATCTCTTGGCAATTTGTCAGGATGTAACAAGAACTTGATTTTCCGTAAAAGCTTAGCATCCTCTTGTTGTTGATGCTGTTGACTTGTAGTAGAATAACTAGTACGAGAGTTCGTTGTCAGATCCGACCACTTGGTAAAGTAGGAATGATGTCGCACCATTTGAAACCTAGGAGGAACGACCGACGTAATACTCCGCAAAAGATGCGACAATGGTCGTAACTGTTGTAATGCCGGTGGTTGGAGTGCCCATTCCAACAGGACTTGTTTTTTAATTTGTTCCTGTAACTGTGCCGCGGTTGGAGCTTCCGATGGTGCACTCAAACTACGTCGTAGTGGACTATGTCGAGGGTTTGTTCCATTCATGCGTGGTGGCTGTGCTTGTTGTGGATGACTGGGTCTCGTTGTACCACTGGCATAAGCCTGCTGATGTTGAGGTAAGTGCACAGGGGCCGATTTGGGTGGTGGTGGTGCCTGAACAAATGCCTTGGTCCAATCAGACTTGCTTTGATTGGAAGATGAATAAGTATTGTTAGTATTGGCTGTATAACCAGATGAAGGTTGAAATGCACCATTTTTGGTCTGACCAGTTGAAGTGGTACTAGTACTAGTATAGGTACCTTGGCCGAAAGCGCCAAGAGGAGAAGGTTCTCTGTAAGCAGGCGTCCCTTGCGAACGATATTGTGAATGTTGCTGATGTTGTGGCGGAAGTGTCTGCCCATTTTGAGGATACGTTTGGTGGCGATAAGGCCTCTGTTGTTGTTGTTGTTGTTGTTGTGGTCGTGGCGGTGTTGGTATTGGCTGTCCTAAAAGCTGCTGCTCCCAATTCGATTGAGGACCAGCCGAACTGCTGTTTGGTTGGGTCGGAGAATCAAAGGATAACAAGTCCACTTCTGGTTGAGGTTTTTGATTTGTATAACCCGTTGCTGCAGCACCACCCTGCTGCTGACCCTTGAGGTGATGGCACACCGTTTTCAAGGTGGTTACCCACCGTTGAGCGGCATCCGGTTC
>Ga0100380_10007692_pt1 | contig 10746 bp, 8 predicted proteins | sample CryGeymeta201504_FD_80417 | JGI IMG/M metagenome (GOLD analysis project Ga0100380, IMG submission 80417) | Groundwater microbial communities from Crystal Geyser aquifers in Utah, USA - Crystal Geyser metaG 2015-04 | ecosystem: Environmental > Aquatic > Deep subsurface > Groundwater | place: USA... | reverse complement strand
TCAACATGGTCACTTGATGATACTTGTATTTATTATTAGATAATACTGTTAAAGTGAGAGGACTCTGATATCACTACTTGATATTAGTCCTAGATACTACTAGTAGTGCCTTGAAACGTAGGATTCATAGGACCCATAACCAGTTCTTTCGCCAACATCTAGCTACTACAGTAGCTAGCTAGTCTACTACTAGCTAGACTACAGTACTTTGATTGAGGATTTGTTTACTCTGTGTCCATCGACGTCATTGAACAATTGATGAATCTTGAACAAGGATAAGGTTGTGTGACGTCCCTCTTTATCCCGCACAATCGTAATACCTGGGAGTGGTAATAAAATACTGTAAATAATAATGAATGCATCTGCGATCTGCGTCCTCACACTTTCAGGCAGAGCATATAATATTATTATGTCCAATGCTAATAATGGTCCTAGTGCAATCTACTAGTAGTACAGCAGCTACTAGAAACTAACCAACATGGCCACCCAAAACAGACCAAAAAGCAGCAACAGCAGCATTAACAACACCAATAAGCATGGCAATAAGAATGATAACGAGAAGAAGGAAAAAGAAGAGGTGATTCCCAACAATTTTATCATTCAATCTTGGGTCAAGATCTACCGCAGTATTCCACCGTTCTATCTACCAGGCACACACAAGTTCAATGTATCCTTCACGATGGTAACAGCTGCCTTACTTTACACGTTTCGTGTTGTCAGTGAACGAACCCTGTTTTTATCTATTTTGAATTGGCCACCCGATGCAGCTCAGGAGGCTGTAGGATCTTTGGCGGCCTCTGTCCACTCTTTGCTGTTATTACCTGCCTTGTTCGTGGCACTTACATCGCAACCGTACCAGCTTACTGGTCACATGAAAACGACACCAAAATGGTGGCAAGATCTCGTTACGGCTGAATTGCAATTTTGTACGGGATATATGATTTACGACAGTTTTGCAAGTTACTTTGTTCCCAAAGGAATTTTGTCCTTACAGGGCACGGATTATTTATTTTTGGGACATCATTTGGCTACGATCGTGTACATGACGCAATGCCGCTACGTACAGGCAGGACATACCAGTGCCATGATGTGCATGCTATTGGGAGAATTTACCAATCCCTTTCAGAATGCCAACATTATTCTTAATCTTGCATCGAAATTCTATCCCGATAGTATCTGGATTGCGGCTGCGGACAGTACGATCGAATTTGGATTTGCTTTCTTTTATTTTGCTATTCGAGCCATTATTATGCCAATTTTCTTTGTTCAAGTTACCTACCAATTACTGTTTGCGGAAACGCGTATCAATATTCCCTTTGCAATGCGATTGTGGTGGATATTTTCTATTTTTGTGGTGGAAGTGGGAAGCTACGATTGGATTGTGGAATCATGGAGAATTTTGCTCACATATATGCCAGGAAACACAAGCAATGATGATTACCACGGAGCGGCTGATAATGATATGATCAGGAAGGCTGAATTGTAATTGGGAAAAAGTGTTTAGTTTATAAATAAATAAAATATTACTATACGAATTTTACTCATTCGAGAAATGTGGATAACAATGATGAACCACGTCATGTCCAGTGCAGACCATGGCACATGAAATAGGAGATCAATTTGATCGATTCTCCAACCGATCCGCGCGACTCTTTCCCAAGAAGAAAACATGATCCAGGAGCACCACAAAGGAAACAGTGAAGTTCCATTGACGTTGCAAACTAATAGTGGCTAGCACTTTTTTCATCATAGGTTGCTTGCGGACGTTTCATGCAGCAAATACTGACAGATGCGAGAAAAAAGAAAACGCTGGCTGATGCGGACAGCATGAAACCAGGTCCACTGATACAACCACTGCCGTACTGATGGTCGAGTCCATCGGCGCGGTTCGTGTAGTTATAATCGTATTCGTAGTTGTAATCGAGCGTGGAAGAACACATCTCCGTCGAGAGTGCCACCAACGAGGATGCACAAATAGCGCTCAACAAGCCAAACACAAAACTGATCAACCCGATTGCCTTTTGTGAAAGAGTTTCACTACGGGGAAGAAAGAGAAGAACGACAGTCACCACAAGTGTACACACCATTCCTCCAATGGCACCCACTACACTGGCAATTCGTCCGTAGCGAAAGGCTGTATCTTCTGAAGAATAGGCAGATGCGGGGGCGTACCGAAGGCAGTCGTATCCGTACAACATAAAGGATTCGTTTTCTTCTTCATCGTCGTCGTCATAATCATCTGCAATTACAAAGCAAGTGAAAATGGAACAAGCCGACAAGATTGTTGCCGTAAATCCAAGCACTATCGTCACCACAACTTGGCTTTTGAACCGGACCAGCTAATTTTTTAGGTCACATGCAGTGTGGAACAGAGAATCAAGAATTGCGGGGTGAACAGTAACATGAGGAATAATTATGCGTGTGTGCGTGAATTGTTTTAACAAGTAAATACTGGCATTTGCTAGGCACTTACAGCAAGTTTGGTTTTGCGGGCAAAGTTGCAGATGTCGTTGTTGCACGGTCTTCATATCCAATCTCCAATGGACGTGCTTCGGCAACAGGGATCATTTCAGCGTTACTACTACTAAAATGATGATCGTTTGTGACGACATTATTATTATACCCCTGTTCCTCTTGTTGCTTCCAAGGATTGTTGCTTTCGGGATCTTGTTTACCACCCATTTTCGAAGTCTTTATGTTCTGTTTTAAATTGATCAGTGTCGTCTTTGAACAAAAAATAAGAAACAACGCAACATAGTTTACGACGCGTGGTTGTAGTTTAAGGTTCTACTGGGGAGGGCAGTTGTTTATCTTCGAGAGATTTATTCGTTCGCAGCTTGGTCGTTTTTCTTTTATTCCCGATCGAGTCGTGGAATGATCGGAGTTGGAAGGAGGTGGATATGGAAACATCAACACGTACGTAGATAGACTCTAGACCCTATACCGTAGTAGTCTAGTAGTCTCTACTACTACTAGTAGTAGTAGTAGTAGTGTGATCAAAATACAGCTATGAGTGCTACCTGTTAGCTATTAAACGACTAGACAACTGTAGCTAGCTAGAGTAATAGTGTAGACGCTACTAGCTCTACTAGAAGCTGTAATAGCTCTACTATTAGTAGCTAGAAGTAGTAATACATTGCTCTCCTGCATTATTTATTCTAGCTAGCGAGTGTAAAATTTTGTTATGAGGATACGAAGTACTGTAACATGGTAGTCAGTAGCTAATACTCGGAGTAATAGTCTACTAGTCTAGTAGTAGTAGTAGTAAAGTCGGGGTATTCAAACTACTACGTACTGTTCAGTACAACAACTACTACAGTAGATGTACAACTAGTAGCCCAACTACTATTACTACCTACTATACTCTACTCTAGCTAGCTACTAGTAGAGTACTAGTAGTAGCAGTACAATTGAATCAACTGAGAACTCATGACTGGAATTATTCACTCATTCGATACTGACAAAGAGGAAATAGAAAATAGAGACAATTTGGGATCACAGATCACAATGAATAACATTGAGGCAACAACAGCAACAGTCGTATCTTCTGACCCGCTGTCATCGCACGAATCCCAAGACCAAGAACGGGAGGAAAGTAATGCCGGCGATTCACTTATTGTATTGGAAGTCTGTCAGGGACAGGACTGTTTCGGTTTAGGTGGAGGTGCTGCCATTTTGGAATTGGAAGATCTTGCTTCCTCCCTCGGTGATAATAGTAGTAGTAGTAGTGGCGTCAATCATGGTAGCTGCATCCACGTAGTGCCTGGGGGATGTCGCAAGGTTTGTACCATGGGACCCAGTGTTCATTATTACAGCACTAATAATAGTGATGTCAGGAGCAGTACGAAGAAATTGGTGCATGCTTCCGAGATACAGCTACAGCAGAAACACCACCAGAGTCACTTTACCAAAGTCCGTTCCGTGCAAGATTGTCGATCCATTCTGCAACACGTGCTGGTGAACCAAAACCAACAACAAGGTCCTGCGTCCAACTGTCATGATGCAGTGGTGGCCGCCACTACTGCTACATGTACTACGAGTAGTGGCATGAACAATAGTATTATGGTACAACGAGCAGAAAAGAAACGATGGTATTTTTTACGGCAAATGGCACGGGCCAAAGCTGAGCAAGAAAGAAAAAAGAGTGACGTTCCACCAAAAAGAAGCTGCATTGCCGAGAAACGGCTGTCCGAAGAGCTGGAGGATGCGATTGTAGCTGAAGTGTGTGCATCTCGAGGAAATCCTCAAGCCTTAGAGCTCGCTCATCTGCGAAGGCGTCGTTGGGAAGCAAGACTGCACGAAATCTTTTATGTTTGCAGGCGATAAAACAACCACGGCAATGTAACGGCAGTCTGCTGCTGTCAATATGATAGGAAAGAATCCCCATGGTTGTTCCTTAATATGTTTGGAATGCCTTAGAATGGTGGCTACGTCCACACACGCTGAGAGGAGACTTTATGAAAAAAGACAGAGTAAAGGTGACCACTGGCAATTAATCCAGCAATCGCTGCGTCTACTTTATAGCTGAGGGAGGGTCGAACTCGCGTTGGATGGTTCAAAGCCCTTTTTATCGGACTGTCCTCTCATCCTACGTGCTATTCAGGCAACTATTATAGTACAAGTACAAGACTCTAGAGTTTTATCTACTGTAGAATACCAGTACTCTACTCGCTACTGTTGTAGTAATAATACTGTCATGGGAGTGGTTGGAAGCAAGGGTATTATTTTCTGAATCGTGTCTAATACTAGTCGGTATGACAGCTCCACACGGGAACCACGAGCCGAATCTTGCCTGGCTGTGCATCAAATCAAAGTTTACCGCTCTTTTTCCTCTAAGAAACTGGAAGGGTTTTACAGGAATGACATAAAAAAGTTCATCACCATGTACCACCAGGTACCGTACTGTAGTTATTTAAGGCTTTTTCTTTTCTTTCCAAATCCTTCATACTACTGTACTACGATACCACGATACGGTACAGCGCGACGAACTTTGCCGGAATGCTCCCGTCAAGAAAAATACTACTACTGTAGTACTACTACTATAGTCGTCTACTATGGTAGTACAGTAAAATGAAATAACAAATAATTCAAAACTCGAGGTTTTCCACTCCACTGCCTGTTGAGTGTGTTTGCATAATATTATTATTTGTTTGTTTGTTTGTTTGTTTGATGTAATAGAGTTTTACTCGGAGTACATACGACTACTATACTCTACTATAATTACTCTTCCTACCAGGTACAACATATCATTATAGCCATGAAACCTCCCAACACTGCTGCCAATCCATTATCTGTCGAAAATGATAATAATAATGATGATTACGATAATGATGTCAATACCAATACCACCTCTACCTCTACTACTCATAGGATGATCCAACACAATCCCAGCACAGTATCTGCAACTCCTACTATCACTACAACAACAACAACAACTGCAACAGCAACTACTACCGATCATGACGAGGATTCGATACTAATGATGGAAGCAGCCAATCATGCCACAGCGACTGTAGCAGTGCAAAAGGATCATTCCATCTCCACTACTGAGCAGCTCCTGCTGTACCAGCTTGAGGTTGAGGAGGAAGAGTTAGGTCAAGACTACAGCAGTAACGAAAAAGAAGAAGAAGATCGTTGTGGATTTTTAAAGTTCATGTGGAATCGAATGTTTTGCAAGTACTTTTTACCAATGTTTGTCGTGTTTGGAACTACGATTGGTATTATGGTGGCATCTGGATACCGATTTGAACGAGACAGTCTTCCAACCTTTGTTACCGATTGGATATTCGAATCACGGAATGGTTACGATGCCGTTGATGTGAATAGCATACCAAAATGGATGACGTTTCCAACAGCAACAACAACGGATCTGTCGTTGTTTGTATCCCTGGAGGTGCTCAATGGATTAGATGAGTCTTGGCAGCCTTACTTGGAACGTACGATACAAGAATGGAACGCTGGAATACCCAAGGTAGTAGATCTCCGTGTATCTAGAATTGCTGTAACTTCCGATTGTACCTTTGTTCGAGGCAAGATCGTTATTTGTAACGGTGATTACGGACCCACCGATTTTCACGGGATGAATCACTTACTCATTAACGAAAACGATAATACCATATCCGCCAGTCTTGCTCAATTGAACGAACATTACATGGAGGGAGCATCGCAGGCGCGAAAGGATTACACGATTTGTCATGGTACGTACGTGCCCACCAAAAAGATGTGTGTGTATGTCTGTTTCTGTTTGAAGAGTTCAGAGAGAGAGAGAGAGAGAGAGAGGGTTGCACACAGATCTCACTCTAGTATGTTTTTTTACTTAATCTAATGTTTCTTCTGGATAGAACTAGGTCATGCTTTTGGATTGCCCCATACGGACGAAAATCATGCCAATATTAACCTGGGTAATTGTATGGATTATACGAATCGACCATGGAGCAATCGAAGTCCCGACAAGCATATTTTTGAATTTTTGGAACAAGTCTACAGCACCACCACCAGCAGCAGCAGCAGCAGCAGCAGCAATACCAAAGATGCCAATGGCCGGCTACTGCGAATGGTACCTGCAAATGCTGATACCTTCGCGACAACCAAAGAAAAAAGTAAAAGTAGCGACATTCCCAATGTCAGCGACACAAAGGATGTTTTACCCGACAGTGTTGTTTCATTAGCCCAAGATGCCTTGTCAAAATTGGTAATACCCTCTTCATATCAACGAGGGGGCACCAACGGTGACTCAGCTGCTGTCATTGATCTGGGCCATGGATACTCCCTCCGAACTCACTTTTTATTTCCTTGATCACTAACGAGGATTGCATTCGAGAATGCATGGCATGTACTCTGCTGTAAAACAACAACGCAATATATTATTGTGCGAAAAGGTTATGTACGTAAATTCGCGTCCCTCTGCACCACGGAGAAGAATTTGTGGTTCCACACAAGTTTCTACATTCGATGCAGGACACGACAAGTTGTTCTTCTGTGCGTGCAAGGGTAGCAGCCTGGATACGGTAGTGCTCATGCTCTCGATGTGTTTGACCAATCGTTTTGGTTGAAACTCGTTTTTGGCAAGACAGCTATAGTACGGAACGATGAACTAAAAAATAGTTATTAGCCCCGTAGTTGGTTTCTTTCACGACAGTGACAATATTTTCAAGTGGGACCGTATATTCGATAGAAAAACAGCATTGGTTCGGAACCTGTCGCATGGATCTTGTACGCCTATACGAAGCTTAATGGCTTGTTTTCTCTCCAAAAGCATGCAGGTGGCTACTGGACATGTATTCACTTAGAAAATCGCTGACAAATTATGCCCACGCCAGGGTACCATCAATATCCCTATACTCCTTGCGCATTTTTGCGCAGCTACTGCCAACGTCCTTATCGTCATCGCCAGCTCGGTCTGTAACTAACATCATCCCTACTGGATGTCATGCAGAAGCTCTGCTAGTAGTACTGAGAACCGAAGCGAAAGCAACTGAACCCTGAACAGTGCTGCAGTTCCAGTAGGAGCTACACAAGTTGCACGCCTTCACAAATGCCACTTGTTCTTGCCGGGGATCTGTATTTTAAAAAGCCGCAACATGAAAACTTTTTGCTGTCCTTCTTTTGCATTGCCAATCCATTCCAGTACTGATAGGTCGGCAAGATCATGGAACAGTACACAGTGATCATTGGCTACAGGCAGTCTCCACCGTCAGGCGGTAAGACGTTTTTTCTTCGAAATCGCGTCCCTGGTGATGAGAGAATGACTTTACAGAGGGAGAAAGTCTCACTGGTGATGCAAACTTTTGTTCTTGAATTCAACGAGGAGTCAAACTCCTGAAGGAACAGTCTCTCGGACAATGAAAATGAGAGTACCACTGGTTTGCGCTAATGCGAACGAAGTGTTGTTTCCTACTACGGTAAACTACGTACTACTCCGAGTAAGTACTAGACTTACTACCTACTGTACAGTAGTAGTACAGTAAGTTCTACTACTATTTTTTTCTTCTAGCGAGCTGGAAACCATGTTGAAAATTCTGGCTTTTTTCCTGCCGTAAAATAACAAAAATTGTATTTTAAGTAAAATACATTATGAAAACTTCGAAAATGAGCAACAGAATGAATACCTTTTCGTCATTTTGACGGCTAACAGACAGACTACGCTAGTAGGACTACTACTAGACTAGTAAGTGCAATACTGTTTCTACTACTGGTAATACGAAAGTCCTATTTATTTCACTGTAGTGGTCTACTGTTGTCTATTCTGACGGAACAAATGACTTTAGGTCTAGTAGCAGACCCAACTGGTATGATTATTAAGATTTATTTGCTTTCCTGGTGAGATGGCAGTAGGATCACAGTGCTTTTACAATAGAATTCACAAAATCAAAACCCATACACAAACTATTAAAAATTATAACATTCTAACGACATCTGAGCACTTTTATCGCAATGCTATTTGTTCAACCCCTTTCAGTTTCCCTATGGATCATCTCGCTTTTTATGGCTGATGGGACCGTCAAGGCAAAGAGACTAGGCGGCAGCAGCAGCAGCAGATACCTAGTAGTAGCGGAGAATGTCCCCAGTGGTACAACAAGTAACAGTTTCAATAACTATGCCCGCGCACCAGAAGATACCAATACCTCCACTACCAGTAGTCCGGGTGTCACAGAAGAAAGCGTTAATTTGGGAAGTAATGAGGAGCCTAGTAATGTCCAAGGCATGGCTAACGCTACCTCCACCAACGCCAACAATGGAGACGAAGCAGCTGTCGAAGATGTTACAACTGTCAAGCCCACTGACGAACCAACGCCAGAAAAGGAGGCAGTCATATACAATTACAATGGCTTTATTGGGGAGTTTCTACTCAATGCCACCGTCTTGGAAGCCGAACGTAGCGATACAATTGGATTTCGTATCGAAGGACCATTTATTCCGGCCGCCGGGAAGCTCTTTTTTTTGGCGTCAACTACAGAAGCAGGAGTTGAGCCCTGGGTAACTGATGGTACTATGGCAGGGACCAAAATGGTGAAAGACATTTACCCAGGTTCAGAGGGAAGCATTATCTCTACAGCTGGCTTTGCCAGTGCCAAGACAGCTGAGATTGACGGTAACCTGCTATTCTTTGCTCGTGATGGGAAAAATGGCAATGAACTTTGGAAATCTGATGGCACCGAAGAGGGAACAGTTTTGGTCAGAGATATGGAGAATGGGGAAGAAGGTATCGTGCTAACTGCTACCGCGACTGGTGATGTCTTTGCAAAGCTCAATGATACCCTTTACTTTTCGCAAACCTTCCCAAATAGTTATGTCGCTCTTCTGGAGACTGATGCCACTCTCGATGGAACACACTCGGTGAGAGAAGAGTCTATTCTTTCCGGTCTTACCAAGATACATTCTGTAGTCGAGAAAACTAAGTTTGATGGCCAAACCTACATTGTAGCAGAGGGTTTAAGATTTTCGGGGAAAAAGTTGTGGATGACCACAGGAATACAAAATGCCTCCACCTACTTTGACTTTTGGACGATTGACGAAACTCCAAAACTCGTGGAATTTAAAGACAAAATTTATTTTGGAAGTAACAAGAAGTTGTTCTACACGGACGGCACAGTTGAAGGTAAGTTCGATTTTATGACTGATGGTGTACGCTCGCTGCAGTACTTTTTGATAGATACACGCAAATTCAACACTCATGCCACTGTTCCTTCATCTTTGTTGCTTCACATTTCCAAAGGTACCAATCCAGTGGCGGATGCGCTTTCTTTCTTAAAAGATGTTGTCACCACAAAAGAAAACCTCTTCTTCGTTTCGGCCTGCAGACTTTGGAAATATGACGGCGAATCAAAACCAATTCTACTCATGCCTGACGTCCCTGTCAATCCAAGTCCGGATTCGGTGTGTCCACTGGGCTTGAATGTTCAACGTATAGGCGAGAACTCTGTCTTGTTTCTTCGGAACGACGAGGACAAAGACCTTTGGGTATCCGATGGATCTGTGGAGGGCACAAGACGGCTCAACGATGCAACGATTAGTACCAGTGCGCAGAATCCAATTCTGGTGAACACAGATAATACTAATCTCGCGTTCGTTACGGTCGAAGATGACACAGCCGGGACTCCAGGTGATTCTCTGTGGGCAACAGATGGCAGTCAAGAGAATTTTGGATGGGTATCGAATGTAGGGTCAACATATTCCTTCCGAGTTCGCGACATGGTTGTTTATCAAGACAATCTCATTGTATCTGGATCTGCCACAAAGGGAGGACCCGTCAACGAAATGTGGCGTGTGCCGTTAGGTGATGCTACCGTGTCCAGGCCTGTATCGGCAATGTCACGAACGTTCGATGCTCCCTAGCAAATATTGCTTAGAAAATGAATACACGAGTCATCCAATTGTTAGCTTTTGTGTATCTGGAACACGGTGTCATCAGATGGCACTCATTGCTTTTTGTGAACCATGTATGCATATGTCCGTAGTTCTGACGAGCAGTCATGCAATCGAGCAATACGACGACATCGTCTCCTTTTGTAACGTAAATTGGCTACTTTTAACGCTGTGCTTCCAACGAGAAGGAAGAATCTGCTTTTTCTGATTCGAATGTAAAAATTCAGAGAAATGCTCTCGTGATTCGTGATGCGTTGGTGCTAACAATGGCTAGAAGCAATCGTGCTCCCCCTCCCCCCACCCCCAAAACCCATTTATGCCTCTTCAATCTTTTTTTTTTCTATATCTCTTTTATTTGCTTCTTCCTTTTTTTTTTTTTTT
>Ga0100380_10007691_pt1 | contig 10747 bp, 9 predicted proteins | sample CryGeymeta201504_FD_80417 | JGI IMG/M metagenome (GOLD analysis project Ga0100380, IMG submission 80417) | Groundwater microbial communities from Crystal Geyser aquifers in Utah, USA - Crystal Geyser metaG 2015-04 | ecosystem: Environmental > Aquatic > Deep subsurface > Groundwater | place: USA... | reverse complement strand
CCAAGGGCCAAACCTTTTGCACTCGTTTGACAAATTGCTTTGTCATTGGATCTGGATCGACTCCTCAAATTAGTGTGCCTAAGGGACGTGGTATCAAGAAATCGATTCTTCAGGAACGTAACGAGGCCGAAGCTGCCGGACGTCTTTAAACGTAATGCAGTATTTTATGACTTAATAGAAAAACACACATTATTTTCGCATATACTCTGTGGTGGCTTGTGATGTGTCTGCCAATTACGACTTGGAAAAATCCAATAATAGTGCACAGTAGTCCTTTGGCAATAGAATAGCTGACATGACAGATGATGAAAGTCTCCCACTTACGCACAACTCGGTTGGTCGGGTCGTCATCGTCAGCTTTTGAATTTCTTCTTGGCCGGCCAATAAAATGTGAATTGTTGACGAATAATAACTGTTGTATACTTTTAGTGTAGAGCAAAGCAAACAACAACAACATACTCGTACCTCAGAATAGCTAGACTACTAGACTAGACTACCTGGTACTCGTACCAGGTACTGTACTCTAGAAGATCATTATTTGAGCTCCAGTAGAGTTAGAAATAACACGTACAAGTAGTACTGCCTTGAAGCACGATTCCGATGAAAAACATCACCATGGAGCAAACAGAACTTGAATCCAATTTTTTTTCCGCCAGATTCCTTCTCGCCGGCGACGACGACATCACAACATCACAACAACAACAACTCTGCTGCAAGGTTAAAACTACTGTTACCAGGACCTCAACGATTTCTTATTAAAATTTTCTCTAGTCTACCTGGTAGTACTCGAGTACAGTACTAGCTACTAACCTTTCCTTCCTTCAAGGCAACACACAAACAAAATTTCAACAAGATGCCCCCTCCAGCACCTGACGGTCCTGATTCGCCCGCTTTGAATTCGGAGATTGTTTTCAAACCCCTCGAAGAGAGACCTACCAAAAAAATCAAGAAAGAAGAAGAAGAAGGTTGGTTTGCTTGCTTGCTTGCTTGTTTGTTCTGAAATGAAAACAATCTTCCACTGTCATTTACTTGATCCATCGTGTGCTCACAATAATAAAAAATTGACAACCATCGTTTTGATAAAACAATTTTTATTTACATTTTTCAGCAGCCAACAAATCCATTCCGGAACCAGAAGTTACCGATGATAGCCACATTACCTTAACATCTCATCCAGATTCGTTCGGAGTAGATCCAGTTCCAATTTCATGGGGACATCCTGATCCGTTGGTTCGGGGTCCCGTTATTTGCACCGTCCGACATGCCGCACAACGAAATGCGATTGGTGCTCACTCGGTAAATTCGTCTCGCTGCAAACAGTATTATTTCTGTTATTGTGTTTTTTTTTAATGGTGTACTGGGCCCTCGCTTGTACTGCCGCTAAATATAAGTTCACTAACATTGTTTCATATTGTTGCTCTTCATTTATAAAAAGGGGTCATATTGCATATATACTGGTTTGGCAGTGGCAGCTAAAAAATTGAATCCAGATTATGTCCCCGATTTATCTTTAACGAGCCCTGTCATGAATATTGGTCCTTTTCCGTCGTGGTCGGATCCCAAAAAGGTGCGTCGAAAAAAGAAAAAAAAAACTTCTCTTTCTTTTTTTACTGCGCAAGTTGAAGAATACAAGATTGCTTATTTTCTTCTTTATTACGGGGTACATTACTCACATGGTATCCTTTTATGCTGTAATACTTTAAAAAAAAACACACACACACAAACAAAAATATCAGATTTCATCCATCGATCCTTTTGGACATCTGATCACACAAAATTACGGAGCTTGGCTCAAAAAGGGATGGGATATCCGACCTACCATTGCCGTGACGAAGGCTCACATTGATTTGCCCGAATGTCGTGAAGCAATTACTGCGGGACGTCTCGTACCAGATGGAAAAATTCTCATGCCTTCGGGTCAATCGATCGTTTCCAAAGCCGCTATTGAACCTGTCTGGTATTTGCCCGAGATTGCTCGCCGCTTTGAAACGACAGAAGCCAATTTACGCCAATCAATTTTTCGAATGACCAACGGTACGCCCATTTTTGACGTACTGTGTAGTATTGTGCATTTTCATATTCTCGTGGTGTTTCTAATACGTTAACGTTCGCTCTTGTTCACGTTCTTCTTTTTACTTTTTAAAATTTTCAGGAATGTATCCCGAACTAATTACGCGCCCTGACATTAAAATCTTTTTGCCGCCCATCGGTGGTTTGACTATTTACATTTGGGGTGATCCCAATACTATTCCCGACGAGGATATTGAGCTCACTTGTCGCGTCCACGACGAGTGTAACGGAAGTGATGTCTTTGGAAGCGATATCTGTACCTGTCGGCCATACCTGACCCATGCCATTGAAGAATGTATCAGAACGGCACAAAAGGGTGGTGCCGGTGTCGTCATTTACTACCGCAAAGAAGGGCGTTCCCTTGGCGAAGTCACTAAATACCTTGTCTACAATACACGTAAGCGTCAGGAGGGAGGTGATTCGGCAGAGCAATATTTTTCGTGCACAGAGCAAGTTGCTGGAGTCCAAGATACACGTTTCCAGGCGCTCATGCCCGACCCGCTGCATTTTATCGGTGTGACAAAAATTCACAATTTTATTTCCATGTCCGACATGAAATACAATGCTATTGTGAACAGTGGCATAAAAATTGAAAATCGAATCGAAATCCCCCAGGAGCTTGTTCCGGACGATGCCCAGGTCGAAATCACCGCGAAAGTCTTTCACGGTTACAATGCCGGTAAAGCCTACCAAGGAATTGATGCAGCAGCGCTCAAAACGACCAAGGGTCGTGAATACGTGTACGAAAAGAAGTAGGCTAGTAATAATGTGATTCTTTTTCTTTTTTGTGCGTACATTTTGAAGCGATAGCCCCGGATGCTTGAATCAGTGTTTCATTTTTTGATGATGGTATTTGCCACTGTCAGATGCGCCACAGCTCCGCCTATTTCTTGTTCTTCCAGACAGAAACTGTCACGAAACGAAACACTATGTATTGCTAGTAACCATCATTGATTGTTGTCGCCTTTTGTTGCAAGCGTGCTACTCCAAATTTTTGACGAGTAGTGGTAAGAGATATTTTGCGATCGGCAGGAACAGTTAACTTTCTGCCACTTATTACCTGTCACATGGACGGTAGATCTTGTCCCTGTGCATAAAAAAGCCAACGATGAAGTGACCATGACTCAGATGTATGAACGATGCTGAAAGAAAATATCGGAAAACGAAAGGTATCATGGTAGCCGAAAACTAATGTATTAGTAGATACGAGATCTTAAAAGGATTTGGTTCCGATGATTGTTCACAAAGGACAATTTTACGTTTGCCAAAAAACTAGTAACAAGCCTCTAGAAGTAAGCACCTCCTACCCATTCGTTCACAATGTTGATCATGTCCTTTCCGGAGACGGCAGTGTATCCGATGAGAGAAATGATTCCAAGCATAGCCAAACGTCCGTTGATCATTTCAGCTTCCTCGGTAAGACCAAGCTTGAATGCTGGCAAGTAACCGAAAGGCTGGTCGTTGCGAGCTTTGGTGGCTTCATAGTTTGGGTGGTTAGGGTCAAGAAGAAGGGTGTCGTTGAAGGGAAGAGGGCAGATGGTGGCCATAAGAGAGACGGCAAAGAAATGGGCGTTGGCAATGAGGATGATGGCCCGCTCGTTGGTGATGGTTTCCTTTCCGGAAATGGTGGCGAGCGTTCCCCATTTCGAAAAGTCGAGGGCCATGTCGGCATCAGGGATCAATCCGTGTCCTTTGGCGTACGCAGTGCACATGATGAAGAACCATCCGAACATGGCGTGACGGCCGTTCCACTTTTCGGCGTGAACGGTGGGTCCCCATCCGTATTGGACAAAGCCAGGAAATTGTTCCGCCCAGTCGGCTTGGGCATCGTCGTACATCTTGGGGTCCACAATGTTCAACGAAGATGTGCTAAAAGGGGGGAGAAAGACAGACAGAACGAATTGTCAGTGAAAGAGTATGTGGGTTTGCAGAAAAGGTTCCACAGAAGGCTGCATTGCTGGGTTGACACACGGAAAAGATCCAAAAGACATGTTGGATATTTGATATTTGTCTTTCCTTCCTATCCATATTCTCCAGAATCTTCTTAGCACATGGATGTACTCTACAGCACTTAACTAGAAAGAAAAGTAGTTATCTATCCATCCGGAAATCCTTTTACTCGCACCTTCAAGAGCCGCAAAAGAAAGCCTCTCGCTACATATATGCACTTATCATTTGACCTTCCACCCCCCGATCGAACGACATAATAATATTATAACCTATCAAAAACCTACCTTGGTGTGGCCGTCTGGCGGGAGACCTGGCTCACAGGAGCAAAAGCAGAGGCACTGCCTAGGCAGACCAAAAGAGTAGCGAGGGATCGGAGAGGGGCCATGGTTGGTAAAATCTCTTTTGTTTCTTAACTATTGCACGTAGTAAAAAGTGATACAGTAGCGTATCGTCGTCGCTGCTGGTAATTGGTCCATGAAAACGAAGGAGACACAGGGCAAGGGTGCGCAGTGTGATCGTAAACCACCAATAAACGATGCTTTTGAAGTTCATGACTGTTGAATCCCAAGTTGACTTCAAAAGATCGCGACATCGAGCTGAAGCCCGGGTGACGTTTGCAGGCTGATGAACCGATCCGAAAAATGTTTGAAAACTCCATCTCTAAATTGAATACCCGAAAACCTTGCCTCTAAAATTGGCGACGCCGGCCTGGATACTTATTAACAGTACGTTGAAACGCTTGTTGGATGCAAGTTAACGCCCCTCTATGGCCATTATCTTCTTCTTGAGAGATTCTGGACAGAAACGCCTTTATTCATCAGGAAACAACCAAAACCTTGCCAGAGAGACAGAAAATCCCTACTAGCTAGCTAGAGAGAAGATAAGAGCAGAGAGAAAGGGGGGGAAACGAGATCTGGAATCAGATCGAAGTGATTACACAGTATTTCAGCTCAAAAATGTTGACGGATATTTGTTCCACTACTACAGTAGCAACCCATACATTGGATGCGACCAGCGTAGTGGAAGATCCGCAGCGGCATAATGAGAAGCGCAAGGATGATGAGATTCAGATTTTATGTGAACTCGTTGGTGGCTTTAATTTAACGATCGAAGAGAGCATACAGGATCTCAAAGATAAACATCTGAAACCGTACTGCATTGTGAGATTTCAAGGCAAGATAATCCACTATTCGAACAGTGCCACGGAACCAGGCCGTGATCCTATTTGGACCGTGTCGAACGGATCTCTTTTCATCTTAAATGCATCCCCGGCTGCCTTACTACGCAACAAGCTAGAGATTTCTATATGGTCCAGACGAAGCTCCAAGTCGATGCGAGGAAAGTTATTGTTGGAAAAGGACACTTTTTCCCTTGGAAAGGCCAGCTTGGATGGAAAGACTCTGCTGAAGCACTGCGATGAACAGCGCATTGAATTGCCTTTGATGGATCAAAAAGAAAACAAAAGTTTATCGGACAGCAATCTCGCCCTGCGTTTTCGTTTGGCTACCAAATCCGACATTCGACTTTTGGACTTGTTGAAAGAACAGGGCATCTCACCTCCCCGGTTGTCAGACGCTTCGTTTCGCCGAACGGAAAGCACAGCGGGTAGAAATCCTGTCAAGGATTTGCTCCTTTCCGAAGGCAGCAAATTACCAATTGCCCCCGTAATCACGGAACAGGATGAATCGAAATTGGCGGGAACCTACTTTGCGGGGACACTGTCTTCGGCCTTCCGATCGTCGACTACCTATGATCATAAAACGGGAGTGCACAAAAAACTTGTCAAACCATTTCCAGATCCAGATAGACCACAAGAAACCAAGTTTATGGCACCCTTTGACATATCCAAGGAAACCATGAAGCCATCCAAATGTTGGGTCGAAGCAGGGTCTGGCCGAATCGGAACACTGCACCTGGAGATCTTGTCTTGTCACGATCTTCCGAATGTTGACGTTGGCGAGGCAGTTGGCAATCTCACAGACTGCTTTGTATGCGCTGTCTTTGAAGACGTCATGGTTCAGACACCTGTAATTGACGATGAACTCAGTCCTCACTGGTTGCCATGGACGCAACGAGCATTTCGAATTGGTATTGCGCATCCGGCGAGTACACTCTACTTGGGTGCTTTGGATTACGATCTTGGTCCTGCAGCTCACGAGCCCCTTGGACGAGTGGCGGTAAATCTTAGCAACCTTCAAAGCAACACGCTGTACACTTTGACCTTCAATCTCTATCCAAATTCAGACCTTGATGAGCGAAGAGCCAATGGCTCAATTACCATACGTCTGCGCATCGAATATCCGGACGAAAAGGCCACTGTTATGGCAGCCCTGCAGCCGAGACCAACCTTCCATGTCAATTCGCAAAAGCGCAAGACGTTCAAAGCCATACGGTATACATGCTTTGGAGAATTCGGTAAGTGAGGGAATCGTTCGTTGCCTTTCGGAGAAATTTACAATGGACTCACATAAAATCTCTACCGTTTGAAGACGTGGAGGAGCAATTCAATGTAGCCATTATCAAAAGTTATATTTTTGAATTACTGGAATACTGGAGAAGTCTCAAGTTCTATGTTGGACAAGCCATTCCATCTCTTGTCTTTTGGAGAGGCCAGGTCACTATTTTCAACGTGCATCTGCCAGTCCACTCGGCTGTGCTCTTCCTATCTTGCGCCGTTTTGATTGAAAAGCCCTGGCTGATTGTGCCATTTTATTTGCTATTTGTAGCATGGTTTCTACTCGCTACTATGGCATGGCGTCGCAAAACGCCGTCACCTTGGACAACCTGTCATTCCTTTTTGCATTACATTGAGTTGATTTTATTGGGCAAGGCCAGTGACACGAGAGAGAAAATTCGGCAATCAGAAAATTGGGAGCGAACGCAGGAGTTCGAGCAAGTAATGAGTGACTGGCGACAAAAGTACGATGACGAAATTAACGAAAGAGCAGCCATGGACGAGAAACTCCTCAATATTGGAAACGAAAACATTTCAACTGACGTTGCTGCCGGACAAATAATACCTGTGGAATTATTGAATCGTCTAGGTCGTTATCAAGGAATCGTTGGAAGACTCTGCGCAAGATGTCGAAAGATCAAGTCTATTATAATCTGGGAAGAATCCTTGACATCCTTTTGGATTACAACTATTTGCTTGGCGGCAGGATTTATTGGGCTCCTTCTACCGTGGCGATTTATTCTCTATCATGGCGGAAGAATTGTTGTATGGGGCTTCATGGGCCCTCAAATGCGTTTGGTTGATGAATTTTTGCGTTCTTCCTCTGATGCCGACAAGGAGAAATCTGATATGTTTTTCCAAAAACAAAGACGCCTGGCCAGGATACGTCGAGAAGAGGCCGTCAAGCTCAAAGATATGAAGTGTTTGGCGTTTGGTGATTATGTTACCTTGATACCCAGTTTCAATTTACCCAAACACTACGATCGTGCACTCCACACCTCCTCTGCGATTTACGTACCTCCCGAGGAGAAACAAAAGGATTTACCGGCGACTAGTCGTCTGCCTGGTCAGAATTTGCATGGAATTATGATTCCTCACACAGAAGTAGGTCTCGCTTTACTTGAAAAAGAATCAAAAGAAGTCCATGCACAACTTTCAGTTATTGAGGAGCAATTGGCGAGACTCGAGACCATCGAGACGCACATGTCAAGTCGACATATCAAGACAGATTACGATGACGAGCTACCTGACGACCTCGGCTATGAAATAAGCATAGACGAACATGGGGAGGAGAGAGACTGCGACGAATCGTCGCACATGCTTGGTCATTTCAAGGGTAGCCTTTCATTTTCTCAGATCGGTCTTCAGGCAAGCGAAGAGCAAGGCCAGATAACGCCGGTTACTCCTCAGTCATCTGATCGTGTTGAAAATACAACAAGACGCATCATGCAGCAGAGCATCCCTGAGGAAGAGAAGAAGAGCGCTGAAAGCTGGGACATGGATGATTCGGATAACAATTCTGTCAGTACTGTAGATGAGGATGATGAGCATGAAGAGACGCCTTTTCTCACCCCACTTCAAACGCATGCCACAAATGCCAACTGTGGCAGCGACAACGTGGACACAGAAATGTCCTTCATCACTCCTGAACAGGGTCCCGTGGAAGACACCACCCCTACTTCGCCGCTTCAATTTCTGGAACTCAAGCTCAATCAATTCAGTCAATCGTTTACCAATGAAGCGTCGCAACCGATGACATCGACGAAAGATCGGCGCTCGATTTTTGGTCCGAGGCGGAAAGAAACAGAAAGCGGAATTCAATCGCCAAGTATTCAAAAGGCTTGGAGCGCTTCCGAGACTCGAAATGACAAGGTCTGGATCAAAGCATCGCCGACGGACTCCGTAATTGACCGCAAAGCCAGCAGACGGCGCGATTCTGTCAAACTCGAAGAAGGGCTTGAAATCGTTGCCATGGGGAGACTGCGAACGATCGGAGACGAAGACGGCGAAGAAGATGAGGTGCGCAGCGAGAGCATGGATGCCGGGAATGACTGCAGTAGCCAGGAAGGGAGTGGGGGCCTGTCCGATCCATTCGAGTCAAGTAGGCATGTGCAGGTTGCGACCTACCGGCCGTAGCCTTTGCTGCCTTCTGGGGTAGTACGATTTTAAAAAATGAATAACGTATATACGGCCATTACTGTTCACAACTAGGGCACCCGCAGGATACCAATGGTACCCTGGTAGTGCTATAGTTATCATGGTGGATATGAAGCTTTCTTTACCATGGTTTTAGACACAACTAGGATATTATAGTATCTTATAGTATCAGCGTTCGCTGAAATAGGACAATTGAACGATTTTCGTGAAAGGGGGCTGTCCAATTGGTTACCTGGTAGACACATTCGCGGTATGAAGACACGACAACCGAATGCACAGTTTACAGAACACAGAGGAGTCAAAACTTGTGTTGCCATCTGCTAGGTCAGATGCTGCATCTCCTCTTGCCGACTTCAGGTTCTTTGGCAGCAACTCTTTTCGTCGTACTTGTACGCACTTTTTTTCATTAGCTTATTTGTGCTGTACCAGATCACAAAAACCTACTGCTACTAGTCTAGAGTGTAGATCTACTATGATGATAGTTTTCTGCCATTGATTCGTGGCAGGACTCGGCCTTGATCAGAAGGTAGAGTACTCATAATGAAGTGGTGGGCGTGTCTGGCTGTTGAAGTTGTTCCTCGAAACAAGCTGTAATAACTACCAGTACTAGAAGAGTACTGTACTTACTTGCTTTATTCGAACAACAACAACAACAAATTCTTCTGCGTACAACAACAACGGCAAGTATACTTATTGCCATCTCTACCACTACAAAAAGAGTTTTCCGTTTACCAGAAGAAGGCGATGCTTCCATTCACATCATCGCACCGCTCAGGCATCCTCCACATTCTGCTTGTGGCCGTGTTGGTCAATGTTTCCATCGCTTTTCAAAATCTTCCGGTTCCGAAATACAGTTCGGCAGCAGGCACAACAGCAAGGAAGACGACAACTCAGCAGTACTCTGTCATAGACACCTTGGCGTCCATTGGAAATGTAGCTCCTCCTCAACCAATGTTGAATGGAAAGAAAAAGTTACTACAAACTTTACTCAAAGATACCTATCTGGCTTCCAACGTTGACAATATGAAGTGCGTGTACAAGGCCTCTAGGGATGGTTGGTCGGCCATTGATTTTCACAATTGCGTGGACAATCGTGGTAGTGGATTGGTAGTGGCGCGGACTAGAACTGGGATCACACTGGGTGGATTTAATCCCAATGGCTGGCGCTCCACGGACGATTACTACCTTAGCAACGCTGCCTTTTTGTGGTACGCCAAGGGCAACAACAACATCAACAACAACAATAGTGCTGTAAAATGCCCGATTGGATCGTCGAGCAATGCCGCTGTTTACGACTATGCCACTGGTGGTCCGTGTTTTGGGTCGGCAGACTTTGTGCTGGGAGAACCAAAAGCAGCTGTCATGGGCGGATTTACCGGTCCTGACATGGAAGATTCGACAAAAAATGCTGGCTCCTTGCGAACGGGAAAATGCGGCTTTAGTGGCGCTTACGATTTCGATAAAGGATGGCCGGTCAGAGGACAATTTTCCTTGGTAGAGGTGGAAGTCTATTGCAATGGTGATGGCAGCACCAAGAAGAAGTCGTTTTGGTAGTCAAATGCTTAGATGTATGGCTACCTTTCTACCATACTGTAGCTAGTCACTACTGTACTCTCTAGTTGACACTAGTACATCGACAAGCTTGAGTGCCGCACTGCTAGCGAAGACGACTGCAGCACCCCCTATGTAGATACAAATAAATGTAATAATTTTATGAACGACCGAAAGACCCCATCTCAAAGGATATCTCCAGATGCTTTATTTTTTCACTTTTTTATTGTTGGTATTTGAGTGCTACTCGATGCAACAATACTCTGTTGTCCGGAAAAAGATGGGTTTACCGTACAGTATGCCTTGCGAAGGCAGCAAGCGACGATCCCAAGCAAAATCGGAACAGTTCACACTTAAAGAGCTCTACTTAGCAGTAGATAAGTAGTTTTTCTACTCTAGTACTCCGAGTAGTAGTTGAACTAGCTACGCTAGCGTAGAATAGTAGACTAGGTAGATGATAGGTAGTACCCCAGCATGGTGGTGATCTGTTCGTTGTAGAGGTACGGTAGTAGTTTTCCCTTCTATGCTTTAGCCCTAACCTTGTTTATGGAGTGATTCATGATT
>Ga0100380_10007689_pt1 | contig 10750 bp, 13 predicted proteins | sample CryGeymeta201504_FD_80417 | JGI IMG/M metagenome (GOLD analysis project Ga0100380, IMG submission 80417) | Groundwater microbial communities from Crystal Geyser aquifers in Utah, USA - Crystal Geyser metaG 2015-04 | ecosystem: Environmental > Aquatic > Deep subsurface > Groundwater | place... | reverse complement strand
TCAACAGCTCATCGCGAAGACAGAAGAACTCGAGCAACTCAGAAATAGAAAGCAGTATATTGAGAAACTCGTCGAGGCTGAGCTCTGTGAACAGAGAGATATGACCAAGACATATGGTGAGCTGGAGTCTATTTTGTCTGTCAAGAAGGAAAAATTAATGTTTTTGCAGCAATAAAATGGTGAGTATGAAAAATTGATTACAGAAGAGCAGGCTAAGCAAATGAAAAGTCAGGAAGAACTTTTGAGATTGAAGACCTACCTTCAGACTCTCATCTCAACTAACGAGCATCTGTATTCTGAGTTGGAAAAATCCTGCTCTCAAGACAGAAATGTTCAGGTAATGCTCAGCGATAAGCTCTAAAAATTACTGATCATGAACGACAAAATTTCTGAAAATGAAATCATCAACAGTCGCAAAGTTACAGATGTGGAGACTTCTGTCTTCAAGGAAAGAAACTACTCTCCTAAAGCATATCCGAAAGCTTCATCTCCCAAAAATCAACCCCTTCACAGCAGACTTTTGCAAGAGCTTAGCTCTCCAAAAGCCAAAGATAGTGTGGTTGAACGTGAATGGACAATGTCCCAAGAAATGAGCACTACTTGGGGCAGTCGTTCTAAAGAGAACCGTTTTAAAATTGATCTCTGACCCTTATATTTCCTATATTTTTTTATAATAGAGAATGCATAGCTTAGGTTAAGTCAACGATACAGAATTTGACGACAGCATTCGCGACAGGATTAGACGTGGAAGCAACTCAGGCTACCTCGACTAGGAGTACTAGACCACAAAATAATTCCCAATGCTCCATGATTATCATTTCAGAATATAGGATGAAAGTTAAATCATGTAACTGAAGCAACTACAACAGCAATCTCAACCTTATCATATGGAAGCTACATTCAATAATTCCAGTGATGGATTCAAGGGAAGGCTAGATCAGCTTTTGGCCCAATTAGATCAACATCAGGTTTCGTTTCCCAATACCCAACCTTTGCAAAATCATGGCTATTATCAGCTAGCTGACCACTATAATGACGATGCAGCCCTTGAGTCCGTCCTCTAAAAAGCCAACGTTGAATAGCTTAGGTTGAACGTATAAAAAATGTCAATAAAAGAGCTAAAGCCAGTCTTCATGAAACGAGGCAACAAAAAGAAGGAAAGCTAGGCAATGAATGGCTAACCCGAGGTAAAGAAGCTGACAAAGAAGATGAACAATCTGACAATTACCGAGGAGGACTTATGAAAGGAGATGATTTTGCATATAAGTGTATGTTTGGATTATTGGATGATCTATAAAAGAAATTACAACAATGGCTAATCCCGAACTCGTCCGACAAATTGAATATTACCTCAGCGAGGATAACCTCCAAAATGATTAGTTCTTCTATAAGGAAGTCGCATCCAGCCCGTATCCCATGTGCTATCCAGACAACACTTCGTCAACATCGACCTCTTCCTCAAGTGCAACAAGGTCAAAAAATTGGGAGTCACCACTCGTCAGCAAGTCATCGATGCTGTCAAGTAAGCACAAGATCTTGAGCTCAATGCAGACCAGACCAGTCTCAGAGCCAAGAAACTTGATCAACTTCCCGAGTTCAAGCCCAAAAAGAAAGTCGCCAGCAACGATAAAGACCCTGAAAATGTCAATCCTTACGAAAATCTTGAAGTGTATCTGATATATGATTCAGGATCGTCTACAATGTTTCAGTTGACAAGGAGCAAACTGTTCCCTTCAGATATATCCAAGAAGCTCTCCTCAAGAACCACGGAGTCCACTCTCCTTATGTGAGGTTCAACAAGACTGAAGGTAACTTCGTTGTCAACAAAAAGACCTTCAAGGAAGAAGATTTGCAAAAAATAGAAGCTGAAGGATTGAAGGTTGGAGATGCTGTCCTCAAAGTTGTCAGATCCTCTCCTGAGCAACTGAGTGAGTTCTGGGAAAAGCATGGACACCACTACAATGGCATTATCGAAAACCTCAAGAAAGATTTTAACAAGAGAGTCAAAGAAGAAAAACGAGAGAAGGCTAAGAATAAAAAAATTTAATTCGACTTCGGAGGAAAGCACTACGACGATATCAATAAGCTCAAGAGTGAGTTCAAAAACATTCTTTGCCGTAACCCTAACAACGTCCCTCTCAAGGAAGCTGAGCAAGAGCAAGTCAAATAATTGTTGAGCTATCACAGCAACGGAGAGGCCAAACTTAAAGGCCTTAAGCATTTTGTCGTTGACGTTCACCCTAGCTATCTGGACACTCGTTGCCTTTTCGCAGTCAAAGAAGACGGAACTCGAGAGGATTTCAGTGTGGTTAAATGCATCGACTCAATTGAGAAGAAATTCAGCTACGAAGCCTGATTGATGTGATTATAATTATCATATGTAGTGGATATAAAAACTAAACCAGAACACAACTGATCAATCACATCTCAAAAAGTTAGACAAGTTCACCCTCTACGACCATAACTACTACTCTTAAATCAACGAATAGCAAAAGGCTTTCACCTGCTTGCTGAACCTGAAAAAAATCAATAGGATTTACCATACAATTTGTCAGATCAAGGGAGATATGAATACTGGGCAAATTGATATCAGCTGTTGGCTATTAGATCAGAATCACTTTATCAAAGGAAGGTGGTAATATCAAAGAATATAACTCGCCAGATTTGCCTTTCGTTATAACTAAAGCACCAATCGGAATATTTTTATTAAAGTCAACCCCGACACTGGCGAAATCAAAGTCACTCTTGCCTTCCTGGCTGGATAGCTGGTGATAGAAGACGATCAGAAATTCAAAGAGCTGATGACCGACCTCTGTCATGCGATTGGAGAGTAATCCGAGATGATATTCAACACCATGCTTGAAATTATTTTTGGAATTGAAGCTAACGAACCATATCTACAGTCAGTCATCCGAAATCCGGAATTTCCTCGATACATGAAGATATAGAGATTGCTCGATAAGATCAAGGCTCTCATTTCGACTTCCAATTTCTACAAGATTCGATCTGATATATCGAGCGCTCACAAAAATAGGTCCTATTTCAAGAAAATATACCTTCCCCAGGAAAAGAAAATGATCTACAATCACAAAGTCATCCAAATGGCTCTGCTCTACTAAATGAAATTTAGCAGAAAGTATGAAGAGTGCAGTAAAAAGCCATAAAATAGAGCCAACCACTTCATCAAGGACTACGTCTAACTTGAATAAAAAAATTAAATATAGTTCGCAAAACACCTTAACTAAGGATATGAAAAAGAGCTTATCACTCCTGTATTATCAACTGACCCAGTTAACAACATTGAACACGACCCCTCAACAGACCTATATCAACTAACATTCGGCAACCAAATTGTTAAAGCCACTCTAGTAAAAATGACTCCCGAGTAACACAGCCACTAGCTGAAAATTTTATAAATCATCGATAAGAAACACCCGAACATGAGTCTACACATAGTACCATCCAATTTGCCAGCAGAAGCAGCCAACTGGATGTTTTACTACTACGAATAAGAAATACCCCTTTTGCTGTACCTCAAACGGAACAGCAAAACCTTCAGCATTTCCAGCAAGCTACACATCATGAGTCAAATATGCTCACTTTTCCAGTATTTACACAAACTCAACATTGTCTACTTCTTGCAGCCTGAAAATATTTTCATCACCAGGGGTCTAGAGGTCAAAATTAGAGGGCTGAGGAGGAGTTACAGAGTGGATAAGTGGGTCGATTCGAAAGATGCCAAAAAAGAGGAAGGCGGAGTTCACCTAATAGATAACATTATGCCTGAAGAAGAGTTTGTGGACTTTCCCTATCGATTTGTCAAGAAATAGGATATCAACAATGAAAAATGTGATGTGATGAGTCTGGGAGCCTGTCTATATCGAATTTTTTTTGATAAATTTCCCTTCTTCGAGCTTTCAAGGGCAGGCAAGGTGTGGACCACACAGTAATGGCTCAAAATGTGGACTGTCGAGACATAATATTTTTTAATCAAAGGAGGACAACTGGCGAAGATATTAGCCCATTTAGTGTTAAAGTGCATGGAGCTGGAGGATATATCCCAGCGTCCCTACGTGGAATGGCTGTTGGTGATTTTTTGTGAGGTGAGGACCTCGATGAACGGCCTTTACTGAGGCTAAGTGATGGGGCATGTTTATAAATTTTAGTTTATAGGGAGGATTTGTTTGGAGGGAAGATGAAACTATTATCACAGATGTAAGCCCTAGCAGTTCAGGGGCTCCACTTAGGAGTGCCGTCTAAGATGCAAGAATAGCGACAACCGTAGTAACCTCCTCCTCGTAGATTCCACTCAGCAGTCATCCATAAAACATCACTCTTTGTTTACGGCGGACTTCTTGACGAATCTACCGACCAGCCAAATGAACAGTGCACAGTGTACAGATACAACTTTGCCTCAAAAATATGGTCCAGACATCAAACCCATTTTCTCAATAACACATCCTTCAGCAACGTCTACGCACACTCGACTGCAGTATACAACAACATGATGTATCTCTATGGAGGAAAGGACTACATCAGCGACCAGCATATCCTTGGCTTGTGGTGTCTGAACCTGGAAAGCTACAACTGGAAGAGACAATAAATCAAAGGATACTCGCCTTTGTAAAGGTAGTTTGCCACCATGGTACTGCATCAGCGCAGCTCCATTTTCATGTACGGAGGCAGATTTGAAAAATAAAATCTCAATGACTTTCACATATATCGAATCGAAAACAAACAATGGCTAAAAATATAGGAGGCCAGCTATGACCTGAAAATTCCCTGCCGACTAAGACCAGCTATTTGCTCGCAAGGCGATCACCTATATTTTTTTGGCGGATAAAGAATGCAGCTGACCGAGGAGGGAGATACTGAGAATGTTCTGCTGAAGGATTTTTATCAGATCAAAGTCATCAATCGACCGATGAGCAGCCGACCAGATTTATGGGTGAAGTCTATTATTACAAACTATTCTCCAACATAAAGAGTAGCCAATGTTGTGAATCTGGCAGATAAGTATTTGATGCTTTGGGGAGGCAACAATCAGCATGAAAAAAGTCAACCTAGTTAACTGGGATTTTGGCTCTACAGTATAGCTGATATTAACTGGCACTGGGTCACTCTAAAACAGGGTCCTAAGATCCAGCCAAGATATGGTTTTTCGCTTAACTATGTCAACGAAAAATGCTTCTTATTCGGATCTTTTTAAGCAATTCCTGATTAGAAGAAACCTGAGAAGAAGAATAGCTCAGGTTTCCTGACCATCAACCTCGACCTAAAAGAGATTGAACTGAAACTGACCCACAACGATTATCGACCTCAGATCCTTGCTGGGACCAAATAAGAGTGTTGGTAGTGCAACGAGCAAACCAAAAACATTACTCAGTCCAAATTCAACCAATTTACTCTGCTGAGATAAACACTAGACGACAATATGGGTCTGGTCTATAGCGGTTTTGGACTACTCATTGACAATGCATTGAGTTTAGGAGCAAAATAAGTCAAAATTCTGTTCAATCATACTTTCAAAGAAAAATACATTCTGATTGAAGACAACAGTAGCACATCCAAAACCTGGCCCAACAGTCACTAGTTCATCAACGATATGCTTGTCATTCGTACATATGTTGAGGAAAACATTGACCAGCTGGACTCCTAACCTTAATAATAAACCACCAAAAAAAGTTATATTCCTTAGTGCAACGTCCCACATCCTCCTGTCACTATTCTCAACAACAAGGAAACCCGATAGCAGCGCTAACAAAAGGAAAGAGAGGCAAAGGACAAAGAGATGGAACGTGAGCTAAAAAAGAGGAAAAGAATAGCTAAGGAGGTTGCCAAAAAGAAGAAGGAAGATCGTATCGAATATAGTCGGAATATTAAATTGGGAGCTCTTCGAATTGGCGACAAGTTTATATTCATAACCAGGTATGGTTCCTCCTTCGATAACAGGAGAGTCTTTGTTGTCGAAAAGGTCAGCAGCACTCCCCTTGAAATCAGCTATAGGGCTTACTACTATGTTTATGAAAATGGAGCATTAACTGATCCCAACATGGACACAGCCAAAAAATACATCGACTAGGAGTACAAAGCATACTTTAAAGTGGTCAACGACAGGAAGGACCAAGCCAACAACTTTGTCTTTATTGCTGGATTGAGAGAAATCGAGAACGAGAAAGGGGAGTTTTAACCCTAGCTGAAGGAAAGCAACCGGCACAACGATATTTTCTGCTGTTAGAAGAAAATTCTCTAAACGTTATAAGATAGCGTTCTGTGGGATTCCATCGACATTTCCCTTAAAAATTACCTCTCGATGCTGTACCTCAAATCCGATTAGCTAAAAATATCTCTGGGCATCAACGATCACCGAGTCGTTGAAATCAACAACTCGGACTTTTTCGACAAGATCGATTCTTTGGTGAAATCTGAAAGGTTGATTGACCTGCTGCCAGCTCTTGACCTTTCGAATTGCAACATTATAGAAGTTTACTACAACAAAACCAGTGGCCGCGCCCGATAACTGAACAGGAAGTCAACCACAATTAACTTCCTTAACGGCGTCCTATTCTATCGCAAAAACAGACTTATTAGCAGGTACAAGTACAATTTCGGGGAGGTGAATAAGCTTTACAAGTACAAACCGAAGGTCATTCAGCAGATGCTGATGATGTTCGGTTTTATTGAAATTCAAGCTGAATTTGCAGTCAACATGTTCAAAACAGTAAGTCTTGAGATATTTAGGCTTTCGTGAGGGATGATTTACTTTAAGAGATACATCACCGACTCAAATTTGTGGAAAATTATGCAGATGAAAAGTTAAACAAAGATAGGGACGATCCTGTCTCTCGCCGACCACCAGAGGAAAAACATGAACCCAGAAAACGATTCAAAGGCAACGATGAAGGGAGGTAGTAAGCCAAGGAGCGCGAGAGATAGTCGGCTGCATGATAGAATAATTGAGATGTATGATTAGATTATGGATCAGGAGTTGTATTTCTTGACGAAGGCCATGTATTCCTTGAATGAAATGCGGCCACTGTTATCAGTGTCAATCTTTTCGAAGTTCCATCTGACCATCTCTTCAGTGATGGTGATGTTGAGAGGTTTGAAGGTATCCTCCATCAGCTTTCTGAATTCATTGATATCGATCAATTCATCTTCTGACCCTTCAGATGTGCCAGTCTTTTCTTCTCTTTGTTTTGAGCGTGCCTTTTCTGCTCTATCTCCGAAAAAGTGGGAAAACTGAGTCAAAGAAGAGTTACGTATTCGTCGAAGGTGATCTTTCCATCATTGTCTTTGTCAATGCGCTTGAAGTGCCAGTCGAGCTGATCCTGGCTGATGTCAGATTCTTTGACGCCAAGATTGTCAGCCAGGAGAACTTTAAGTTCTTGAGGTTCGAGGGTGGAGTTATGATCCTTGTCATAGGCCTTGAAAATAGGCTGGAACCTTTGGTAGATCATTTCTTTGATGTCGAGAGCGGGTCCTTGCATTGGATATGTTAGTTTATAAACAACAATGACCGTTACTGATGATAAGGCTCGATTCAGAATAAGCAGCAAAAACTATCAGAAATCAAAAGGTATCAGACCGAATACCCCTCTTGGAACATCAGCTATATCCACTCTGGAGGCATTTCGTTAAAAAATGACTCCAGCTCAATTTTATGCTTATTCCTCTGCATCTCCTGAATTCGATCCTTCCAAGCCTTTATTTTAGTTTTGAAGGAGTGCTGATTATCGTCGATTGGGATAAAATGTTCGATATCTTGCATGAATGACCTTCTGAGTATTTCGATCCCCTTTAATTTGTCCTCCTTCGTCTGCAACAAAACTTAAGGCTGTTTATGCTTCTAAATTATTTTCTCAAGCTGGACCCATTTCACTCGAGGCAGAAATGTCGCCCAGTCGTTGAACCCGATAGAATAGGTCAGCAAAATATCGGCCCCGTATATATCACTATCTCCCAGGTAGAAAATGTCCTGTACCAAAGGTAGCAACAACTGAACCAAAGTACGTGAGGTAGAATCTGGGTACCCTTTACCTGACATAAATATGCTTTATTGACTAATTTTATTGATATTGTTGTTTCCTTTTTCGATTATCTTTGTTATCTCCTGGTGCATCTGATACATTGCGCTTTCTTTCTCCACAATCACCAGTCTTCTACAGTCAGTCTTGATCTCTTTTACATCATCGATGACTCCCAAATTGGTAATTGTCCTTCCTGTGATATTTACTTCGTGCTTACTGGAGGACAATGTCAGCTACCCGAAAATCAAGCATTTACTGGAGCTGAATATTCGCAATTGTTCTCTTGTTACATCTAAATTGCAGCACAGGAGGTCAAGGTCGGTGTCAATGAGGTGGTACTTATTGCTGTAGTAGCTGACTAATTTGTAGTAAAGGTTCCGTTTTGTTATCAACTGTCCTTTCGCCAACAGTTCCAGTGATATATCGATGATCTACAGAAGACGTGTTACCAAAACTATCGATTTCAGAGTCAGAAAAATACTTTTTTGTAGCTTGAGACAGTATCTTATGGATGAGAAGTCAAACACTTTTTATACATTTCTCAAAGGCAATTAGTTTTTGTTAGACATTAGAGCTTCCCTCATGCCATCTTTGAATTTATGCAACCGATTTGATACCTCTTATCTGATAGTCTCTTCCTACATCACTACTGCTACTCTATTTAGTCTATATAAATCAATCAACCTCACTATTTTTTACTGCCTTTGTCTCGAAATTCCTAGTATAATTCCTTCTGAATAGTCTTGAATCTATGCTCGTCGCTTTGCTGTCGCTTGTGGTCATATTCTAGCCGTAACTTTATGGGGGTGCCCAGCTTGACGTTCTATTGAATGAGGCCCAAAGGCAACTCAAGGATCTCCATGTGATCGGATATTAAAGTCAGGTAGTTGTCTCGCAGACTGCTGATATAGTATGTCTCCTCATAAAGGGGCTTAATGGATATATTTGGGTGGACTTGAGGACGGTTTACGTCTTTAGCTGAGGAAATGCGGCGATTGTGAGATGGGAGGGAGCTTCGTCTGGCCACGATGTCCACCTTGTCCAGCTTGCTGGAGTAGCCTTCTTCAGGCTATTTGTGTTATCTCATCTATTTTTTATAAACTCACGGGTAGGTCTAGCTGACCAGATTCCAGGTTTAATTTTGATGTTTATTCTGTTGACTGTAAGTGGTGAGCGATAGATTTCATAAGAAATCATTATTTAGGCGCAGAAGGTCTTATTCTTATATAAAATATGTCAAAAGCCGACAAGAATAGCGCCTGGAACTGGGTTCAACACGACACCTGTTTTGTAGGATCTTCCCCTAACCTCAAACACAGTGCTAAGCTCGCCTCTTTCGACATGGACGACACGATCATCACTCGTAAAAGTGGCGCCAAGTTTCCCATCAATGCTGATGACTGGATTTTCCTCAATGACAAGGTTGTTCCTTGCCTTAAAAAATTAGCTGCCGATGGGTTCAAAATTGTGATTTTCACCAATCAGATGGGTGTCACCACCGGAAAATCCAAGATTGAGGACATCAAGAAGAAAGTGGCCAACATTGCAGCTGCCATGGACATTGAAATGCAAGTCCTTGCAGCCACAGGTGAAGATGAGTACCGCAAGCCTGGGCTAGGCATGTGGACCCTGTTCAATCAAAAATTCAACGGAAACATTAAGGTGGATATGAAAGTTAGCTTCTACTGCGGAGATGCAGCTGGTAGAAAAGACGGAAAACATAAGGATTTTTCTGACTCCGATCTCAAGTTTGGCCTAAATGTTGGATTACCATTCAAAACCCCTGAGAATTTGTTCTTCGGAGAGAAGGATAAAATTGAGGTCAAAGGATTCAACCCATCGACTGTCCCCGAAACTGGTGAGTTGATCGTAGGAAAAGGAGATAAGGTAGCCTTCGTTGAAAAGGAAATGGTTCTGATGGTCGGCGCTCCAGGTTCAGGGAAGTCCACCTTCTGTGTCAACTATCTTCCCAAATATGTCCGAGTCAACAGAGATACCCTCAAGACCAAGGAAAAATGCTACAAAGTTGCAGATGAGGCACTGAGTCAAGGAAAAAGCGTGGTAATAGACAACACCAACCCAAAGAAGGAAGATCGTCGCTATTTCATCGATCTTGCCAAAAAGCACGGTGTCAAGGTCAGGTGCTTCGAGGTTTTGACTCCAAAGGATATCTGCTTCCATAACGACTACCAAAGAATCGCCAATGACAAACGCAAACATCTTTCGGGCAAGGCTGGCTCTATTCCCATTCACACATTTTTCAAGTATAAGGAAGAGCCTTCGACAGCTGAAGGATTTTACGAGGTCAACAAGGTCAACTTCATAGCTAAATTTGAGAGCCCAGCAGACAAGGAATTCTACCACCTATTCTCCAAGAAGTGATAGTGTCATGCCTTCATTTATATCAATAGTATTTCTAAGATAGTTTATAAAATGATCTCTCATGATGATATTTCGATGAACTCTCGAGCATTATATTTCCAAGGAGTTCGACGTGATAATTTCTGTTGATATTTGCATAAGTTATAGACGACTATGGACCCGAAAACCAAAACAGCTGAGTTAAATCAATGAATACATGCTCCCACTACCGAGGCGATTACGACTATCATCAAAGAAGGGCCTTCAGAAGTTGTGTCTTCTTATCCAGTATAATTAGGCACCTCTTTGCATTCGTTATTAATATACTGGCTACAAATGCACATCTGTCCGCTTTGAGT
>Ga0100380_10007679_pt1 | contig 10759 bp, 12 predicted proteins | sample CryGeymeta201504_FD_80417 | JGI IMG/M metagenome (GOLD analysis project Ga0100380, IMG submission 80417) | Groundwater microbial communities from Crystal Geyser aquifers in Utah, USA - Crystal Geyser metaG 2015-04 | ecosystem: Environmental > Aquatic > Deep subsurface > Groundwater | place... | reverse complement strand
CATCGGCGGAGCCGATACATCTCATTTCGAGCGAAGTCCCGTAGGACGGAGCGGAGCGAGAAAAAAGGTTCTGCCGAGCAAAGCGAGGCAGGTTCTTATAAAAAATTTGCCCTGTTACCCTACCATTTTGATAAATCAAAATGGTAGGGTCAAATTTACTATGCTTTCAAATAATGGTATAATAAAGGGCTTTGTCTGCGAAGGCGAGTCCTGAGCTTGTCGAAGGAGAGTCCTGAGCTTGTCGAAGGACGAAGCCTGAACAGAAACAAAACCTTTACCCCGTTAGAAGTTTGGCGCTAATCTTTCGTTTAAAGATAGCCAAAGCCGCAAAGGCGGCTTCGCCTTAAGACTTTCCTATATCAATAGTTTATCGCTGAACTTCTAACGGGGTGCTCAATGTGATAGTAAAATTTATTTCGCATTGGGCTCGTAAATTTTAATCACATTGGCATGGATAATTCAGAAGTTAATTTTATTAAGGAAAGGATTTTAATGAAAAAGGAACAAATGACTAAGGAGGGTTTAACTGTTCCTGAAGATAAAGAATTAATCAGAGAAACCATAGAAGAGCGAATAGAAGAATCCTTAAAGAATTACCCGCCAGCAGTGGAAATTCAGAAATCAGCGCCGCCAGCGATTCCTTCAGTCTCAATTGCTTCAGATGATAAGGAAGCTCAGCAAAAAATAGATGAATTAGTAGCTATTGCCCTAAAGGAAAATATTCCTAAAGCTGTAATTACTGCCCTGAAAACCGGTAATGCTTTTTTAATTGATAAATTGCACGATACTTTAGTCGATAAATATTATCAACAGTTAAAAAGCCAAAACTTAATTTAATGTCAGATTCTATTTTTTTAAGCATTATTATCGCAGGTTTTATACTGGGGATAGCCATTTTTTTTGTTTTAAAAAAGAAAATTTTTCATTTTGAAATCAAAACCAGTTTGAATTATCAACTATTTTTAATCAGTGTTCCCAGAGATTTTGCTTCTGAAGAAGAAAAGAAAAAAGAAATAAAAGATTTTATTTCACCCTTCGAACAATTGATTGAAAAATTCAGTCATTATAATAAGAATATCGTTTTAGAATTAGTTAATCCTCATGATTCAGAAGAAATCCGTTTTTATCTGGCCATTAATAGAAAGGATACTGATTTATTAACTAAAATTAGCTCTTCTCTTTTTCCTTTTGCCAAGATAGAGCCGATCGAAGATTACACAATTTTTGCTCCCCATGGCAAAACCATCGGAGGTATTTTGAAGTTAAAAGAAAGTTTCGTTTTGCCAATTAAAAATTTTTCCAGCGCCAAAGAGGATATTTTAGCTACCCTGCTTAATGTTTTTTCTAAAACCACTAAAGAAGAGGGGATGGGGCTGCAGATAATTTTTCAGGCAGATAAGACAAAAAAGGATAAAATTTTCGCTACTGTGAGGAAAGGTCTTTTAGAAGGCCAGACCCTAAAAGAAGCTTTAGCCGCTCCTTCAACTATCATTAAAGATTCTTTTAAAAAACCATTATCTCAATCAGAAAAAGATGAATTAGAAAAACAAAAGCCCAAAATAGTGGACGAATCCTTAATAAAATTAGTCGAAGAAAAATCACAATATCCTTTGTATAATGTTAATATCCGTTTTCTAGTTTCGGCGCTCACCCAAGAAAGAGCCGAGGAACTGTTCTTGCATCTTAAAGAAGCCTGCAATGCTTTTTACAATCCCTTAGGTAATGATTTTTTAGTGAATAAAATTAGAGCTGGAAGAAGCCTTAAACAATTAACTTATGATTTTTCTTTTCGGCATTTCAGAAATTTACAAATTTGTTCTTTGAATAGTTTGGAATTAGCCACCCTTTATCATTTGCCCCATCCTTTGATTGATAATTCCCGAGTGAAATGGCTGAAAGCCCGTTTTGGTTCACCACCTTTAAACTTACCTTCAGAAGGAGTTATTTTAGGGCTTAGTTTATTTGAAGGTCAGGAAAAATCGGTGAAAATAAAAGATGAAGATAGAAGAAGGCATATTTATGTGGTTGGCCAGACTGGTACTGGAAAGACAACTTTATTAAAATCTGCTTTTCTCCAGGATGTTGAACAAGGCAAAGGAGCAACTTTTATTGATCCTCATGGCGATGCTGCTCTTGATATTTTAGGGTTAATTCCTGTTTCCAGAAAAGATGATGTAATTTATTTTAATCCCGGCGATCCTCAATATGCTATGGGAATGAATATTTTAGAATGGGATAATCGCTATACTTTTCAAAAAACTTTTGTCATTAATGAATTATTGGAGATTGTGGATAAACTTTATGATTTAAAATTAACCGGCGGACCACTTTTTGAACAGTATTTCCGTTATTCTTTGCATTTATTATTAGATGATAAAACAGATACTCATACCTTAGGTGATGTCGTGAGGGTGTTTAATGATGCGGATTTCAGAAATAAATTACTGGCTACTACTTCAGATCCAATGGTAAAAGCTTTCTGGGAAAAACAAGCCATAGAATTAAAAGGCGAATGGGCTTTACCGCAGATGTCTGCTTACATTGTTTCCAAATTAACTCCTTTTCTGGCTAATGAATTAGTGCGGCCGATAGTTAATCAAAAAAAGACCACTTTAGACTTCAGGAAAATAATGGATGAAGGCAAAATTTTAGTGGTCAATCTTTCCAAGGGGGTTTTAGGTAATATTAATAGTTATTTAATGGGGATGTTAGTGGTAGCCAAATTAACGATGGCAGCTTTTTCTCGCCAGGATATTGCAGAGGAGGAACGCCGCGATTTTTATCTTTATATTGACGAATTCCAAAATGTGACCACTGATACTATTAATACTATTTTCTCTGAAGCCAGAAAATATCGCTTAAATCTTTTTGTGGGCCATCAATATTTAGCCCAATTAAAAGAAGAGATCTTAAAAGCAGTTTTTGGCAATGTCGGTACTATTCTTTCTTGCCGGGTAGGTAACGAAGATGCGGAAATTTTAGCCAAGTATTTTGCCCCAGTTTTTTCCGCTTCTGATTTAATAAATTTAGATAATTTTAACGCTTATCTCAAATTAATGATTGATGGTCAAACCACTCGAGCTTTTAGCCTGGAATTGCTCAAACCTCAGAAACCTAATTATCGATTAGCTCAGGAAATTCAAGTAATGAGTAATCACAAATATGCTCGCTTAAGAAGCGAAATCGAAAAAGAAATCAGGCAAAATTACTAAAATGAATTGTCATTGCGAGTCCCGACTTGTCGGGACGAAGCAATCTCTTTTGGCTTTTACGCAAGTTTTACTGTGTCATCCCCGCCCCCGCATCCAGTGCGGGGTAAACTCCAGCGGGGATCTTAAATCACTAATAAAAAAGCTCGGTGATTTAACCGAGCTCATGTTCGTATATTCTAGAGGGTATCTGAATCTAAGAAAGAATAAGTGTCTGGAAAATGAACTTCTAGTGGCGAACTAGTTTTTATAGTTTTTTTGACCTCATGTTTGAGTTCCTCAGGGCAAGTCGAGAGAATAATGTCTACGTATTTTTTTCTCTCTTTTGTATCATCAATTTGGTCTAAAAACGCTTCTGTAATAAAAGAAATTAGGTCATACTCTCCATCTTCCTTTAAATAACGCCAGAAATAAGGATTTGTGAGTTCCTGAAAGAATCGAGCGATTTTTTCTTTAAAGGCAATACTTATATACTTGTGTTTTAGCATTTTCTCCAATTCATTTTTTTGCTTCAGAAATTCTTTTAGGGTTTTCATCTTCTACCTCCTTTTTCTTTGATATTCTTCAAAATATTTTTTAGTATCAAGATTAATTATCTGTTGGTAGCCGCATTGTTTACATTTGGCAATGATTCTATTACTCAGCTCCTTGATTTGCATATCAGTTTTTTTATTACACCCAGGACACCATCCAGTTGCTTCAGTTACCAGGTCGTCTTCTTTTCCCTTTGTTTTCTCTGTTTTCGTTAAACTTAATCCTTTCATTTCCAACCTCCTTATATATAATTTTCAACTGTACTATAGATATTTATATCATATTTTTAATTTTTTGTCCAGCGATTTGCTCCAGCAACTATTTTTTGCTATAATACTTTTGTAATCTATTATTTACTTTTGATTTTTAATTTTGATTTTTGATTTTTGAATTTTGATTTTATTACTATGCCTCAATTAGTTTTATATCGAAAATATCGGCCCCAAGTTTTTGCTGAAGTTATTAATCAGAAAACTACGATTAAGACTTTAGCCAATGCTTTAAAACAGAATCAACTTTCCCATGCTTATTTGTTTGCTGGACCAAGAGGCACGGGGAAGACGACCACAGCGAGATTAATGGCCAAAGCTTTAAATTGCCAAATCAGAAAGACTAATGAATTTGAACCTTGCAATCAATGCGAATCCTGCAAAGAAATCAACGAAGGACGATCTTTGGATTTGATTGAAATTGACGCCGCTTCTAATCGAGGTATTGATGACATCAGAGCTTTGAGAGAAAACGTCAGGTTTCCCCCAATTAAATCTAAGTATAAAGTTTTCATCATTGATGAAGCTCATCAATTAACCAAAGAAGCGTTTAACGCGCTCCTTAAAACTTTAGAAGAACCGCCAGCTTACATTGTTTTTATTTTAGCCACCACTGAGCCAGAAAAATTACCAGCGACAATTCTCTCCCGGGTAGAACGTTATGATTTTAAAAAACTGACTTTAGAAGATACCATCGGTCGCTTAAAATATATTTGTGCTCAGGAAAAAATAAAATTCGAAGAGGAAGCTTTACGTCTCATTGCTCTTTATTCTGAAGGGGGATTACGTGACGCAGAATCTTTATTAGGCCAAATCTCCTTAGTTACCAACCAAAATGTTACCAAAGAGGCAATTGAAGGGTTGGTAGGAGCCATTAATCTGGAAAAAATTAAACGCTTTATTGATATTTTAAATAAAAAGGATAAAGTTAAGGCTATTGAATTCATTAATAAAATTTATGATGATGGTTATGATTTAGAAATTTTTAACAAAGAAGTAATCAACTATCTGAGAAAATTATTACTCCTCAAAATTTCTCCCAGCTTAGGGGAAGTGTTAGAAAAAGAATCAACCGAGGAAGAAATGACTATTTTGTTCAAACAGGCTCAAGCCTGGGAGACAATAAATCTTGAGAGACTATTAAGGAAACTCGTGGAAGTTCAGTGGCAACTTAGAAATTCCCCAGTCGCAACTTTACCATTAGAACTGTTCATCAGCGAAGAATTGATTTAATCTTGCGGGGTGATGTAATGGTAGCATGCGAACCTCTGAAGTTCGTCATCCTGGTTCGAGTCCAGGCCCCGCAGCAAAAGGTACTCCGAAGCTTTAGCGTAGGATACCACCCTTTACCCTTGATAAATTTCTATAAATGTGGTATCATATAAATAGCTGTTCTTTGATAATAATACGAGGCTCTAAATAGCCTTTTTGCATATATTATAAAAATATAATAGAGGAGGTTAAGATGACAAGAAAGTGGCGAATTTTTTTGGCAGTTCTTCTTGCAATTTTGTTTATTCTCTTTGCTCTGTTTTTACCAGTTGCTGGTCATTGGGTAAAAGCTGCTTCAGAACCAGTTTCAAAACCAGTTATTGAAGTATTGTTTCCTAAATCTAAAACAAATATTATAAGGGTTATTGATTCCGAGGTAGTTATCATTGGGAGTTGTACAGGCGAAGTGAAAATGTTTACAGTTAATTCTGAATCAGTCCAGTTGGATTCTAATGGTTATTTTGTTTACCACGCGGTGCTGAATAATAATATAAATGAATTTAATCTTCAAGCTATTGATAAGTTAGGGAACAAAACAGAACAGAAACTCACCGTGATTAAGAGCGATTGGATTTCATTTATTTTTTATGTAGATATTCCCTATATGACAATTGCTAAGAGTGGAACATCTCAACAAACTACTAAGTCACTTGTTGCCGCTCCAGTTATGGGAGATAAAATGATCTTCGTTCCTGCTAAAAACTTTGTTGAGGAATTGGGAGGAAAAATTATCTGGAATGCCAAAGATAAAACGATTACTATGTTGTTTCAGAATGGGAAAATCAAGATAAAAACCACTCCCTGCATAATGAATAGTAGATCATTCCTGTCACTTAATTTTATAATCGATCAGTTTCAACCTATAAAAATAGAATATGATCCTGACCTCCGAAAATTGACTCTATTTTTTCCTCTAGGAATCTAAAAGTAAGTACCCCAAAGCTTTGTTGCTGCGGGGTTTTTTTATTTATTTTTCTTGGGGTTTATGCTAAACTGTTTAGCAAATAATAGAAATATGGAGAAGTTTAATGAAGAATCAGCTCTAGAGAATCCAGAAGCTCAAAATAATGAGTTTCTGGAAATTTTAAAAAACAGAACGAAAGAAATAAAAGAAAGACAGTCAAAATTACCTTTAGATGATGAAGGGCGAATAGACCTTAATGCTTATAAAGAAATATATTCTTCTGTAGAAGAGGATTGGCGAAAAGTGCAAGAAAAAGAAAAAGAATTTACTCCCAAAAATGATATAGAAAAGCATCAAGCAGATAACGGTGAAATAGCAGAATTGGTTACTCTTACGGAGTTATATAAATTTTTACATCAAAACTATTATGTGGCACGTGCTTCTCGTTTTGATGATATTTTTCGCCATGTAGATACTATTATTATAAATAATATAACGGGTGAGATAGTATGCACCATTGATGAGACCAGCGCTTATAAAGAAGAACTTACTAATGCAAAAATAGAAAAACTGCACAAAAATAATTTGAAAGGAGTCGATCTAAAATATGCTTTTAAAATAGAAAAAGAAAAAAGTATACCTCATTTAATTTTAAGTAGTGCAGAAGAAGTGCCAGTTTTTTGTTTATTTTTAGGCACCAATGAAATAAATGATAATTCAGATAAAATAAAATCGTCTGATCTTGATAATATATCAGATTTTGATAAACAAGTATTTTACGATTTTATTAATATTATTAACAAAGAAATTGAATCGATAGAACGATATACTCAGCAAGTATCTCCAACATCGGGCAACTCAAGAGCTTTAGCTAAGGCTAAAAAATTCGTCTCAAATGTTTCGGAAATGTACCCAGAAATTTTTAATAAGAATGTTAAAAACTTATCGAAATAATAAAACTAATAATATGATTTTATCAGATCGTGATATTAGAAAGATAATAAAAGAAGGGAAATTAATATTTAAGCCGGCCTTAACAAAAGATCAAATTAGTCCTGCTTCCATTGATTTGAAATTAGGACCAATTTTTAAAATATTCAATATTTCCAAGCAATGCCTTTTAGACATTAAAAAAGGATTACCAGATAAAGATTTTATTATCACTAAAAAAATAAAATCGGGACAAGCTTTTATTCTTCATCCTAATCATTTTGTTTTAGCCAGTACAAAAGAATACATAAAAGTGCCGGATGATATAGTTTTGAAAATGGAGGGTAAAAGCACTTTAGCGCGAATGGGTATTTTAGTTCATACCGCTGGTTTTGTTGATCCGGGTTTTGAAGGGACTTTGACTTTAGAAATTTCCAATCAATCCAATTTACCAGTGGCTTTATATCCTGATATGTACATTTGTCAAATTGCGGTTGAATATCTTTCTTCTCCTGCTGAGGCGCCTTATAATAAACGCAAAAAATCTTTATATTCTAAATCTTACGACCCAATGATTGCTAATACTAAAAATTTATTTGAAAAATAAAACTCTAGCAATTTTTCTGAATCAGACTTTATAATTGATTTTCAGATAGGAAATCCAGTAGCAGTTTTAAGTCTACCGCCACGATTAACAGAATTCAAACAAAATAGAGAATTAGTTCAAGTTTCTCTTATTGAGGCACCTTTTATTAATGAATCTGGACAAACGATAATTGCAGTTAGAGATTTAGAAAAATTGTTTCCTGGGAAAGTAGAATGGAGAAATAATTATACTATTAGAATTACTAATCCTGCTAATATCATTAGTAATAGCAAAATAGAATTTATCCTTACTGGCAAAGATTTTGTTTTAAGAGATGGTAGAGCTTTCATATCAATACGAAAATTAGTGAATCTGCTAAAAGCATCTGAAATTATTTGGATTTCAGAAACTAAAAGCATTAGAATTGTTTAGTATAATTGAAATTTTGCCCCCAACGATTTGTGTTGTGGGGCTTTTTTATTGATTTTATTGTAAAAATTTAGTACAATGAGAAGATTATTCCGCGGCCCGCCTCGACTCGCGGAGCTCATCGACGCGAGGCGGGTAGCTCAATAACCCTACCCAAATGTATTATCTTTATATACTTAAAAGCGAATTTTATTCAAAAACATACGTAGGTATTTCCAGTAACTTGCAAAAAAGAATAAAAGAACATAATTCGGGTTTATCTTTTTTCACAAAAAGGTATCGACCTTGGAAACTTGTATATTGTGAACAATGTTTAGATAGAGTAGAAGCTAGAAAAAGAGAAGAATATTTTAAAACAGCCTCAGGTAGAAAAAAGATAAACCAAATTATTATTTATTCCGCGGTAGCTCAGCGGTAGAGCGGCTGCCTGTAAAATTGTTTTTGCAGCTTCCAAAAGAAATTTTGGAATGTCCTTCTCGGGATAACGGTGAAGCCCTTATAGGGTAATACCGTGGGAACCCCGACGTTACGTCGGGGGCGCCGTAGAGACTAGATACCGAGATGCCTAAAACTTTATGTTATGGCAAAGATATAGTCCACTCCTTAAGTAATTAAGGGCAAAGTGTAAGCAGTTGGTCGCAGGTTCGAATCCTGCCCGCGGAGCCATCCTTCGCTAAAGCTATCCGTCGCTACTACGTAGCTATGGAATAGCGTAGTATAGCTACGGAATGGCAGGCCATCTTTTGATAAAGTTATCCGTCGCTACTACGTAGCTATGGAATAGCGTAGTATAGCTACGGAATGGCAGGCCATCTTTTGATAAAGTTATCCGTCGCTACTCTGTAGCTATGGACTTGCGTAGGATAGCTACGGAATGGCACGGCCATCTTAATTATATAATTATAAATAGCCTCATCGTTTTATGTTTTACACATATATTTTATTGAGCTCAAAATCTCATCTTTTTTATGTTGGATCAACTAAAGATTTAAAAACTAGACTTCTGTTGCATAACAGTGGTCAAGTAAAAGCAACAAAGCCTAATATACCTTGGCGTTTAGTATGGTATTGTGGATTTTTGACAGAAAGAGAAGCTAAAGATTTTGAGCAATATTTAAAAACAGGGTCTGGTAGGGCATTTGCTTATAAACGATTAATTTCTGTAGCTTTAGCGAAGGATTTTTCTCAGGGCAGAAAAAGTAGTCCGAAGCATGATGTTCCGAAGCCGAAGGCGAAGGACAGTCATGCGTAGGATACCTGCCCGCGGAGCTTGACTTTCTTAAATTAATATCATATAATATGGATACTTTGTGAAGTGTATTTTTTGTTAATTTGTACTTTGAAAATATTAGTACCTTTATATATATTAAAATCTCATCAAATCACAAGGAGGTGAAAAAGATGGGAGAATATAAAATTGAAGAAAAAGGTGGAGAAAAACATCTGATAGAAGATGGAAAGGACGTAGGTAAATTAGAAAGAGATTGGGAGGGTCATTATTCTGTTTTTGATCCTGGTGGTGTTCGATATGATTTAGAAGATACATCAGATTATTCTCACAAAGGTGAGAGCTACAAAGTAGAAAAAGATTACTTTTTTGGTAGCGAAAAAGGGAAAATGACATATGATAGAAATCGCCACGCTTATGAGTACGAAGAGGACAAACCAGAATCAAAAGAAACAACAGGCAGTACTTATGGTGGAGGCTATGGTGGCAGTGGTTATGGAGTTAGTGATGAACCAAAGTGGTTTGGATTAGTATGGTTTCCTGCGATAATTTTTTTAGGACCAACAGCCTTGGTTTGCTTTGCAATGGGAATATTTGGGACTGAATTATATGGACTCGGAAACTGGGTTTGGATTGGTGCGGGAATAGTGCTACTGTTGGCACTTGTTATTGCAGCGTATTCGGAGTCGTGGTTTCCCGCTGTGGCAGTGATTATTGAAGATATTAGTATTTTTGTAAAGGCCGGAAATAGTACTACGCCGGATTTTGGCAGATTTATAGTAGTCTCATCTTACATCCTGTTCATCATCATTGTTGCCTTCGACATTGTTTTTAGAGCCTTTAAAACTTTCCGAAATTAGGCCAGAGAGAAATCTCTGGTCTTTTTAATTATCGTTTATTTGTTTTGTATTAAATGTATAAGTTCAAAAACATCTGTTTTTAGAAGAGCATAACCCAAAGAAGGCAGGATTTCTGCCCCACTTTTTATGTTCTATGTTTATGTGTTACAAAGTTTAAGAGATAAGAAACTCTATATCGGCAAACTGTTCATTAGATATATCTTAGTGGATAGTTTGCCGATTAGGCAAGGAGGTGATTATCATGGTTTGTCACATCTGTGGAAAACCAGCGTCATTTAGATGTCCGGTTTGTGGAAGGTATGCTTGTAATAAGCATACCCGTAGCACTGACGGTATACAGTATTTTGAGAATTGGTTAGCGCATATCGGGGATTCTTTCAGAAAATGATACTGGCTACGGTATCCGAGACAAGCCAATATTAAAGGAAATATTAAAAAATTATAGTACGGAGAGGAATTAAACCCTCTCCTTTTTTTATCCCAAATAGGTTCTAAAATCCCCTTTTTATTGACTAATTTGTTTTTATATGCTAACATT
>Ga0100380_10007662_pt1 | contig 10771 bp, 9 predicted proteins | sample CryGeymeta201504_FD_80417 | JGI IMG/M metagenome (GOLD analysis project Ga0100380, IMG submission 80417) | Groundwater microbial communities from Crystal Geyser aquifers in Utah, USA - Crystal Geyser metaG 2015-04 | ecosystem: Environmental > Aquatic > Deep subsurface > Groundwater | place: USA... | reverse complement strand
GCAGATGCAAGACCGACTCCTGCTGCCAGACAAACTAAGTGTGTTTTGTCAATTTTATCCATGGTAATTATATCAATTTTCTTTTATAGTAATAATAGGCCATCAAATATTCATATATGACGTAGATTCCATTTTACAACATTTATTCTTCCTTGTGCTTCATTCTATCCATGATTATAGATTTTTATATCCCTTCCAACTGAGAAAATATCAAATTACTAAAAAAAAATAAGAGTAGTGAAATATCTCCAGATAAGGGTGATTTGAAAATTGTATGATTTAATGCTAGATATCTATTATTATTCTAGATCTGAACTCAACCGCTCAATTGGTGGAAACTGAGTTATTCATTTATTGTTTTTAGAAAAAATATTTCCATCATTTTTAGATGGAGCTTAAATTCCGACAATACTTTTATTGCAAGTATAATTGATATTGAGATGACAAGACTCCTTATTATGGCTACAGGCGTGACCCTCAATGCTGGTGCCCTGAACGACTATGTTCAACTCATGTAAGGTGCTTCAGTTAACCTGACTGGAGGAGACGTGAACAAAACATTTGGGGCCCAGGAAATATAACTATCTCTGGAAATGTGAACATGAATGCAAGTATGGGCGTCCAACCTCCTGCTCATGAACTTAGCTCATGTCAATTCGTCCACATCAACACAAACACAACCATCTGAACCCATGATCCATAACCCCTCAATAATCTAAAAATCCTATCAATAATAATTCTAATAATTTCTCAATGATATGTTCTAACTTGAACTTTAAAAACAAGTAACATTTAACCAAAAGCACTAGAGATAGCACTCTAATTTCCTTATATGATACACTGTGCATCTGTTTATTGTTAATTCAGCAGTATTAATAATCATATCTCTATCCATGGACTAAGGCGTATCCCACCTTCTATACAGATAACTATCACAGTCATCAGCCCCGAACAACGTTCCGAGATCGGTGGAGTGAACAAATTCTTCGTTTACACCATCAAAGGCCACGACAACAAAGGTACCAATCTAAACCACTCAGGATAACTATAAATCCTCAGACGATATTCGGACTTTAATTTGCTCAGATAGATCCTTGTCAAAAGATGGCCTGGGTGCTACGTCCCTTCACTGCCTTAAAAGAAAACTATAGGCAGTAATGAACACTTATTTGTGGAGAGCAGACGTCGAGGCCTGTAATTATTTTTGCTGGGGGTCAGCCTCTTAGAACCAATGTGGTATAGTGAGGTACTTCTTGGCATATTGCTAGTAAATGCAACTATTCTTGAGAAACAACACCGGGGACAGTGAGAAACTCCTTTCGCCACTCATGAAATAATCCCACGAGAAAATATTCATCAGATACAAGTAAACCTTCCCCGATTTCAACCGCTAGACTAACACTTAGTCAGTCCTCAAAATCACTGAATTTCAAAGCTACATCAAAGATAGCAAAGTATTCCTCGAAAAATTGACCGAACAAACATAAAAAATGAACGATTTGTACAAGCAAAACATGTAGAGGAAATTAACATTAGTTGAATTTATGCTGCCAGATTATGAGAAGAATTGTCTACTTTAAAATGATGAGAAGAAAAAACAGGAGAATTTGCTTTTCATTGTTGAAGATTTTTAAATCCCTTATGCTGTCAGAGACTACAAACAAGCAGGTGAGTACCCTTCAGTCATGTATGTCAGTGAGGAGCTCAAACGTGAAAGAAAATAATTGTAATCTTTTGAAGAATTGATTAAGGTGAAACACGAATACGATAGTCTCAAGTTGAAAGCCATCAATAAGGTAAAAGATCTTGAAGTCAGAGAGTCCAAAATTAACGCAGGGAAAGAAACGATCATCAGCAAAATTAAAAAACAAACAAAATAGGAACAACTCGCTTAGAACAAAGGGTAGCTTGAGCACGCCAAGGATTAGTAAGCTATGTATACTGTCCTCTCGGCAATGATCACAAACCTACTGGCAGATCGGGAAATAGATAGATTCAAACAACTTAGGCAGAAGGCTTACTTTAAGATGTTGAAAGGATTTGCTGAGAGCGAGAAGGCTATTTCCATGGCTGAGCATGAGATATGGGCTAGGGCATCAGAACATGATCGCATTTGGGAGGAAGGTTTTGAGGAATCATTGGGAATGAAGGGAACCGAGATCAAACATGTGAAACATCCCAAGGGCAAATAGAGCAACGAGAAAGAGGAGGAACAAAGGAAGGAAGTGATGGAGGTTATTGAGAAGAGAGAAAAATAAGTGAAAAATGAGGAAAATAAGGAACAAGAAGAGCCTGCTAAACAATAAACAGAAGAAAAATGATTATTGACTATTACAATTCCTTTATTTACATTAGCTAGCTATTGAATATGCGAGTAATTATTATTTTAGACTACGGTTATAGTATACATTATAAATATTTTGCTAATCCAAATGCTCATCTAGCTAGCCCTACTCCTCATGCTTAGTCTTACTCTATGCCAACAGTTCACCTCAGGTATAGCTCAATTGTCTCCTTCTTACCCTTACTCGACTAATTTCCCTTCGTATACTCTCAACTATCCAGCATCTACTAATCATCTCATATTGTCCCTCTCTTCTTTCACAATCCAAACCAACACCTCCTGCATAATCACAGCCAGATCTGCTCAACAGGCTAACTTCACCTGCACTGACAACATTGACTCAATCTCTTACCTATACTTTTAAAGGACCCCATTGACATATGCTCAAATCTACACATACTACTTTTTCGAAAAAAACAGCAACTACTCTGCTTTGTGGAATGCACCACTGAATTTGACGATCGCTAAGAACCAGCAATTGAGAGCCTTCCTTTCTGGTTTTGCTTTAAAGGATTTAACAAAAAATACGATGATATCATTTGACACTCTAGATGATAACAGAGGGATCAATATCAGTCGCAGTCTAAACGTCAGAAGTGTAAATTTTTCCTTCATCTTGATCCAAAACTACAGTCCTTACAACATAACTTTTAACTAACAACAACTCAGCTCAAGTTATAGTCTCGTTCTTAAAAGATAGGCCTCACAAAATTATCTTAATTTCTGGGGAATCAAAACTCTGAAATACAAGGCTTCAACTTCAACTGACTCTTTTGTGAGACCAGGAATCGACCCTGCTCTTGCCACAGACAGTAGCATCCTCTCAATCAACAATTTCACCCTCAGCAGCAATCTAGCAATCACAGCTGAGTTCATCGCCACAAATTCATATTTCAACACCCTCAATTGTCTTGAATCATACTACTCACCTCTACTGTCCTAATGCGTTATTTACTGTCCTTCCGCATACTTCAGCTGGAATACCTCACAAGCCATGTATAAGTATTGTGTAAATACATCAGACATTAGTGGATGGCTTTCCAACAACTACACAAATAATAACTTAGCAGATGCTACCAACTACCTCCCCGTGGGATGCCTTCATTCATTCACTTCTAGTGATTTGACTGTTGGATGTAAAGTCTGCCAAACAGGATGGGAGATGGTTAATGGCAGTTGCATGTGCCCTTATGGGTCATATCTCAGAATGGGAGTCTGCTATCAGTGTACGGGAATTTAATGTGAGCTTAACGCTAAACAATAGTGGACTATCATTTAGAATGAACTATCGGCCGTCTCAATCAAATTATCTTTGCAACTTCCTAAGAACTAAAATTATACTCAGAGAGCTGCCAGCATTTATGAAGTTAATTTGACAATCAACCGAACAAACACCACAGTCAACGCTACCTACAACAACACTACCAACTTCATAACTGTTTAGATCCCTAAGCTGAACAAAGCTGACTCTTATGATATTATAATTGGATAGGCTCAGCCTTCAACTGATGCTCTTTTCCTCATTGATAGGCCAGACAAATCTTTCCTCTGGAGTGTTCAGGCAACCAAGATTATTTAAGTTCCTCGATCATCTTCAACCCAAATTATTTAAAATGTTGCTCCTGTCTTCACCAGCACCGATAAATCAGTCCCTTTGATCCTCCTCATAGTTTTCTTCCTGGGAGATAAAATTAATGCACTTTCTATTTTCCAAACTGTCTCGTTGATTTATCTCATCAATTTCATTCCTTTGAGTGAACGCTACACAGAAATGAAGACCGTCATCAAAAATATTTTCATTTTCCAACCTCAACCGATAGTCAGAATAACAGGGAATTAGGGTGCTTTTGTGACTGTGCCTGCTATTGATATCAACGAAGTTAGATATGACCCGCTGATTATGGAGTACACTCAAGGACAGCTGTTTATTTCACTGTCTTTCAATAATCTTATCACATTGGCTGCTCAAAGTATTGCCATTGTCGGATTGATCAAAATTATCAAGAAAATGCTAGCTCCTTCAAGTAATCAGGTTGGTCCAGCTCACGAACAAAAACTCAACCTTGGACGATCCTCTCTAACAAAAACTGGAAAAATCAAATGGATTAGCTAACCATTAATCAGATAGTCAGCCTCATTTAGACAGAAACTATGGTTATATTTTTGCATTTTAGACAACAAGAAATGGATCGCCCTAACTTCACTACTCACAATGCAACTACTCAGTGTGACATTTTTCATCCTATACTAGCTAACTCTGCCTTTAACATCTTTCTGGCATATCCTCTCTCGTTTGCTTTGCTACCTCACCCTCCTTTTAATTTTGACCTTCCCTCTTGCAATGTACCATTATGAACCTCTTCATCTCCTGAAATGCACAACTCTGATCTACAAACGGCGAACTTACAGCAAACAATCTCTCTGGTTCTTTTTCTTCCTCAACTATATTGAAAACTTATTATATCCTGTAATTGTCCTATCTACTATGGAGGTCAAGATGCAATTAGGTGGAATCATACTTGTTCAAATTGTCAAGGGAATAGCTATGAGAGGTGTTATGAAAAGAATATAAATGGGTAGACTCGTTGCCTTAGTCCTGTTCTTTGGCAGTTTGCTGGCTGGATAGTATTTGGCTGGCAGTGGGCATGAGATTACGATGATGGCGGTGATGGCCAGCACTTTGCTCACTATTGTCTCTGTCTAGATCCTCAAATTAATAAGAAGTGTTATAGTTGTAATCTTATCGATCTTTAAAGAAAAACCACAAGAGCCTAAAACAACCTGCTCCAATAAAAATCCCCATATTAATTAATTTAAGCACCCACAACAGACACTAAAACGAGAGCCGCCAACCTTTATTGTCCCCTAGTAGATCTCAATTTCCACTCTCCCCATAAACAACAATCAACCTCTAACATAAGTCACCAACACCCTCTCTGACCATCATCCTTACAAATCACGAGCTTTCCGTCGTCGAGCTCTCAAACAATCAGATAATATATGATCTTGTTTACTCCTATTAGTTTTATTGTAGTAAATGTACGACCAATTCTTGAATGTTGAGGATGATGACGAAGCTTTCTTCATGACGCATATCCACAGTCCTCGGGTAAGTCGCCAGCCAACCAAAACTAGCTACGTTCAGCCTACAATCGACATCTAGGAATGGTTCTAAGGTAAGGGATATTATTACCCAGCTACTGCAAAAAGTCTCAAACAGAGAAGGTAGTTCACCTTACGACAAGGTCAGAGGATGAGGCAAATCGAATAATAATTCCAAAAGAGACAAAGCTAGAAAAAGAAAACGATCAGCCAAAAAATATCCGCATCAGAGTCTCTAAAATAAAAAAATGTGACTCAAATTCGCTAAAGATTGAGAAAATTATCATAGAGGCGACATCGAGTCTTAGATAAAGTAAAAGCTGAAGATCGAGAATAAATCAATAAACATCTGCAGGAGAGAAAAGCCTTTTAAGTGCAGAATGATGGTCATAGTTTTAGTCTGAACTCCAGCAAGAGCAAATTGAGCTCATCTCAGGAACGGATAAAGCAAGTGGAACGATAGATCAAAAATTAGGAGGCCAGAATCGATGATAAGTTAGAAGAACTGGAATAAAAACAAAAGAAGGCTATTCAGGTCAGCCATTAGCAATTATCATAAAAAGCCAACAGAGCCCACAGCCATAACAGCATTGAGGTTCCCTAAGTCCGACAAAGAGCATATCTACTAAAAAGCGATAAGTTACACAACAGATCACAGTAAGCCCTCAGAAAGCTCAACAATGTCTAAATTGTACGCCACAACAAAGAAAAACAAATCCATGATATCACAACCAGAAAGCACAAGTCTTTTAGTGATAAGTTGCATAGATTGCACAACAATGTGCTTGAATTAGAATAAGCTAGAAGACAAAGAAACGAGATCCTCAATTAAAAATATGTAAATTGTTGATTTAACAAAGGCTAAGACATATTCGAAGCACATACCTGACCCTCGGGCCACCATACAGAGCAAACGATTACTGTAAAATTTAGATGCAATCGAGAAGGCCCAAAAACTTAAAGCTTAGAAAGTATTGCATAGACATCGCGAAATGTAGGCCAGAAATAAGCTAATTCGCTAGCGAAAGGACAACCTCTACAAAAATTACGTCAACCAAACAATTGAATGATTCACCTTTGTTACTATTATTTTTACAGTTATTATGTTGCTACATGATAAATTTGAATAATAGTTCTTTTTTAATAATTTTATACTGATAACACTCACATCTAACGATGGACAACTTCTTCGCCAAAAAAGGATTAACAATGGCTCGACAACATCAACCATTTCAACCATCCCGATCACCTCAACCATTTCCCCATAGTGAAACACATATCAGCTCCCAACCGTATCTGTATCACCCTAATAACCAACCACTTTGGAACAATAATATGACCCCTTCTCACAATTTTGGGTACAACAAACCTCCAGAAAATCATTATCAACACCAAACCTATTCTTATATTCCTTATCAATCCAATTAGAATAGATATGAGGGACCTACCAGTAAGAGATAAACAGTCAGTACGCATAAAAGAAATTTGAGTTAGTATGAGAATTCAGTATCTAAATCCTCTTTTTAGTAATTCAAGGAAATGCAAGCTCAATATACCTCAATATCAACTCAAGATAAAACACCAAAAAATGCTTACAGTATCGATCAAAATTGCTCCATGAAGTACATATCAACAGCCAATGAGGAACATGAACCAACTAACAGGTCAATGGGTAAAATATAGTTGAAAAATAATGCCCAACCGACTAAAATCAAACAAATCAAAGATGAGCTACTAAATGTTGGTAAAAAAGATAGAATTAGTAGTCAGATTAATGAACTCCCAGGAGGGGAACCTCCGCTACCAAAGGGAATCAAATCATTTAGTACATTCAAGAAAAGCTCAACAAGTATGGAAAAAACGGACACAGTCGAAAGAAAGTCTCCAATGAAAATAACAAAAACTGAAAGAGAAACATACAATCCAACAATTCCAATCATGAACAATCTGAGATCATCAGACACTCTTAATCATCCAAATCAAATGAAGACCTCTGCTACTTTGGGAGAAACCAATAATGGTGGATCTTCTTCTTATTGGATCGAATAAAAAATAAAGCTACTCCGGCAGATCGAAGAAAAAGATAAAAAGACAACCTAACTCGAGAACAAAGTAACAACAATCGAGCAATAATATAAGAGCAAAATCATCATGCTCTAATACTAAAAAAGAAAAGCTGAAGGTCTCAAAAACAGAGCTGAACTATAAATTGACAACGCTAGAAAATTGCTACAACTGTAAAAAGGTAAAAATGATGAGGCTCAAAACAAAATGGATAAACTAATGTTCTTCTAGGATGACCTCATTCATGCTAGAGACTACAATCGCCTCAAATCAGAGATGCAATAAGTATTGACATAAAACGCTAAAATGTTCCAATAACATCAGCAATACATCATTGAGGTGGCTACCAGCAGGCGACAAGTGACAAATAGACTGGAATAAATTGAGCTGGAGCTAAACAAATTGAAAAAGGAGACAATTGTTTGGCGTCAAAAGATAGAAAATATTTCTGTCTCCAGTGAGGATAAAGTTCAACTTGTCAAAATGCAGACTGACATAAACTTTCTAATGAAGAAGGGAGAATAATTAATGGAAAGTATGCGTGAGAGATAAAACAATCTAGAAAAAGCCCATCTTCAAATCAAAAAATTGACATAAAATTAAAATCGAAGAGCTCAAAGTGAAAAAAACGTTCTTGATGAATTCAATTTCCAACATCTAGGATAAACCATCGCTAAATATGAATCCAGAATATCAGATCTCAATGAAACTTTACAAACTAAATCGATGGAATTGGATAAACAAAAAGTAACAATTGACTATCTCTTCACAGAGTTGAGAAAAAGTCGAGAAGATAGCAAAATCAGTTCACTAAAAGAAAGAAGTGCTGAAAATAGTCTCAAAAATGAACTAACTGTCATTCAACATAACTTACAAACTTAAATTCATCTTCAGGCCAAAAAAATTGCAAGTTTGGAAGACAAAGTGGCTAGGAAAACCAAATAGGTGATCGAAAAAGATAACTTTATAAAAGATTATCTCATTAGGAGGGTCAAAGATGTCGATAGAAATACTGTTGATGAGTTGATTAAAAATATCAAAAATTATTTTGTCGCTGAAACTCCTCCTGCCAGTCAAACTGAAATTATTGTTGAAAAGGAAATTAAGAAATAATCCAAAGAGACTCAAACTTAAAGTTAGGTGGTTGAGATTCAAAAAAATAGTTAATAATAAATTAAAAGAATAGAAAATATTGATAGTGCGACGTCAATAAAAGAGCAGTAAAATGGAAATGTATCAAGTGAAAATTTGAATGTAGATTAGCCAATTAATATTATCCTTAAAGCATAGCTTCAACAGAAAGAAGTTGAAAAGATAGCTTAAATAATCAGTCCTGACCATCTCTAAAATACAAAATTAGCCAAAGAATCAATAACTGAAGAAATCAACAACAATGCCGAAGATAACCTTCATAAGACATAAATAAATAAAATTGAATCAAAACTGTATAACTCTGCAAATGAAACAAATTAAAATTAAATTGAATCATAATTGAATGTAGAAGGGGAAAGGAGTTCAAGCGAATAAGGAAAACATTAATAAGGTGCATATGAGGTCATGAACAGTGACGATGGATCTCTTGAAAAAGACTCGAATTAAAAACTCATCTGCAATCAGGCAAATCTAGGAACTTAGGGTGAATAGCAATCTTAATAATCGGAATAATTTTTTGAATAGCCGATCGAATAACCTGAATTGACGCTTTTCGAGTCGACCACAAGTTCACTAATCGATAAAAATTCCCTTCTTTAAAACTAATGATTGATGGTATTTGTGGTGTGATATCTGTATATTTGATTAGCATTCTATAATATGAGAAAAATGATTCATTACGATCTATACGAGGATGTTGAAAACAGCCTTGATCAACTCCTGAACTTTGACTGCGAAGAAAGACCGATAGAAACGGACCTGTTCGACGACTATTCTTCACCCTCCAACTCTTTCTAAAAAGTATGTGTAACTCCTGAACCCACCCTCGCACAATCAGCCATCAACTTCCTTGAAGAACATGCTTCAATGGATTTGGAGCTATAAAAGTTGACAACTGCTCGAAACGAGCAAGAAAGGAGACTCGAAGAGTTGCACCACAACTTGCTTCAAACAAAAAAATACATGACTGATGATTCTCCTTCCCAAAAGAAATAAAAGAAAGTCAGAAAAGGCATCCACAAACTCAAAAAAGAGTGATCTTTCATGTTCCATAATAATTTTCTTATTCTTTCATTATCTAAAAGATGATTACAAAAAACTTCAGGCCTTTTACTTTATATACAAACCAAGGTATAATTATATATGAATCATTTGATTGCATTTTTCTTCAACTGTATTTTTCAAAGATTTGTAAGTTTTTATATGTGCCGGTAGAAGTCGTTTAGTATAATTTAAAATGATCGACCTTCATAGAATTCTATTGCTTTATGCATTTTGTACTCTAGCAGCAGCTACCATATCCGGTCCAATGGGATATTGTCTTGGTAATTGTGCGAACTGTGACCCTTACAATCTCGCCCAATGCAAGGGACTCAAGGCTTGCCAGTGGGGATTTTATGATCCCTCATCAAAAGGAAACTGTACAATCATTCCTTCCCTGACAGTACAACTCTATCTATCCAGATTAATTCTCAATAATTAGGAGAAAGAAATCCTCAAGGCATAGTACCATCTTTTTCAGGTTGGGGCATTGATGCAAAACTGACAAAATGTGAATACTTATCTCTGGGCTCAAAACAGATCATAGATGTAATCGGGTTCTTCTAGAGCTCTCAATCAATAGAAAAATAATATGAAGTACCTCAACAAACATAACTGATCTATCTGTCATTCACATTGGTTCGAGGTGAGTGGGTTCCATTCAGTGATTTTCTCATGATTGAACTCACCGCTGATGGAGCATCATTGGATATCTTTGAAATTTCATATCAGAGCATGATGAGAATCGATTCTCAAATGATTAATGTGACCTGTTAAGGAAGAAAAGTATTTCTCTAGCAATATCACATTAAAATCAATAAAAAAGTTACAACATCTAAAGTGAAAATCAGCTTCAGTAGTTTCCTATTTGAAGGTGTCTGGGGAATCACTAATGTAAAATTCATAACCGGATGCTCAGGATTTGCAGGTGTAAATAATAATACCCTAGGCTGCAGTATTTGCCAAGAAGGAACATATCTGCAAAGAGTTCATTAAGATTTAGGCACTTGTAACTCATGTCCATCTTTATGCAAAAACTGTAGTAATGGAGATACATGCACAGCTTGT
>Ga0100380_10007656_pt1 | contig 10775 bp, 7 predicted proteins | sample CryGeymeta201504_FD_80417 | JGI IMG/M metagenome (GOLD analysis project Ga0100380, IMG submission 80417) | Groundwater microbial communities from Crystal Geyser aquifers in Utah, USA - Crystal Geyser metaG 2015-04 | ecosystem: Environmental > Aquatic > Deep subsurface > Groundwater | place: USA... | reverse complement strand
GCAGCAGCGTGACGAGCCGCCGACAGGCTTCCAGCCCGCCAGCGGAGGCGCCGATGCCGACCACCGTCAGCGCGCGGGCCTCATGGCGCCCGCCGCCGTCGGCTTCGGGCGCGGAACCGGGCGATGCGGGCGTCTTGCGATCTTTTTCCTGAGGCATTGATTTTCCAAAACATCCCTGCGCGATCCTGCGCTTGACGCCTGCGTGAAAGCTTGCATCGACGCGCCGTTAGTCAAAAAAGGCGGTAGCATCAGTTGAAGCGCATTTTGTCGTCCGGTTCGAACTTAGCGCGCGAAACTGTTTTATTTCAACATGATGACGGCATTTACGCCCATCGTCTGGATACATGTGGGCCGACGATGTCATATGCAATCAGTAACACTGTAGCATTTTGTCCTCACACCAGCAGCATTGTTGCAACCTGCGCTGCATCGCGCAACCGGCGCCGCACGCCCGCGTTGCGGCTATACGGTCTGCCGCCATGGGGCGGCGGCGGCTCTCGCGCCGCCAGGACTGACATCCTACGGAGAACGCCATGCATCGCCATCTGTTCGCGATACCCGCCATCATCCTCGCCGCCGCGCCGGTCGCGGCGCAAACCGGCGTCACCACGCTGCTGTTCGGCTTCGACAGCGCCCGCCTGACCGCCGAGCACGAGCCGCTGATCGACGCCGCCGTGGCCGACTTCCGCGCCACCGGCGCGACCGCGATCAGCATCGTCGGCCATGCCGACAGCGTTGGCGCGCCTGAATACAACCGCGCGCTGTCGCAGCGCCGGGCCGAGGCCGTATCCGCCGCGCTGCTGCGTCGCGGCGTGCCGCAGGACGCGCTGGTGACCGCATGGCGCGGCGAGGAAGACCCCGCGACCATGACCGCCGACGGCGTGCGCGAGCCGCTGAACCGGCGCGTCGTGATCTCGATCGCCGAAGCCGAGACCGCCCCGGCCCCGGTGGCGCCGGTCGCCGCCGTCGAGGAGGTCAACCGGTTCCGCCTCATCGTCGCCCCGTTCGGCGCCTACAACAACCAGCCCGGCGACGACAGCTATTTCGCTGGTCTGAACGCGACCGCAAGCTACGACCTGACGCCCAACCTGGTGATCTCGGCGGAGCAGGCCGGGTTCTACAGCATCGGCTCCGATGACGAAGGCTTTGGCGGCCGCACGGCGGCGGGCCTCGATCTGCAGATCGACCAGCTTGGCGGCGTGCTGCCTTATGTCGGCGCGAACGTCGGCTACACCTATATCGACGGCTCGGCCGACGGCGGGCTGTTCGTGGGCCCCGAGCTCGGCCTGCGTATGGGCGGCTTCGAGGTGAAGGTGGCCTACGACATCTACGTCGATGAGAACGACCGCGACATCGAGGACGGCGTCCTGTCCTTGACGCTGGGCTACGGCCTGCGGTTCTGATCCGCAGCTGAATCGCGGGGCCGGGGCAGGGCGGCGTGGCCGCCCGCCTCCCCGTCGCCGGTTCTGATCGGGCCAGGTCGTCGGGTGCGCGCGCCAGTTGCTGGAAGCGGCGCGCGCACCCATTTATGCTGCACCCGCGATGCTGCGGCTGCGAGCGGAGAATTTCTTGACGCGCAGCCGAACCGTTTGCGCGCATGCGGCGCCGGGGCCGCGATGCTGAGGTGGGCGGGCCATTTTGGACGTAGTGATGGACACTGATCGCGACGGCGATGAGAACAGGCTGCGCGGTGCGCCGTTAAACCGGCGCGCCTTTATCGGCGCGGCGGCTGGCGCCATGGCGGCGGCGGGGCCGCTGCGGGCCTTTGGCGCGGCGCCGTTCGGCTTTGACGCGGTGATCGACGCCGCGATGACGCTGGCGCGCGGCGATTACGCGCGGCCCACGCAGACGCTGCGGGCGCCGTTCGCGGACCTCGACTACGACCGCTACCGCGCGATCCGGTTCAAGGCCGAGCGCCGCCTGTGGCTGGGCGAAGGGCGCGGTTTCACGGCGGAGTTGGCGGCGCCGGGGTTTCTGTTCCGCGACCCGGTCGCGATCGCGCTGATCGACGATGCGACGGAGCGCCCGCTGCCGTTCGACGCCGGCGTGTTCAATTTCGACCCGGCGATGTTTGACGCCGCCAGCTTTTCCAGCGCGCAAGCGAGCGAGGGCCATGCCTGGAGCGGGCTGCGCCTGCGCTATCCCATCGACACCCCCGAGGTGATGGACGAGGTCGCCGTCTTTCAGGGCGCGAGCTATTTCCGCGCCATCGCGCGGGGCCTGAGCTATGGCCTGTCGGCGCGCGGCCTGGCCATCGGCACGGGGTCGCCGCGACCGGAGGAGTTTCCCGCCTTCACCCGGCTGTGGCTGCAGACGCCCGAGCCCGGCGCGGCCGAGATCACGCTGCTGGCGCTGCTTGACAGCCCCTCGGTCGCCGGGGCCTACGCCTTCACCATCCGCCCCGGCCTCGAGACGGTGATGGACGTGCGCGCGGTGCTGGCGCCGCGGCGCGACGTGGCGGACGCGGGGATCGCGCCGCTGACCTCGATGTACTGGTTCTCCGCGCTGGACCGGCGCGCGGTGGACGACCACCGCAGCGCGGTTCATGACAGCGACGGTCTGGCGATGCTGACCGGGCTGGGCGAGAGGGTGTGGCGTCCGATCAACAACCCCTCGGCCTTGCAGGTGTCGGCGTTCGCCGACGACAACCCGCGCGCCTTCGGCCTCGCCCAGCGCCAGCGCGCGTTCGGCGCCTACAACGACGCCGAGGCGCGCTATGAGCGGCGGCCCAGCGCATGGGTCGAGCCGGTCGGCGACTGGGGCCCCGGCGCCGTGACCCTGGTCGAGATCCCGACGAATTCGGAGTTCAACGACAACATCGTCGCGTTCTGGCGCCCGGGCGCGCCGCTGACCGCCGGGACGGCGCATCGCTTCACCTATCGCCTTACCTGGTCGGCGTCGCCGCCCGACGGCGCCGGACTGGCGCAGGTGGTGGCCACCCGGGTCGGCCGCGCGGTCAACAACCCGCAGGGGCGCACCTTCGCGATCGACCTCGATCTGCGGGGGATCGCGGCGGAGGGGCTGACGGTGGAGGCGGGCGCGGATCGCGGCGTCATCGACGACGCGCGCCCGGTCGCCCTGCCGGTCGCGGGGCTGCTGCGGGTCGCCATCCAGTTCACCCCGCCGGCGGAGGACGCCGCCGAGTTGCGGATGCGCCTGGTCGGCCCGGACGGCGCGGCGGCGTCGGAGACCTGGCTGCATCGCTGGACACGCCGATGACGGGGCCGACGCCCCCCGAGGCGCCGCTGGCGATGCCCGCGCAAGACTTGCGCCGCCGCCCGCCGATGCGCTTCGTCCCGCAGGGGACGCGCTTCGCCGCGCAGGGCTGGCGCGTGCGCTGCGCGCGCCTGATCGCGTTCGGCGGCGCGGCCGCGCTGACCGTCGCGGGCGCTTACGAGATGTTCATGGCGTTCGGCCCGGGCGCCGTCACCCTGTTGCAATGGGCGCTGCTGGCGCTGTTCACGGTCACGTTCGGCTGGATCGCGCTGTCGTCAACCTCGGCGCTGGCGGGCCTGCTGGCGGCGCCAAGGCGCGCGAGCGACGGCGGACAGGGGCCGCTCGCCTCGCTGACCGCGATCATCATGCCGGTGTTCAGCGAGGACGCCGCGCGCACCGCCGGGGCGCTGGCGGCCATGGGATCGGGGCTCGCCGATCTGGGACACGGGCGCGCGTTCGAGCTGTTCATGCTCTCCGACACCCGCGACGCCGACGCCGTGGCGCGCGAGACCACCGCGATGCAGGCGCTGCGCCGCCTGCTGGGCGGGCGGATGGCGGCCTGGTGGCGGCGGCGCGGCGCGGGCGGCGGCGGCAAGGCCGGCAACGTCGCCGAATTCGTCCGCCGCTGGGGCGGGCGCTATGACCACATGCTGGTGCTGGACGCCGACAGCCTGATGGCGCCCGCGACCATCGTGCGGATGGTGCGGCGCATGGAGGCCGACCCGGCGCTTGGCCTGCTTCAGTCGAACCCGACCGCGCTGGGCGCCGATACGGCGTTCGCGCGGCTGCAGCAATTCGCGGCGGCGGTCTATGGCCCGGTGGTGGCGCGCGGCGTGGCGGCCTGGCAGGGCCTGGACGGCAACTTCTGGGGCCACAACGCGCTGATCCGGGTCGGCGCCTTCGCCGCGGCGGCGGGCCTGCCCGACCTGCCGGGGCGCAAGCCGTTCGGCGGCCATATCCTCAGCCACGATTTCGTCGAGGCCGCGCTCTTGCGCCGCGCGGGCTGGGGGGTGCGCATGGACCCCGATCTGACCGGCAGCTGGGAGGGCGCGCCGCCGTCGCTGCTGGCGGCCAGCCGCCGCGACCGGCGCTGGGCGCAGGGCAATCTCCAGCATGGCGGCGTGATCGGCGCGGCGGGGCTGCGCTGGCCCAGCCGGACGCATATGGCCATCGGCATCGGCTCGTATCTGATGTCGCCGATATGGCTGATGATGCTGGTGGTCGGCGTCGCGCTCACCATCCAGGCGTCGCTTGTCCAGCCCGACTATTTTCCCCAGCTGCACCAGTTGTTTCCGGTCTGGCCGTGGTTCGACCGCGACCGCATGACCGCGCTGCTGGCGGTGGCGGCGGGTCTGCTGCTGTTTCCCAAGGCGCTGGGGCTGGCGGAGGCGCTGGCGGATCGGGCGCGGCGCCGCGCGCTGGGCGGCGGCGCCGCGATCATGGCCAGCGGCGCGGTGGAGCTTGCCGCCTCCACGCTGCTGGCCCCGGCGCAGATGCTGATGCAGTGCCGCCATGTGGCCGAGATCGTGCTGGGCCGCGACGCCGGATGGTCGCCGCAGGCGCGCGACGGCGCCGCCCTGCCGTGGTCGCAGGCGTGGCGCGCCCATGGCGGCCACGCGACGCTGGGCGCGGGGATCGCCGCCGCGCTGGCCGCGACCCAGCCGCAGGTGCTGGTCTGGCTGTCGCCGGTGCTGGCCGGTCTGATGCTCGCGCCATGGCTCTCGCGCCTCAGCGGCCAGACCCGCGCCGGATCGGCGCTGCGCGCGGCGGGGCTGCTGCGCACCGTCGAGGAGATCGCGGCGCCGCCGCTGGCGCAGGCGGCAGACGCGGCGTCGGCGCAGATCGCCGCCGCCAGCGCGCAGGGTCTGGCCGACCTGATCGACGACGCCTGGCTGGCGGCTGGTCATACGGCGATGCTGGGCGACCGCGCCGACGCGCCCGGCGTCCGGCTGCCCAGCATCACCGCCGCCGCGAAGATCGCCGCCGCCGATGGACCGGCGCAGGCGCTGGAGTGGCTCGACGCCCATGAGCGCCTTGCGCTTGTCGATGAGGCGGCGCTGCTGGCGGCGTGGCGCGGCGGCGGCAAGGCGCCGGTGATCGCTCTGGCCGCGTCGCGGTGATCCGAAGCTGGCGGGGCGCCGTGATCGCGCGGCGTTGAGCCGGACTCCGGCCCGGACTGTGCTCAGAAAAGCGGCGACCGCGCCTTTGCGCGGTCGCCGCAACGCTACAAAACTGGCGCGGTCGGAGGTCAGCCGTCGTGGCGCGGCATCGCCTCAAGCTGCGCCTTGGTGGCGTCGATATAGACGCGCAGGTCGTGGCCGCCGTCCTCGCGCAGCACGGTGAGGTCGTCGAACTTCATCGACACCGGGCGCGCGCCCATGCCGAGGAAGCCGCCGACATCGACGATCGCCTGCGAGATCTTGCCCTCGGCGGTCACCACCAGATCGGAGACCGCGCCGATCTTCTCGTCGCCGTGGCCATAGACCGAGGCGCTCTTGAGGTCTTCGGTGGTCAGATCGTGGCGCACGGCCTCGTTATAGCCGTCATGCGTGAAGGTGGCGCGGCGGCCATGCGGGGCGGCGGTGTTGACGGTGCTGGTCATTGTGCATCTCCCTGAAAGCCCGTCTCGGGGCCGTGGTCGCGCAGGATTCTCCTGCGCGGTCGTCCTGGTGAGGGATGGACCGGCGGTCGCGCGGTTGCGCCGCCGCCGGTCCGCGCGCCTACTTTTCGTAGCGCGGCATCGCCTTGAGCTGCTCCTTGGTGGCGTCGGCGTACAGCCGCACGTCGTCGCCGCCGTCCTTGCGCAGCACGGTGAGGTCGTCGAACTTCATCGACACCGGGCGCGCGCCCATGCCGAGGAAGCCGCCCACGTCGATCACCGCGTCGGTGATCTTGCCGTCGGCGCCGACCAGCAATTCGCTCACCGAGCCGATGGCGTTGTCGTCGCGGTCGTAGATCGAGGCGCTCTTGAGCTCGTCCACGGTCAGCGCGTCGTTCGGCGCGCGGGTATAGCCGTCATGCGCGAACACCGACTCCGAGGCGTCGCCGCGCGCCGCCGTGGTCTCGTCGGCGGTCAGGTCGGGCCGCACATACTCGGGCGCCGCCGTCAGCGTGTCGCGCGAGGCCGAGATCACCAGGAAATAGTCGCCTGCGGCCTCGCCGTCGGAGACATAGCGGAGCGCCTCGACCGGCGTGGCGACGGTCTTGCCGCCCATGCCGAGGAACGTGCCGACATCGACCAGAACCGCGCGCACCTTGCCGTCGCGGCTCAGCAGCACGTCGTTGACCGAGCCGACGCTCTCCCAGTCTTTGCGCGCCTCGATGGTGGTCCTGTCGCCTTCGGCGGCATAGAGCGTCGCGCCGATCAGGTCGGACGCATAGACGTCCGTCGCCTCGCCGTTCGCCAGCCACGTCATCGCCGCGAGCGGCTTGTCGTCGGCGAGCAGGGCGGTCGCCGGCGGCGTCGTCGCCGTCTGCGCGAGCGCGGCGCCGGCGAGGATCATCGCAAGCGCGGTCGTTCCGAATAGCTTCTTCATGGCCTGGTCTCCTGAGAGAGGGTTCGAAGTCCGCAGCGCGCCGGTGTGCGTTCCGAGGATCGTGGTGAAGGAACGCCGCGCGACCGTTCGGGTTCCGGACAATCGGTCGGCGTGGCGCCGCGCTGGCGCGGATATGCGCGCGACAGGTTCTTGCGTAGAGCGGCAAAACATCCATATACCATCCATTCAGATGTATAAAGCGTCTGATGGCCCTAACGGCGCCGTGCGCCACGCAAGGAAACCCCATGACCCTTCCCTTCACCCACGCCATGCGCCACGCCATGCGCGCCACCCATGGCGGCGATCCCGCCGAGGCCACGCGGATCATTCAGGCGGCGCTGGCGGCGGCCGGCCTGATGGCCGCGCCCGACGACGGCGCGGACTCCGGTCCGACGCGCGCGCCGTCGCGCCGACCCGAGCGGCGCCTGATCGACCCCGACGCCGAGATCGTCGGGGACCTTGACGACAGCGCCGCGCCGCAACCCTCGGCGCACGGCTTGCCCTCCAGGGATCGTCTGCGCCTGCCGCTGGGCGCGGTGGTGAAGGCCCTGCGCGACGGCGCGGCGCCGAGCCTGCCCGGCGGGCTGGCGCAGTTCGGCTTATCCGGCCTTAACCTTTCCGGCGCTACGCTGCCCGGCATGTCCATCCCCGCGCAGACCCTCGCCCCGCCGCCGTCGCTACCCGAAGGCGCGCGGTTCGAGGCGCGCAGCTTCGCCTGCGCGGCGGGGGGCCGCGCCTACAAGCTCTACATCCCGGCTTCGGCGCCGCTGCGTCCGCGCGGTCTGGTGCTGATGCTGCACGGCTGCACGCAGAACCCCGACGATTTCGCGCGCGGCGCCGCGATGAACGCGGCGGCGGAGGCGCACGGGCTGGCGGTCGCCTATCCCGCCCAGACCGGGGCGCACAACGCCCAGTCGTGCTGGAACTGGTTCAACCCCGCCGATCAGCGGCGCGGCTCGGGCGAGCCGGCGATCCTCGCCGGCATCGTGCAGGCGGTCAGCGCCGAGTTCTCCATCGCGCCGGGCGCCGCGCTGGTCGCAGGCCTGTCGGCAGGCGGCGCGATGGCGGTGGTGATGGGCGAGACCTATCCGGAGCTGTTCGCCGCCGTGGGCGTGCATTCCGGCCTGCCCTACGGCGCCGCCGACGACGTGATGTCGGCGTTCGCCGCCATGCGCGGCGACCCCAGGGATGCGCGACCGGCGACGGTCGCGAGGGTGCGCACCATCGTGTTCCACGGCGCCGCCGACCATACCGTGCACCCGTCGAACGCCGGGCGGATCATCGCCGCCGCCTTTCCCGGCGACGACGCGCCCGCGCGGCGCGAGACCGGCCGCGCGCCCGGCGGACGCGCCTGGACGCGCACCATCCACGCCCGCCCCGGCGCCGCGCCGCACGCGGAGGCGTGGCTGATCGAGGGCGCCGGACACGCCTGGTCCGGCGGCCACCCGAGCGGCTCCTACACCGACCCAGCGGGCCCCGATGCGTCGGCCGAGATGGCGCGGTTCTTCATCGAGGGGCTGGCGTCGGGCGGCGCCGTCTGAAGACGCTCAGGCGCCGGGTCAGACCGGGGCCAGCGCCAGCGCGCCGTCGATGACCGCCAGATGCCCGGCGCGCCACAGCGCCGGGCAGACCTCCGCCTCGGCGGCGCCGTTGCGGATGCGCCGGCACTGCCCCACCGGCAGATGGCGCACCGCCAGCACCGGACTGGTGAGCGCCGAGGCGGGGTGCGGCGCCAGCGCCGCGAAAACGCCGTCCAGCGACACCGAACCATCGCACGGCAGATACGCCGCCGCGCCGCCGACGCCGGTGTCGGTCCACGGGTGACCCATCGGCGCGCCCACGGCGCCGACCGCGCAGACCGCGGTCTGCAACTCGATGGCGCGGGCGCGCGCGCAGCCGAACACGCGGTTGAACCCGGTTATCATGTCGGTCTTGGCGGGAACGATGATCAGGTCGAGATCCAGCTCGCCCAGCCGCGACCACAGCGCGGTGAACGCCGCGTCGAGGCACACCGCGATGGCCAGCCGCAGCCCGTTCCACGGGATCACGCGGACTTCGCCGCCGTGGATCGTGACACCGCCCGCCGCGCTCTGCTCCGCAGGGGTCAGGCTGAGCTTGTCCTGATGAAAGGCGCCCCCCTCAGGCGTCAGCAGCCAGGCCCGGTTCAGGAACGCCGGCGCCCCGCCCGGATGCGCGGCAGGGTAGGGGATCGTGCCGGGCAGCAGGCTTATGCCCTGGCGCGCCGCCATCGCGGCCAGCGCGGGCAGCGCGACGGCGCCCGTCTCCGCCAGAAAGGCGAGCTGGCGGCTCTCAGGCATCGCGTGCGGCGCAAAATGCAGCCACTGGGCGCAGGCGTACTCCGGCATCGCAAGCATCTGCGCGCCGGTCGCCGCAGCGCTCGCCAGATGGCTCTCCACGCGCGCGAGCCATGACGCGAGGTCCGGCGTCGGCGCCTCGAGGTTGGCGGCCCAGAGGTCGAGCGATACATGCTCCATGGGGTATCCTTCAGATCTGGCTGCGGCCGAACACCGGCGCAATCATCGCGACAACGCCACGGCGGCGCTTTCAGTTGCCCGCCAATCTCGCAGGCCGCGCGCAACCAATCGCGGCCCGGCGCGTTGGATACATAAGTCGGCGTTCGCTGATCCCGCGATCCGCTGCGCGCCGACTGCGCCGAGCCCGCGCCGCCGCGCACAGGCGGACGCGGACAAAGATCTTTCACCGTGAACGCGGGCGAGCCGCTTGCCCGCCCACCGCACCGGCCGAGGAGCCCCGCCATGAACCAGATCATCTATATCATCGGCCTTATAGTCGTCGTGATGGCCGTACTCGCCTTCCTCGGCCTGCGCTAATTCAGGATGTGGTCGGCGCGTTTCCCCCGTCCGCGGGTGACCAGTTTGCCCCGCGCGATGATCCCGCCCTTGGTCAAGCCCGCCTAGTTCCGGATTTGCAGCATCTCGGCCCAGTCGGCCCTGCAAAAGGTCGGTGCGATGAAATAGGCGCAGATGTCGCGTTACGACAGGCTGCGCTTGTCGATCCCGATCAAGCGCCTGGCGCATGGGTTCAGGGGTAGATGACCGTGACGCAGCAGCCCTCGAAATCCATCACGACGAGGGTCGCGCCAGCGGCGGCGCCGTCGAATGGCGGAACCCGGCCTGCGAACCCTGCGCGATCACGGCGTCGATCTCGGCGATCAGGCGGTCGCGGCGTTCGCCATCGCGCAGGATCGCCGCGCCCCTGTCACGCCGTTGGCGCGGCGGGCGGCGTTGGCTGTTTCGGCCTTGCGCCGGGGCGCAGGCGTTCGCGGATCGCCTGGAACGCCACATAGAGCGGCGGGATCGCGAAGATGCCGATCACCGAGGCCGCGATCATGCCCGCAAACACCGGCGTGCCGACCGCCTTGCGCGCCAGCTCCGAGGCGCCGGTGGCGACCACCAGCGGGTAGAGGCCGAGTATGAACGCCAGCGAGGTCATCATGACCGGGCGGAACCGCAACCGCGCGCCTTCGGCGGCGGCCTCCAGCAGCGGAACGCCTTGTTCGCGCTTCTCCTTGGCGAACTCGACGATCAGGATGCCGTTCTTGGCCGCCAGCGCGATCAGCACCACCAGCCCGATCTGTGCGTAGAGGTCGAGCGGCAGGCTCGCCACCAGAAGGCCCGCGATCGCGCCCAGCACGCCCACCGTCACCGACAGCAACACCGGCGCCGGGATCGTCCAGCTCTCGTAGAGCGCGACGAGGAACAGGAACGCGAACAGCACCGCCAGCCCAAGGATGACCGGCAGCGCGCCCTCGGCCCGCTTCTGCTGGAACGCGATGTCGGTCCACTCGCCCGCGAAGCCGTCCGGCAGGGTGGCCGCCGCCGTCGCCTCCATCGCCGCCAGCGCGCCGCCCGAGGAGACGCCCGCCGCAGGCCCGCCCAGAACCGACACCGCCCGGGTGTTGTTGTAGCGGATCAGCGCCGGCGGGCCGACGACCAGCCGCGCCGCCACCAGTGAGCGCAGCGGCGCCATCTCGCCGGTCCG
>Ga0100380_10007652_pt1 | contig 10778 bp, 8 predicted proteins | sample CryGeymeta201504_FD_80417 | JGI IMG/M metagenome (GOLD analysis project Ga0100380, IMG submission 80417) | Groundwater microbial communities from Crystal Geyser aquifers in Utah, USA - Crystal Geyser metaG 2015-04 | ecosystem: Environmental > Aquatic > Deep subsurface > Groundwater | place: USA... | reverse complement strand
TTATTTCACTAATAAAATTATTAGAATGAAAACTACTCGCAGGTCATTTAGTCTAGGATAAAACAACCGAGCAAGAAATCCACACAAACTTCTGCGTTCTTCCCTTCCACGTCCGAATATAGCACCAACAACGATACAGAAATTAAGCAATACCAAAGGATGGGGCAACAATATATATCGATATCAAAAGTCTCTCGTTATTAAATAAATAATCAATGATTATTTCAAATAGGAGCTCTAGGAGCAGAAAATGTCCTCCCCTGTTCATGTATCTACTCGTAGACCTAATCGCTTTCAACACAGATAACATTCAACATTAAGAGAGCCACCAAAACTTGGATAGGATCCTGTTAGTGCTAACTCAGTTGAAATAGAAACAGCTGCATCAAAAACAGCCTATAGTTTGAGTTGGCATCGTTTTAAACTCAACCAACTTCCTCCCATTAATTAGCAGGGAGAATAACCTGAATCTGAAGAATGCCAACTGAGAAGTACCTTCTTCTCAGGATCTTATGCAGAATCTAATATGCTTCGATCATCAAGTGCGTTTTCAGATTTTTTCAACCCTGAGCCTTCTGGACCTGAATAAACATATTTGCCAGCTTTCTAAAACTAACTTTTCAAAGTAATGATAGTCATGAAAGCTGGAAAACCAATAGCTCGACTTAAGTAATTCAAACAAGCAGGGTTGACTGTTTTTGATAGATAGAATAAAATCAATAGTTTCGGTCTTCCTTCGATATGGAAAGAAAGTACCCGGGGTCATTTTACTATCTAAACGGGTATGCAACTACCTCTAAAATCTCAAATTTGTAAGATTAGTCGTGATGCCGTTAATCCACTGAATTTTGTCATCAGACCCAAAGCTCTCTTCAAAAGGTTGGCAGCTGATGGCTTCAGATAATTCAGATCACTACTGAGAAGTTTTTGTCAAAATTTGAAGAAGGTGGAAGGGAAGGTAATAAACAACAAACTCAATCCTGACAACATTTTCCTCACTAAATAATATAAATTATGCTTGGCTTAATGGGGATATTCCTCATTTAGAGATGCTTATGATATTCAATCGAATTCTTATGAATCTCGACGAGCTCCAGTTCTCAAGGGGTAAAATAGTTGGTTTGTCTCGCCATAATACTTAGCTCCTGAGGTCATCAGCTTGCTTCTAGGATAAAATAGTGAGGATATCTGGGCCTCAGCATCTTCACCTGACATTTGGTCTTTAGGTCTTTTCTCTTATGAAGTTATGACACTTGTGCCAATTTGGTCTTCATTTCGCTGTTCTGTCACTGCTCGGTCAGGGTAGTTTTCAACCATCAGAAATGGATAAAAAGCGGGCATTTTAGGAGTTGCAGGGAGAGACCTGAGAAAAATTCAGTAGCGTCAGAAAACTCTTCAAAGCTTGATAAGAAAGGATATTTAAAGTTGGTCAGAGGAAACTAAATAATTAGGTCATTTGATTCTTCAGATGGTGGAGCCCCGTCGTGAAATGAGAATCACCTTGGATGGGCTGATAACTGCCTTATGATATTAATATTGGTCTGGATAAACAAGTTTATGTTATAAAAAGATGAGTCAAGCAGAGGTCAACCTTAATTGGTATCAGAGGCCAAAGGTTGTTGTGTCGACCAGTAATATCCTAGGAGCAAGCTGAGCAACATCCATATTCCGATCATCAGATGAAAAAGTAAATAACAGTATGACCAGCCGCTTCTCTCGGAATCACATTTCCTCACAAAGCACATAATGTGCATCAGTAGGACGACAATCAAGGTGGCCCAGCCGAGAGATACTTGCACAATACCATAATAAAATGGAGGAAATATTGAAAAAGTAGCTGTATAGGAAGATTGATACTTGCTATTCCGAACCAATATAGTGAACGACTATTCTCGAGCAATCTTTCCAGTATGAGATTTTGTTCTTTTGAGCCTGACTCATAGCAGCAGACTACGATAAGTTGGCAGGTGTAGTGGATCTGAATCAACAAAGCTATACTGCGAATGCGAGGAGAAGAGCTACTGCATTGGCTATGACCTAATTCTTGGCAAGGTTTATATCAGGAACAACGTACCCCATCTTGAATTTAAATATTAAACTATAAACTTGGTAATAATAAGCGATGTTTTATCCGGTGAAGATATTCTTCCTCCTCTTCTTACTCTCTCTCCTCCTCTTCTTCAAAGTTTAATTCGCTGTCTATCCACATTTACCAGAAAAAGCAAATAAGACTCTGCTTCAGTCAACAGTAGGAGCTCCACGGCAAGTTGTCCTCATCATAATTGACGCCTTAAGACATGACTATATTCCTCGTTTCGACGTGGTCGCTTAATTCATCGATAAGCATCCCAACAGCACTTTTTTGGCTAAATCTAAAGTCGGAAATCCTACAATGACAACCCAAAGAATCTAGTCAATGATGACGGGATCAGAAATATTTGCATCAGGAAACATTCTCAAAACATTTCTGGCTTCCAAAGTAGATGCAGATAACATCATAAGTCAGCTCAATGCTGCTAAAAGAAAATCAGCAGTTTTGGGAGATAATACTTGGGTCAAACTATTCGACTTTAGTGCCGAAGATGCAGTCTGTGAAAATACCTTTGATGTTCACGATCTAGACACTTGTGATAGAGTCGTCTACGATAATCTCGCAAGCTATCTGACGACCGACAACAAAACAAATTATCATTTCATAGTAGCTCACTTATTGGGCATTGATCATGTGGGGCACTCAACAAGCTCACTGACTGCACCATCAATGGAAGTCAAAATAAAGGAATTTTCAAGGTACCTCGGCCATATATTCGATCAGAGTGCAGATAATACTTTGTTTATTGTCACAGGAGATCATGGTATGAGAGCTGACGGGAATCACGGAGGAACTTCAATTGAGTAAGTCGAAACATTTGTCTTTAGCTATTTCAAAGGAGGAGATTTGTTTAGGAAGAATCCAAAGCCAAGTATAGTTCATAGTGATTTAACAACAACCCTTGCTTTGCTACTTGGAATTCCTCTACCAAACAATGCAATAGGCTATCCTATTTTCAATATGGTTCCAGCTATTATGCTTTCGGACACATCTGTCAACGAGATAAATATACGTCTATTTGAACACTTCAATTCAATGCTACAATTTTATAATATGCCTCTACCCTCAGAGTAATTTCAAAAGTACAAAATGAAGATTGAGCAAAGCACTGATATCTAAGACCAAGAATATATTTTGGATCTCATTGCGAACAAGCTTAACTTTCTCAAATACTCAGCTCCTGATACGACCACTATATTAGCTGTGACTTGCATAGTGAGTTTACTGCCAATCGTCATTTTGTTTTACATTTTTACTCCTCAGCTGGTCACCACCTTTACATAGTGCAAAGGAAGACTTTTTCTGACCCTTTTCTGTGAAGGTTTCCCTATGTTTACACTATTCATCAGCTACTTCAGCTGGAACATGATTCAAAGTCTATCTGATTCTATTGCTGCTGGCTTTCTGATTGCAGCCATATTTGGTATTTTACTCACTAAATCAATTAACAGGAAGATGTAAAGTTTGATTGTTGTGATAGGATGCTTTATTACTCTTGCTCAAATGGAGCCCAATAAATCAAATGACTACAAGCCAAGTACCCTTCGAGTATAATTTTTGTTTCGAATAGTCACCAGTAGACTTTTTCTGGCGATAATAGCTTCACTCCTTCTATTCGTCTATATTCGAAGTTAGCTTCAAAGAATTGTAAAATCCAGATAGAGCAATCGCAATTACAATCCACAGGCCACAGGTATGAGGATCGCAATATCTCTTCTTAGCTACTTGAATTTTATGTTTATGCATGCCATCCAACAGCCACTCTATATCTTCAGCAACCTTCAAACAATTGCTATAATTGCATATTTGATATACTTCAAACTCATCCAAGGAGAAAATAATTAAGCATAAGCTGTTCATAGTGTCAAGGTTCTTATCATCAACTTCCTTTCAGTATTTATGGGATCTCATTTTCCTTTGGTTTTAGGAGTATGCCTGATCATTTAAGCTCGGATCTGGCACTGTTATAATTACGCTATTTTCATGAGTTTGCTGTCGAAATGTGTGTGGTGGTGGCTCGGAAACAGATATGAGTACTCAGGTGTTGACATTCTGAAAACCTATGTTTACTCTGAAAGCTACGCAATAATTCTCAATGCTTTCAGTTTGTTCATTTATCTCAACTCACCCTTCATTCTAAGCTTCACTCTCATAAACTGCAGACTCACAACTCCTCTGGTCGAACAGGAGGGTGATTCTCCTTCTTAAACTGTTTTATAAAGACTTGGAGACCAGGATATGCACTAGAGATAGTACAGTGTTAGTTTCGTCAGTGAACTAGAGGAACAAAATATGAAATTTTCAGGTGTATTGCTACTAGGTCTCGTCACAAGTGTTTGGGAAACAATATATAACAACGAAAAGATCCTTTTCACAGTAGTTTGTGTTCCCATCTTGGTTCTGATCAGTCTTGTAACTCTCACCACTTTATTGATGGTCATTGTGGCTTCATTCTACTACGAATCGAAAATCAAACACCAGTATGAAAAAGTGACTTCAATTGCAGCCTGATTGCGAATATTCATTTAACAAACTGGATATAAGATATACAGTTAATACTGAGCAATGTTGAGCGCTTATCCAATTTGATATTAATTTATTTGCTCTTATAAATGCAGCTTTACAATCTTCCGCTAAACCCCTCGACTGCCATCATCAAAACGATCTACGGTAACTTCACTGCCCCTAAGGCCCAATAAGTCATTCTCGTCAAGACAAAATCCATCTAGTTGTACTCCGTCTCCGATCAGTACCCCATTCTTGATTTAGAGGTAAACTCGAGCTCCTCATTATTGAGGAACTGTTTTGTGTGCTTCGAACTGCTCTGGCTTTCAGGTATCATGGAGTACCTAAATAGTAACTTAGACACATAGAGATTCAGTCATCATAGGGTCCGATTCGGGAAAGATCATCATCCTCGACTACGAATAAAAACTCAGACGATTCCGAAAGACTCACTAAGAGTGCTTTGGAAAATCTGGTTGCAGACGTATTGTTCCAGGTACTTATTTGCATATGCAGGCCACTACTTAGCTGTAGATCCCAAAGGACGAGCTATCATGATAGCTGCAATCGAAAAGCAGAAGTTTGTGTATGTGATGTAACGCAAAGAGGAAACCTTGATCATCCACTCCCCTCGAGAAGCTCACAAATCTCATAGTATCTGCGTGGATGCAGTTGGACTTGATACTGGAAGTGACAACGCTAGGTTTGTTTGTCTTGAGATGGATTACGGAGACGTTGAAGACAAGGAGGCCATCATCAACACGGGAGGAATTAAGAAATCAATAGTTTACTATGAGATGGATTTTGGCATGAACACAGTTATTCGAAAGAAAGATACACCAGTTGATCCTACTGCTCATATGATCATCCCAGTTCCTGCTGCTCCTGAAGGTCCAGGAGGCATTCTTATAGTCCTGGAAGACTACTTGCTTTATAAAGGAATTGAAGACCATATGATTCGATTTCCTGTCAGAAAATAGAGCCCTCTCTCTCGTAAAACTCAGTTCACCTGTAGCTGTATTTATCGTTTCAAAGGATTTTTCTTCCTTATCGCTAGTGAACTTGGAGACATTTTCAAGATTTAATTTTTGTTGAAAGATGGCAAAGGGGATAGGAAATAAGTTATCAGTCTTAAAAGTGAGTACTTTGACACAGTATCGGTTCTCATCTCCATGAGCTTGACGAAGAATGGCTTCCTATTTTGTGCTGCCTAGAAAGAAGATCATCAATTGTATATGATTCTCAAAAATGAAGGAAATGGATAAACGATATTCACTCACTCGCAAATGGCTCAGAATAAAATTATTGGATTTGATCCCAAAAGCGAAACTAGAATGTTGGAAGCTGTGGACAGTATCTAACAGTATGGACCGATGACTGACCTCAAAGTTTCAGACCTGAAGTAAGAAGGTAATCCTCAGATTTATGCTATCAATTCTTCAGGAGAGGGAAAGAATTACCTGAGAATCATTAAGCAGGGATTAAAAGTTAAGTAACTCAATGCGATTCGCTATCACCAACCTCAGGATATTTGGTGTATAAAAAGTAGTCAAAAAGATGAGCATGATAGAATGATCATTCTTTCGCTACCCAATAAAACTTTAGTCTTGACTACAACAGAAAGTGGATACTCCCAGACCAAGTAAACTGGCCTTGAGTAGAATTCTCCCACTATCTTTGTTGGCAGACTTCAAGACGACTCTCTTGTTCAAATATTGCCATCTGGATTCAGACATATTAGAACCGACAAAACCGCAAGGACCATGAAGTTCGAGGGAAGGATCATCAAAGGAACTATCAAAGGTCGGCAAATGGTTATAGCACTTGCTGGCGGAGACATAATATACTATTAACTTGATCAAACAGGTTCTCTGTCTGAAGTGACTCAGATATCGCTTGACAGTTAAGTCGTATCTTTTGATTTCTCTCCTGTTGAAAAAGGACGTGTTCGCTCAAGCTTTTTGGCAGCTGCCCTTAGTGACTTTACAACAAGAATATTTGAACTCAGTCCTGACTCATGTCTAAAAATATTATCTACCCAGAACATGAGAAGTTCTATCTAAAGCATCGCTATTGAGTAAATGGACACTCCTTAATCATAAGCTTAGCAGTATGGGCTTCAGTTATATTTGTATGCTGGTCTTCAAAATGGCATGATTGTCAGGACATCTATTGACCCGATCACTGGAAAACTCACAGACTCTCGGCCTAAATATTTGGGTTCAAAACCAGTCAGACTTGTAAAGCTGGAAATTTTAGGAAAACCAGCCATTTTAGGTCTTTCATCCCGCCCTTGGTTATTCTATACTTTTGGAAGGAAACAAGTGACAAGCTTATTAGCATTTCCTTTCATTTCTGTTGCCACTGCAATAAAGATGAGCAGCTACAGCCATACAGTGATGGTCTTCAGTTAAAATCATTTGAAAATTATCAAGCTTGACAACTTTGGAAGCATTTTTCATTGCTAAAAGATAGACCTTGAATACTCGGCTAAACGATTGATGATATTTGAGAAGAATATTGCTGTGATTGAGTCATCTCAGTTGTGGAAAGAAAACAAAAAAGATAGTCGAACTTGGTGCTCTAAAGTATCTCTTTTCAATCCTAAAAATCCTAAAGGCACAGAAAAAGTTGACGAAATTTTAATGGAAGAAGACCAAGTATGTGTTTCTATGTGCTATTGCCCTAATGCCAACAATGAACAAAATAATTTCTTACTCTTAGGATGCGTCAAAAATCTAAAATACCATCCCTCTTTCAGTTTGACTAGTCCAAGCATCAAAGTTTACTAATGGGATTCAAAGACTCTCAAGGCAGAATTTTACCATTAGACTGAGGTTGAGGATATTCCCATGGTGCTGCATGCATGGAAAGGAAAGGTTCTTGCTGGAATAGGAAAATGCTTGAGATATATCGAAATTGGTCACAAAAGAATTCTTCGAAAAGCCTAAGTGAAAAATTTGATGTCCCCAGTCAATACGATTAAGACTTGGGGTGAACGTATCTATGCTACTGAAGTGAATGATTCATTTCACATGTACAAGTACAAAGCAAGGGAACAAACCTTTTTTGACATTGCTGATGACGTCCTCAACAGATATGTGACTTGTACTGCTATCCTTGACTATCACACCATGATTGGTGCTGATAAGTTTTAAAACATCTTCATTTCTCGAGTACCTCCCAGTATGCCATTGTTAATTTAGATGCCGAATAAGATTTCGAAAATAATCCGAATGCCTACAAATTTAGATGGGAAAATGGCTATCTCAACGGAGCACCCTTCAAAATGGAACAAATTTGCAGTTTTTATGTTGGTGAAGTTGTGACGTCCATTGAAAAAGCGGCCCTGGCTACTTCTGGCTCTGAAACACTGATTTACTCAACAATCAATGGAGGAATTTATGCTCTTTGTCCTTTTGAGACTCGTGAGGATGTTGATTTCTTCACCCATTTGGAACTCTACATGAAAAACTTGATTCCTCTCCTGGGAGGCCGCGAACATTTATCATACCGATCTTACTACTCTCCTTGCAAGTCAGTTGTTGATGGATAGCTTTGCGAAGTTTTTAACAGGCTAACATATGAGGAGCAGGTTGAAATAGGAAAACATTTGGATAGGACTCCTCAAGAGATTCAGAAAAAATTAGAAGAAATAAGGAATAGGTTAATATGAATGTGTGATCTAGTCAAACAATATGTGATATTAAGTATCATCATTGTAATTTTACAGTGAGTTAGGTTGCGTTTATGTCTCGATTCTAATGCTCCCATCCGTTTATCTCTATCTTTGACCTTCCAGAACTATAACATTGCTGCTCAGTTTTGACTCGATTATTTGTTCTGCTAGATCTTTTTCGATTCACAGGCCACAAAAAAGCATCGTCATATTGAAGAGCTTGAATCGCTTTTGTATCTAAAGTTTATTTATTGGGTTTCACGACCGACCAATGAAATGCTTCTTATCTAGATTTTTTCAGTTGTCTGGTTATGGGAATTCCAGAGCTCGGTCTTTTCTTCAGCATAACTTTGGGAGATAGGTTTCTGCAACCTGCAAATTTCTTTTTTTGTGGTTCTGATTGAGCCTTTATCTGCGTATTTATTTACTCATTCTTATTATGAATCTCTTGGATTCTTTATTGTTGAATGATGTTTTGACTTTATTTGTTTGAAAGCTAGCCTGGAACATACACAAAGTAGCGCTTTTTTAGTATACTCCTGAATCTTCTGTATTTATCTTCGATAAATTTATCTCGATATCCTTGATTGATAAAAATAGCTGGATCTCTACTCTCATAACAATCTTTACTTTAAATAAAAGTTAACTCAACCCCTCTCTATTTTATTTCATCTATCTTTTCTTCTCTCTGGTTGCTTTAATAAATGTTCTAGTATCTCTTGTTTTTCACCTTCTTTATACCGGACCATCTTGGCTTCATATATTTGTCCATTTCATAGGCATCGAAAGAGCTGCAATGGGCTGACTTGCTCTCCTTGAATTCTGAAGTAAAGAATTGTGGATAATTTTTCTTCATCGTTTTATGCTCATAAAGTATTCTTTGTTTGTTTGGTGACGAAGCTAGATGCATACTTGTGCACTGTAGAAGCTATGCCCTAATAAGGCCTTCAATATCGGCTGTTTGATGCATTTAATCCTACTCAGGCAAAAATATATATGATAATGAAAGCAATATAGAAAAAGCATCACTGTTTGTTCTGCTCAAACTGTAGTTGCTCCTATATCTCTCTCATTCTCTTGATCAGTTTTATTGAAATAGTTGCTAAAATTTTATCAAGAAGAAAAATGAAGGAATTGAATACATTAATGCATGAAGATCATCATTGTTGGATGTACTTGGTGACAGCCTTGGTTCCTTCAGAGACGGCGTGTCTGGCCAACTCTCCGGGGAGGATGAGCTTGACAGCGGATTGGACCTCGCGGGAAGAGAGGGTTCTTCTCTTGTTGAATCTGACGAGCTTGGATCCTTCAGTGGCGATTCTGTCGAAGGTGTCATGGATGAAGGAGTTCATGATGTTCATGGCCTTCTTGGAGATACCGATGTCGGGGTGAACTTGCTTGAGGACCTTGTAGATGTAGATGGAGAAGGTCTCAACTCTTCTTCTTCTGGACTTCTTGTCAGCAGATCTTCTGGCTTCAGCAGGCTTCTTTCCCATGTTTAATAATTTCCTAATGAACTAAGCGCACTCTGATCGGATTTCAAATAGTTTTTATCTATATGAAAAAATAATTAAATCTGATTGGAGCAATCTTTTTCAAATAATGCCAACGGCCTTCCCCTATTTTTCTAATTCAAATCCTTATTTTAGGCTCACTTCGACAGCCTGTACTCATTCATACTACTTTTATCCAACTAGCTTCATTGAATCAATGAATCATATATCTCATATAACGACTTAATATATCAACAGCTAAAATTTATCTTGTAGATTTCTGACCTGATCAGCTGCCTAATCAGACTCAGACTCCTCACCTCTCGCACAGGAAAAGCAGTCTATAATTTTCTGGTGGTCCCTGGATTCATTTATTGTCTGACTGAAAGTACATCATTTCTTGAGTAGAAGTCAGTTATCTATCTTTATCTCTGCCTTTCTTCCTTGAGTTGTTTTTTCTTCAATAACTTCTTTGATTTTTCATAGGCCATCATATTCGGATTGAAAGTGCATTATTTCGCTTAACTTTATGCTATTTATTGTCTTTTGGAGGCAAAGTTCTTGATTCTGCATTCGTCCCTAGATATATGTCATTATACCATGATTTGTTACGGTCCTCGAGTGTACTGTTAATATGGTATTTCGGGTTATGCCTGATGTGAGGCACAAATGTACACTATTAGTCGAAAGTTTAATCATGGTTGTCTTTCAACATCTTATTGTCTTTCAATCGGGACCTCAGCTGATCCTGCTGGTTGGAAATATCTTTCAGGATATTCTTCATTCTGCTTAAACGATCGCTCTGCTTTGTCCTAACTTTCACAGATCTTTAGGAGGTGATGGACTCGAAGTGACCATTCATTCTGGACTTGAATCTGGAATCTTTGAAGTAACTGATATCTGGTTTATCGATGCTGAACGAGGAATCGAACTTCATTCGAGAGATATTTTTAAGGTCTTCTCTGTTTTTTTCCCAGAAGCCAAGAGCTGAGTAATCACTGCGGTAAGG
>Ga0100380_10007647_pt1 | contig 10780 bp, 7 predicted proteins | sample CryGeymeta201504_FD_80417 | JGI IMG/M metagenome (GOLD analysis project Ga0100380, IMG submission 80417) | Groundwater microbial communities from Crystal Geyser aquifers in Utah, USA - Crystal Geyser metaG 2015-04 | ecosystem: Environmental > Aquatic > Deep subsurface > Groundwater | place: USA... | reverse complement strand
CAATTCCGGCGAGAGCAAGTGTAATGACCGTTCCATCGTAGGCAACTCCCGTGGCAAAAAGAGGCACATAGAGAGCACTGAAACCTAGTACCATTGTTAGGAATCCGGAGGCTGTAATCCAACCCCAGTTATCGGCAAGATTATTTGCAGCACGATCGTAGTCCACGACCAAAAACTTTGTGACGACTTTGTCAGCCTTTTCTTTGAGTTGATCACCGGTGTTGGCGCTCAAAAAGAGAGCCGTGTTGGTGTTGAACGTATTGCTGTGACGACGACTCATGGGAGTCATCGACATTGGTTGTTGCAAATTTACCGTGGCCGTCGTACGTGTGGGAGCCGTCATGGGCGAAAAAGCCAAAGTGGGGGTAACCGTAAGAACCAAAAGAGAAAAGGTGGTGGTGGTCTTCATGTTGTAATATATTCTGATTTTATATAGTATGTGTGGGTGGAAAGGTAATATTATTTTCGTTTTCGAGTTCACATTGTGAGACTCTTCTAATTTTTTTATTTTTCATGATCGTTGCGTTTGTTACGTTTTCAGAAAGAACTGGGAAATTCCGTGCATCTCCAGAAATTTCGGATCAAATCGTTGATGATTCATCGTTCAGGCTTCAGGCTGCACTACTGCTAGACTTAGCTACTCTAGCTAGACTAGTAGTACTCTAGTAGCGTGCTGGCGTTCGTGTCCAGTCCCAGCGGAACCGTTTTTAACTTAAACAAATCCACGATAAACAGTGTACGTGCCTATCATCAGAACAGAAAGGGATTAAATTTTGCGTGACAGGTCGCCCTTACTCCAACTTTCTAAGTCTGTGTCCATCTTTTTTTATGAGAAATACTTTACCTTTGGGAGAGCATTCTAATACTCTACTGGAGTATTTCACGACTCACGAACAGCAGGTACTCGGAGTATTATTATTCAAGGGCATCCTGAGTCAGGAGTAGTCGGTGTGACTTCAGTCCTAACCCTATCTACAAATCCCATAACTATGCCATCTTCTGATCTCTTTTCCAAATCTTCCCCTCTGTCAATGCCGATCTGTCAACTTGCAGCTTTCCCCGACTTCCGACCTCCATACTAGTACGACTTTCTCATTTGTTTTGTTTTCCTTACAAGGAGAAAACTGTTTGCAGTCTGTAGAGACAAGATGCGAAAATATAGTTTTATCCAATCATGCTCTCTTCCTATGCTGCTGTTATCATCGTGCTATTACCAACATTCTGTTGTGGCCTTCACTACTAGTAGTTGTCGTAGTAGTACAGCACCCACCTGGTCCATCCCTCTTTCATCATCTCATCATCAGCAGCAGCAGCAGCAGCATAAGCTGTATCACCGACCAAGATTATTATCGCAACAAAAATTACACTTCTTGTCGAATCCAACGGTACCAAAACATTCTTCTCGTGTATCACAACAACTCCATGCTCATCTGCCCGCCGCCGCCATCATATCATCGACCATGACGTCCATGCACTGTGATTCTACCTATGTCTTGACGGCCATTCTGTGGTTGTCAACGTTTGGAATATCCTTGGAAAAACGCACAACGATTGGAAAAGCATTATCGGTATGTAACGTGTGTGTGTCTGTGTATGTACGTGTGTTGTGCACACCATCATGGAATGATTGTCGTGACTAATATAATTGTGCATTGTAATAATACAAACACAAAACAGGCAGCGCTGGCAACCATGGCATTGGCACTAACAGTGGCCAATCTCGGTATTATCCCCTTTGAGAGTCCCATTTGTACGTTTTTGAGAAACCATCATGACTATGCAACGCTCATTACAGTGCAAATTTACACCAAACTATCTATCTATCTTTATTTATTTTTCTTTATTCTTTTGCAGATGCCATGACCAATCAATATTTGATTCCCCTGGCCGTTCCTATGCTGTTGTTTGATTCTGATTTGAAACGAGTTATTACGGACACGGGATCGTTGCTACTGGCTTTTGGAGTCGGCGCGATTGCTACTATTGTTGGGACACTGGTTGCCTTTCCGCTCCTACCGTTGACGTCTATGGGACCCGATGTAGGTTGGCGTGTCGCGTGTGCCTTGGCCGCTCGTCATATTGGAGGTGCCATTAACTTTGTAGCCGTGGCAGAAACATTGCACATTGGAGGTTCCGCTGTCTCTGCTGCCATTGCTGCGGACAATGTCGTAGTGGCTTTGTATTTTGCTTTCTTGTTTGCCAATTCCAAGGAGGGAGAACCAGATACATCAGAAACGACTACAACCAACAGTAACACTATTTCTGACGAAATACAAACCAGTGCTTTGTCGGTTGCAGATCCAGAATCGGTATCGGATACAGATGACGCAGGTGCAGGAATAAGCTTATCGACTTTGGCGATCTCCGCATCGGTGGCATCCACGTTGGTTGCAGCGGGTCGAGGTCTAACAAAATGGCTGCTGCCGGGCACATCAGCTCTTCCCATGATCTCTCTATTGACAGTCGCGGCGGCCACAGCGCGACCCAAATTCTTTTCGCGCATCCGAAATGCAGGCACAGCACTGGGTATTGTTTTCATACAAATGTTCTTTGCTACATCGGGAGCAGCCGGATCGCTGCGTCTCGTTCTGCAACAAGCTCCAAGTTTGTTCCTCTTTAGTGCTCTACAAATTGGAGTGCACTACGTCGTCCTGGTGCTGTTAGGTCGAGGAATTTTTCGGCTGCCCTTCCGAGAACTGCATTTGGCTAGCAATGCAAATGTCGGTGGACCAACAACAGCGGCTGCCATGGCACAGGCCAAACAATGGAAACGATTGGTATTACCAGCACTATTGGTCGGCATATTGGGATATGCAACAGCAACGGCGATTGCCCTAGCTCTAGGACCTGTGCTAGTGCGTCTACCCACTCTTTAGGATTCCGGCAGGCAATAATCGAGCAAAAACAAACTTGGTGACTTTCACCTACTATAGTCCTGTACCTAGTCAGCTTACTATAGTACCTTCTTCACTTCTTACCTGCCAACCAATGAATCTACCAGTTTCATTCACTTTGCTTTGGTCTGACTATGTATTTTTCGTGCGCACCAACCTCTCATAAATAATATTTCAAACCATCAGGATTGGCCTGAATAAAGTTTGACCGTGATCAGACTAACACTAAGTACCAGTAGTGAGTGCTTTATTACTAGCTACTTGTAGAAGCAGCTGCTCTAATAAGGTACACGTATTTTCTCCACGTTGAATCTGATAGGCAAAGACACAACCCGGGTGGACTACCCCCGTAAGACGGTCTGCTTCTTTTTGCTTGCTTTTACGTAGCAATATCTGATTTTAGAATAGTACTGATAAATTTAGGCAATCTGAAAATTTGACTGTAATCTAAAGCACTGCATGCGTTACCAAAGTCTTAGCTTTTCGCTTCTCGATGATTTTCATTGGTTCGCTAGCTGCTACCCGTACTACTAGTACCTACTACCACTGCTATTGCATTACTATTTGGCAACACTACGCGAATCCTTCCTCCCCAGATCTTGCGAACACAGGAAAGGATGGATCTTTTACGAGTTAACCAGTACTAATATTCGCATCTTCGAATGAAATCTTATTATTATTTTCTTATTCTTGCAGCAGCTGCCAGAATCATAATTTTTAATAAAAGTAAATTGCAAACGAATCTAAACAAACTCAATTAAATAATTCACCATGTCTCTCGCTGATATCCCCCCTGGTGTTGTCACCGGTGACAATCTTCTCAAGCTCTTGACCGTGTGCAAGGATAAGGGATTTGCCCTTCCCGCCTTCAATTGTACAAGGTACGAAAAAAGATATTCATTATTTATTTTTGTTCCCTTTCTTGAATCTTTGTTTATCGCCTCGCTGGATTTAAATTTCCCCACTCCATTCTCATTATTGCTTAAATATTACAAATATTGATATGAATTATTAATAAATACCTTTAGTTCTTCCACTGCGAACGCTGTTATGGAGGCTGCTCAGAAAAACAACTGTCCCGTCATGATCCAAGTATCTAACGGAGGTGGACAATTCTACGCCGGAAAGGGGATCAAGGACCCCAACGCTTGTGCCGCCGGTGCCGTTGCCCTTGGCATGCACGTCCGTCTTATGGCTCCTTACTATGGAATTCCTGTCGTGTTGCATTCGGATCACTGTGCCAAGAAATTGTTGCCCTGGATGGACGGTATGCTTGCTGCGGATGAGGAATATTTCAAGCAATACGGAGAACCTCTCTACTCTTCTCACATGTTGGATCTTTCCGAAGAACCAGATGAGGACAATATTGCCATTTGTGCTGAATACTTTGAGCGTATGCACAAGATGAATATCTGGCTAGAGATGGAAATTGGAATCACTGGAGGAGAGGAAGATGGTGTCAACAATGAAGATAGTACGTCTCTATGGTATTTTTGCATGCTTATTGTATCGAATATGGAATGAATGCCAGTGCATTTATCTTTTTGTCGCTGTGTTTAATTTGATTTTTGCTACTTGTCAATTTACTCATTTTCTGTTTTATTATTATTGCAGCTGACCCTGAAAAGCTCTACACCAGCCCTGAGCAAGTGTATGCTGTCTATGACAGACTTTCCAAAATCGGACCTATGTTCTCTATTGCTGCTGCCTTTGGAAATGTCCATGGTGTGTACAAGCCTGGAAACGTTAGCCTCCAGCCTGAACGTCTCGGAGGACACCAAAAGTATGCCAAGGAAAAGTTGGGATGCGAAAGCGACCATCCCATTTTCTTGGTCATGCACGGAGGCTCTGGTTCCACGGAAGATGAAATTAAAACGGCTGTGAAGAATGGAGTTGTCAAGATGAATATCGACACTGATACCCAGTGGGCCTACTGGGATGGATTGCGTGCCTTTGAAAAGGAAAAGCATGATTACTTGCAGGGACAAATTGGAAACCCAACTGGTCCTGATAAGCCCAACAAGAAATGCTATGATCCACGTGTTTGGATCCGAAAGGCTGAGGAAGCCATGATTGCACGCTGTGCTGTCTCAATGGGACTACTTCTGTGCAAGGACACTTATCCAGCCAGGATTCCTGAGCCTGGTTCTTTGCCTATGTACGGATTGAAGCCCAAGGCTACTGGTCCTGTCGGCATGGTCAAGAGTGCTTTGGGCATGTAAATCTAGTCGAAGCGGGAATTTTTCATTTCCCTTCAAAGTCGCTTGACAACTCAAAACTGTTGCATTCTATGTTTCACAAGCAGGCTTCTACTGTGGACCGTAAATACTTATAATAAGATTCCCTAGTATGTACCTACTGATGCGTGTCTTCAAGGAGTAATGATATATGAGTTCGCGCTGTTCTGATCCTTTCCGTATTGACTTCGTTGGTGTTCAGTTGCGCCTCCAGTCCTAAGCATCTAAGTACATTTTGACTGGTGCGCAAGCCAAAATGAAGTTACGTGTCGTTTCCTGGCTTTTGAATTATCTTACCTTCTTTTTGAAACATTCGTGAACTTGACCACCATTGCCGTCCCGGGAGAGAAACAAAAACAATAAAAAAGGCAAGTTTGGATTTCTGACGGAAGCAGACGAAAATTGGCGGATCTAAAAAATAATAAATCTATATATTACTATTATTTGACGGAACATCTAAGCCGTGCACTAATAAGCCCTAAGAGCCTAAACATCCTTAAAACCATTGGAGCGGGAAGACAAAAGGGAACCTCCAAGGACCTAACACCCATGACGAAGGCCTTTATCTGACGACCAAGAAACCTGGAAAAGCTCACCATTCCACTCCAATGCAGTAAGCGTGTTGAGACTCGGATGTGTAGGCTGCGAGTTTGCCATGGCCCGGGATGTGCTAGCACGAGATCATTCCTTTTTCGTCCGGTTTGATCAGATTGCTGCGAATAGGCACGCGACCAAGTCCTTCGTTGAACCATTGAAGAACTATACTCGAGATAGTTCTACTGACTCTTCGAGGAAGATTGTCTTCGTCTTGTTACATGCAAGGGTAGTGGAGTGATGTAAATCACCGAGCAAAACAGATTAGGGTATCAATGATTTATAATACAAGATAACATGCATACGTATTTCATCTAACATTGTTACTCCAGTTTTCACTTCTTAGGGAGCCGATGGCGACGTTGCTACAATAGTAGTCGCCACGGCCGCCGAAGCATTTGACTTGGTAGTCCAGTATCGATGGTTGACAGCCATTTGCATGGCACGTTTAGTGGCGTAGGGAGCACTGGCACGAAAAATGTCGAATTCGGGATCACCTGTAAGAGCAATGCCTTCGAGCAATCCCAGTCCCCGTGTCACCAAGGCGAAGAAGGGTGGAACTGAAAAAGGATATTGAAAAAAGACTTGATTGAGTTCATTTGAGATTTCCAACAATTTGCGCTTCCGTGCGTGCAAATTGGATCCCGATTCCAACAATCCCCCAGTCAGGACCTTGGTCATGATGGGTTGCAATTCTGAGGTATCGTAATCGTGTGGCAAAAATCCGAGCTGTTTCGCATCCTTGTGTACCAGTGCTTCAAAGTCGCGTGCCAATAAATTGACAATGGCCCGTGTCATTCCCGCACGAGCGGATTCATCAACTTCAGCACATAATCCAAAATCTAACAAACACAGTTGACCGTTGGGTGTAACTAATAAGTTTCCAGGATGTGGATCAGCATGAAAGGCACCAATATCTAACAATTGCGTTAGAAACAATTCAACGCCAACAGGAATAAGTCGTCGAATAGTTTCTGGATCGGCATCACTTAGTCGTATACCATCCATCCATTGCGTCGTTAGGACTCTTCGGGATGTGTACTTGTCGTACACATCAGGAATAACCACAGGACAAGATCGATTTTTCATTTCCTGTTGAAAGTAACGTTGATTCTTGGCTTCCAACTCATAATCGAGTTCTCCATAACTGCCCTTGGCAAAGTTTTGCAAGAATTCTGTGTACGTGGCAGAGAACGTATGGGAAAAAGCAGGTGCACGTGAGTGTGCACTTGTTTCGAGAAAACAAAAAAGATGCAAAACAAGGATCTTTTCAAAGAGGCAAAATCCCTGCCGGTACCGTGCATCATACATACCTTTATGATACGGTTTTTGATGTGTAATCACACTGGTCCATGCATCCATAAAAACACCCCACTGTTGAAGTAGGAATAGATCCAAACTAAAAGATTCCATCATACCCGGTCGTTGAATCTTGACAGCTACTTCTACTTCTTCTTCCTTCTGTCGTCGTCGTTGCTGGGTGCCATCATCATCATCATCATCATCATTGTCGGATATTACTAATGTTCCTCGATAGACTTGTCCAAGACTGGCACTGGCAACGAATCGTAAATTAGTAAACAGTTTCGATGGATGACAGTTCAATTCTGTTTCCAATAATTGCATAGCAATATCATCGCTAATGGGTGTGACACTATCACACAACTTTTGTAATTCTTCCAGTACCACCGGTGGTACCAAATCAGGACGAATACTAAGTTGTTGTCCCATCTTAACAAAGGCTGGACCTAATCTCGTCAAAGCCTGACGCCATTGTTGTGCATGGTATCTCATAATACTATTCCTTTCTTTTTCTTCCTTGTCCTCCTGATCCTGTTCATAATCATCTGCATTTGCAGTCGTCGCAGTACTAGTACTAGTATTACTAGTACTGTGATTGGAATGCAATACTTTGAAATCCCAAATATATCGTACCATCAGTGGTGTCAATTGTCCAGTAATTTCGAACAGTCGTAGTACTATAGAAATAGGACGAATCGACCAATACGCATGGATATCCTCCCAACTGTAATGACGTGGTAACATTGGTGGTGGAATCATCATTTTCATGGTGGTCTTGTTGTGGTTGTTGTGGGTATTGTTGTCATTGTTGTCGTCACGAGACGAAGGATTCTGTTGCTGTAGCTGCTGCTGCTGCTGCTGCTGCTGATAAAGGACGTACATTTGTTCTTGACGATTGGCTTGATATTCTTTCCAATAACCATAACCAAATGTTCCACCCAGTGTAACCGTACTAGAAATCAAAACAGGACGACGACGGACAGCAGCTTTCATCATTAATTTCAAATGATGCAGCTGATGATTAGAGAAATTTGATGCCATACTTGGATGTAAATGCTTTCTAGAATATTATCAAGAAAGAGTAAAATCAATTAAATGATTGGAAGTATGTTTACTATTCCTTATTGAGATTTTCCCCAAAATATTATGATCGATGAGTCATGTTTTTGTTTTCGTGTTTCTACTTCTACAGAAAAGAATGCTTTCTACCGGTACTTTCAAAGTTGGCTGTTTTTTTTTTCCCTTCTTACGCTTCTGCGTCGTCAAATGCGTACTAGCTAGTAGTAGTAGTAGTAGTCAAATGAGCTGGCCACATCCAAAGTCCAGGTGGATTGAGTGCTTTGGTGGCGATTTGCTAAAAGTTACCCTACTACTAAGTACCACCACTACTATGCCCATAGCTACAGTACCAGGGTAGCTAGTAGCTAGCTAGACAAGCTAGCTAGAGTAGTAGAGTAGTACCCCCCTACTAGTACTAGTACTACCAGTACTCCTGAATTAGCACAAGTGTCTACTACTAAGTACCAGGGTAGCTAGTAGAGTAGACTAGTAGTACGTACTGTACTACGGAGTACTGCTGAAGACCTCTCCTACTACTATCCCTGATAGTAGCTACTAGTAGTAGAACTAGAGTACTAGCTAACCCTAACCCTAAGGAGTAGTACTACTAGTAGACAGAATAATAATATTATGTATTATTATTAGGCTTTGCTTATGATGGTGCTGTTTGGTTGCTTGACGATGATGCTTGGAATGAACAAAATCACATTTATTTTTCTTACCACCGACTCGACAAGCAGCAAGTGTGGGCTCACTTCCTTTCTAATGATACTATAGATAGATGGTCAAAACGCAAAAAAAAACAAGTATTTCTCCTTGTCTTTCACTTGTTAGTCATTAGGAATTTTTCAATTTCGTTCTTCTTGTCGTCAAAGGAAGCTTTTTCTTGAAATAATAATATCGTCTCAAACAAAGTAGCAGTAGTAGAAATGGTGGAAGGAACAGTGGAACAATCGATAAGAACATAAATGTGAATACTGGAACTACAAATCCAATCACAGCGTGAAGTTGGCTCGGAGGTCCTCTGTAACCAATACAGATCCATTCACCATAACTACCACCACCATTGATATTATTATTTGGACTTGTTCGAATAATAGTATCACGTCCGTGTTGCATCAAGGCATCAAACGCTTTTGTAAACTCTTGTTCCCTTACCAATAACATCCATGGTAAATCGTTGTTGTCGTCTTCTTGGACATTGTTGTTTTCAACATCATTTTTGTTGTCGTTGTGCACAGTGAGGGAATCAAACCTCCATTTTGTGCTCACTGCTGGAGGTGCGTCCTTATCACTACCAAGAATTCGAATTGTAACAGATTCGTCATCCCAATCAAAATCAAATTCTGCAAAATTGAGATCAATACTGTACAAAGGACGACCACTGCCACTTCCACTGCCTTCGGTTTCCGTTCCGGTACGTCGAGTCTTCGTCGTCTTCGTCGAAGCAACATCATCCAGCATCAATAGATCCGTCCAGGCACGTTTGGCATTTATCCAATGACCTAATGTCATGGAAATACGTCCCGCCCAAACAAAATGTCGCATCTTGCACAGGAATGCATTTTGTCGACCACATATTTCTGGACCACCCCATGCATGAGTCATACCACTCGTCGTAACTTCATGCAAAGGTCTGATTTTTCTCATCTTCTTCACCTTCCTTGAACGCTCGTCGTCGTCAAAGTCATTCTCTTGTTGTTGTTGTTGTTGTTGTTGTTGTTGATTACGTTCTTCTTCTACAAATACACAATCTTTTTTCAAAATTTGTGCATGATGAACATCACCACTTACAATAATCGGAGCACGGACATTGTCTTGAAGTACCAATTGGTACAATTTTCGTTGTGCGGTTGGAAATTTACCCCAATTCTCTACGGCTTGTGGTGGTCCCATCCGATCTGCTAATACTTGCAATCCACTTACAATAATATTCACGGATGCTGTTGTTCGTCCTAAGGCTTCTTGTAACCACTCCCATTGAGTCGGTCCTAAAAAATCTCCACTGCTGTCATTCGAATCCCAAAAACTTGTTTTGGTGTATGGTGATTTGTTACTTCGAATGTCTAATAAAAAAATTGCCACCGATCGATTCGAAAGTTTTTGTTGGTCTGGTGTAGTACCGGAAGAGGAGGAGGAAGAAGTGGCAGTAAGAACAACGACGTCTGGATCCAATCCAGCTTCTTGTTCTGTCAAGAGTTGTTGTCCAGGTGGACGTGAAAAATCCATGACCATAACACCATACACTCCGAGTCCCTTGCGGGCACGATGACACATGGCAGTTCTTCCTCCCTTCTGGTGATCATTATCATGCTGTTGCTGTTCTTGTAAAAAGCCACAAGCAAAAGCAATACCACTTTCTGTACGATATTTGTAAGTTTTGTCGCCCTGAAAAGAAAAAGAGAGACAAGAAGAAGAAAAAACATACAAAAATGTCAATGAAAAACAATACAACCAAAAAAGGGTAAGCAGAATGTTAAAAAAAAGACCAAATCACACCAAAGAATATAACGCTTCTATCGTGTGTCTGTGTCTGTGTCACTCACATTATCTTGTCCGTAATCATGATCATCCAGTACTCCACCAACAACAATTCCAGAAGCCAATAGCTTGGAATAACCAGGATCTTGTTTTTGTTGTTGATATAATCGTTGAAGTTTGGCGGGTGTTACAATTTTTTCTTTTTCTTCTTTT
>Ga0100380_10007641_pt1 | contig 10788 bp, 20 predicted proteins | sample CryGeymeta201504_FD_80417 | JGI IMG/M metagenome (GOLD analysis project Ga0100380, IMG submission 80417) | Groundwater microbial communities from Crystal Geyser aquifers in Utah, USA - Crystal Geyser metaG 2015-04 | ecosystem: Environmental > Aquatic > Deep subsurface > Groundwater | place... | reverse complement strand
TGGCGACTGAAACCATTGAAGGCTTGAGTATCCTGATCAAGTCGGCCGGGCCCATTGACGCCAGAAGGCCCCTCGCACCTGCGTTAATATAAATCCGGGGAAGAGAGGCTATGCTCTCCTCCATGAAAACCTGCAGGGGCTTTCTGGTTCCGAAAGGGGATGTCCCACCCACCTTGTAGCCTGTGTGCCTTTCTGCAACGGCAGGATCACAGGGAGAAACGGTCTTGACCCCGATGTTTCGCGCGAGCGCCTTTGTGGATACCTGCCTGTCTCCGTCCATAAGCACGATGATGGGCCGCCGTGCCTCGTCTTCCATGACAAGGGTCTTGATGACAGCATGTTCATCCACTCCAAGCTCCCGCGAGGCCACTCCTGTGCCCCCGTGTTCCTCGTACACGTAAGGGTGCAGACTGAAGGCAACACCCTGGCCCTTCATAAATCTTATTGCAGGAGTAGAAGGAATCTTCTCCTTTGCCATCTTTGCTGCCTGCGCTTCAATCGCGGACAAATGGGTTGCTCCAATGGCATCTATCTGTAGCCGTCCAAATCTATTTCAGATTCTTTATAAGCATTTCCCTTACGATATACTCGCCGTATTTGGTGTTGACTCCCACATTTAAAGAACCGTCTTGATTATCCTTGTTTATGAAGGCCATGAATATCGAGGCAACCCTTTCGTCATCCTTGACGATTACGGAAACCGCAAGCGCCGACACATCGTTGTATTGCCACTGCTTTATGGCGCCATTCCACCTCTTTGTCTTGGTTCTTTCAAAATTAGCCTTATGGAATCTGACCGCGAGTATCTCATCATTTGGATATGCCTTCTTCCACTCAGAGATGATCATCTCTCTAAATTTTCCCTTATCCGAGCCCTTGTACAAATCTTGCGGCGCATTGGTATCGGCAAGGAGGCCTTGACGAATCTCGGCGCATACCTCATTAACATACTTCTTGCTCGCTTCATATTTCTGCGTTATCCCGGTCACTATTGCATTTTCAGGCCCGGCCATATCCTCAAGTTCGGCTATCTTTTTGGTGGCTTTTCGGAGCTTGTCTGCCGCTATGGTGCAGTTGGTCACCTTGTGTCTCTCCAACCGAACCGCCTTGGATTGGTCAGCGTCTTTTCTTGCTCCATCCAAAATCTTATCCACATCCTTTGCCATCATAGCAAGCCTCCTGCCAGGCCCGGCCATTCTCACCGGAGGCCCAGCCAGAGACTCTTGAAAAAGAAGAATACTGGATAAGCATACCAAAACTGAGGTCAAAAGATTTAATCTGAATCTAGCAAACATACTCAATATCTCTCCTGGTTCAAATGGGATAAAAAGAGCTTTTGGGAGCGTAAGATGCATCCCTCCCCATTGTCAAGACAAAAAATGGGTTGTATTTGTATGAACCGTACACCCCCGTTGAATTCCTGTGCGCCACGGTTGGCGTTTAGATCGCAGGCTCCATGCGGATCATCTACGCCCCCGATCATTCTAATGCGGATAGCCGCAACCAAGATCTCAGCGTGCTGTCCCGTCATTCCGGCGTGCCCTTAACCGGAATCCAGTCCGCCGCTTTTCTGGATTCCGGCCAAAACCGTGCCGGAATGACGGAGAGGTAGGCTTGCACACGAAGCATGGGCAGATTTTCTTGCTTTTTCTGGCAGAAAACCTGGCAATGAGTGGGGGCTTCCCTGTCAACCCCTAAACCTTGAACGGTGAACCTCTGAACCCCTGAACCCTTCCAGCCGTTCTTTGAGTTGAGGTAGGATGGAGAATCGATTGGTTGACCGGCTTCCTTTACTGGAGTATGCTGAAAATTGGAGGGAACATAGACGGCCATAGACCCAATCCAAACAACCCAAGGGGAATTGACCATGACATTAGATGAAATTCTGAGAGATATTCATGCCCTGGAAATGGACTTGCAGAATTATGAACGAAAGTATGGGGTTCTTTCGGAGACATTCTATGAGTCTTACCGTCAGGGCGAGGAGCCGGACGACGATGCATGGGTGATGGACTGGTCGGCCTGGGCAGGAACCTACGAGATCTGGCTGCGCAGGCGTGCTCAATACCGGGACATTATATCGAAGCTGAAGGGCAAAGATCTTTTGCTCTTGAGCATTATTTCCAGGACCGCACGCCGTGAACCCATTTCAGTCTCTGACTGATTACGAAGAATTTGTGTACGGCCTTGCCCAGCGATACCCTGAGCTTCGCGGCTCTACCCTGGTACTGGCTCGGCGGGGATCAGGGGTAGCGACTCTGGCAGGTGACTTGCATATGCACGCTGGGTATAGGCTTGCTGTATATGAAATTCTCACATGGGACGCAGGCCCCGTATCGATCCAGAGTTACAGCCACGAAGTGTGGAAAGGAAGCTTCCACGCATCCACATCACAAACACGTTTCGCCAAAGCTGAAGCGGCATCGTATCCCAGCCGCTGAGATAAGGTTCGATGCCCCTAACCTTCCCTTTCTGATTCAGGAGATTAATGATGCTGTCTAAGAGCGAACTCATGGCATCGGGCGAGTGAAACACTGGCGGTTCTTTTCCATCGTGGTCCCGGGGAACGTGTCAACGGACAACCTGATGAAATTCGGCTACCTCCCCGTCGAGAAACAGGCCCTCTGCCTGGTCTGTGAAAATGGCGACATTGACATCAAGAACCGCAGAATGGATAAGCTGTTTCTTGAGCTGAGATAGGGAAGGGAGGGCTTCCATCGCCCCTAAACCCTGAACGGTGAACCTCTGAACCTTTGAACCCTTATAACCGTTCCCGGTTCCCGGTTTAGGGTTCCCGGTTGTTGGGCATAAGGCTGCCCGAAGCCCTGAACCTTTGAACCCTCTAAAGCGGATAACCGCAACCAAATCTCAGTGTGCTGTTCCGTCATTCCGGTACGGTTTTGTCCGGAATCCAGAAACGCGATGGCATGGATTCCGGCCAGGGACATGCCGGAATGACGGAGAGGTAGGCTTGCACACGGAGCATCGGCAGATTTTCTTGCTTTTTCTGGCAGAAAACCTGGCAATGAGCGGGGGCTTCCCGGTCAAGGGAGGCCGAACTCTCCAGGATACCAGCATCCTTAATGTCGGGCAGGGCCGATCATGAGGATATTGTTTTGAAGAGAGGAGAAAGGCATCATGTCACAGAGTTTTGAGGAACTGGAGTCTCAAGCAATGAATTTGAACCTTGAGGCGCGGGCACGGCTTGCGAAAAAACTCCTGTTGAGTCTGGATGCGCCGTCTGAGGACGAAAACCTGGCACTATGGGTGGCCGAAGCAGAGCGAAGGCTGCAGGAATTGCGAGAGGGACGAGCTAAGGAAATCCCTGCCGAAGAAGCTTTTCGGCGAGCAAGGTCGGCTATCTCATGAAGAAGGCGACGTTCCATGAAGACGCTGAGGCCGAGATGATCGAGGCGGCTCAGTTTTACGAAGAGAGATCATCGGGGCTGGGTCTTTCTTTCCTTGATGCCGTTGAAGAGGCTGTCAACGTGATATGTGAGAATCCCAAAGCGTATCCTCTTCTGAGTGATGCCATTCGAAGAAAGATAGTGAAACGATTTCCATACGGCGTCATATTTGCCGTAGAACATGACCGGATTCGAGTTGTGGCAATTGCGCACCTCAAACGCCGTCCTGAGTACTGGCGCTATCGGCTTTCAACTGAGCGATAGTGACACCGGAGCCCTGTATGTTTGCATTCGTAAGCATTCACATGTTCCGGGTTTAGGGTTCCCCGTTGATGGACACAGCACACAACCCCTGAACCCTGAACGGAGAACCATTTGACCTAACCCATGATTAATCACCAATTCTTGAGTTGGGAGGATAGCTATGCAACTAGACGATATTGCTCAAATTGACAGCATGAACACCTCAGAAAAAATTCTTTTGGTTGAGGACATTTGGGACGAAATATCGTCCGATGAATTTGGCGTCCCCGTCCCCCAAAGCCACAAGGAAGAATTGGATAGAAGACTGAGACGTTGTGAAGCCCACCCCGGTGATCTTTTGTCTCTCGAAGAACTCCAAGGCAGGATACAGAGCAGAAAATGAAATATGATCTACGCTTCCTTCCGGAAGTCGAGGAAGATGCGATTGCCGGGTATCATGGTACGAGGAAAAGGCCTATGGTCTTGGAGAGGAATTTCTTAGGATGTTCTACGCCTGCGCCAGTGAACTTACTCGAAATGCCCTCCTTTATCAAAAGGTGTATGGTGACTTCCGCAGGCGTCTTCTCAGACGATTTCCCTATGCAATGTATTTTCGAATTGAAAATGGCAACGTTGTTGTTTTTGGTCTTTTCCATTGCGCTCGTGATCCTCGGACAATTGAATTGAAACTTCTGAACCGAGACATATTAACGGTCTCAAAATAGTGTTGATGTTTCCGTCATGCCGGACCCCGTATCCGGCACAGGGCAGGCCCGATCCCCGCAGATACGGGATCTTCGACCGGCATCCAGAAATATCGCTGTAGTGGGACTGGATTCCGGCCCCCGGCCTACGCCGGGGCAGGTTTCGCCGGAATGACGGTGTAAAAACAATTATGGGACTGTTAATAACACAAAAGTGAGCATTCACAGGTTCCCCGTCGCGGCGTTTCATGAACCTGGGGAATGGAAACTGTTCCTTGACAAGCCTGGCAGTAAACGGTGATTCCCTTTCTACCTCCTGAAAGGCTGGGTATCGGAGAAATAGAATGGCAGTAAGCCTGTAAGATGAGCAACGTCAAAAAGACGCCCTCTTGAAGAAGCATCCCGAGCTGGAGGATCTCTATGTGGTCCCCCTATGCGATTCAGGATTGTCTTACCTGGAGCTTTCTGACTTTATTGAGAGATGCTGGACGAATGATTATGAGGACCAGGTGAGAATGTCTTTTTGTTCTGAATTCCTGGAGTTTATCATTGGTCCGATCGCATCCGATAGCTTTTCAGCCGTTTCACTGATGAGAGGGTGTCTGGTCGGTCTGGTCTTGGTGATTCCACATGGGTTTGCCGATGGTGAACAAAAACAAAGGTATCACGGGTATATCGGAACCGGCCTGAGCACCGATTCAGGTTATCGAGGAAAGGGCATCAGCCAATCACTGTATCTTGCTTTTGTCAGCAACGTGCTCAAGAGCAGCGGCAATTTGGGTTTTGTGTGGCTCGACATCCGCCATGCCTGGGCTGGCAGTTCCTACAGCACGTATGGTGGAGACCCCTCCAAGGTGCATTATAAGAGGATCGTCGATTTCTATGCAAAGGCCATTGATTATCAGAAGAGCGCAGCCATCGGCAAATTGGGTCGCCTTGAAAGGCTTGGCATAAGGACCACTACGCTGCTGTTTCCTCCCAAGATCGATTTGCCCAAGGGTCTCGAACTGGAGACCGGGTCACTCTCAGCCGCGAGAGACTATGGGGATTTCATCCACGAGTTTCAAGGCGACAACGATATCAAGCGGTATTTCTCGGAAGAGGAACTGGCTCGGAGGATCTCTTTTTCAAAGGGGCGGGTAAACGGCGTAGCCCTGGCATTTCGGGGGGGTGGGTAACGTGCAGGAGCTGATATATGGCTTTACCAACCCGGTGAAGGATGAGGACAAATATTTTCAGGTGGACGGGCTTATTTTTCATCCGGGGTTGTCCTACACCCAGAAACGGCGCATCCTGTCCTCGTTCGAGAAAACCATCAGTGACAGATATGGCTCTTTTTCCATCGTGGTCCCTGGGAATGTCTCGACGGATAACCTGCTCAAATACGGGTATCTCCCCGTCGCAAGGCAGGCCCTCTGCCTGGTCTGCGAAAATGGAGATATTGATATCAAGAACCGCCGGATGGACAACCTGTTTCTTGAGTTGAGATAGGGAAGTGGGGGCTTCCATCGCCCCTAAACCCTGAACGGTGAACCTCTGAACCCTCATAACCGTTCCCGGTTCCCGGTTTAGCGTTCCCGGTTGATGGATATAAGACCGCCCCAACCCCTGATGAATGAGGTGTATGGAATGTCTCCGGAATCTGACTGGCATTGCTGGAATATTATGCAGTGTGAAAAAGAAGAATGTTCCGCCCGGGAAAACGGTGACAAGCCGTGCTGGGTAGTGGCCAGTGAGCTTGAAGATTATCGAGCAGCACTGAATGTCTGTTCCGATTGCCTTGTTTTCGTGAGTCGGCAGAAAAATACCACTTTGTCAAAAGAAGAAATTGAAGAAATTCTCATGAAGAAAGAAGTGTGTGTTCTTAAAGAGAAATGCAGCAAAGACGAGTAGCAGTGTTTAGTTTTTTTTGTTTCCCCATCCACCTCCGCCGGGTGTTTTGACAATGAGTCTGTCACCCGGTGCGGCATTAATGTTTATTTTTCCTGGAAGTTTTTTTGTTTTTCGTTCGTGAATAAAGATATTCTCTCCGCTTTTTCCTGGTTTTCCTCCGTGAAGACCATATGGTTGCGTTGTTCTACGTTCGGTCAACAGAGAAATATGTGCTTGGGAAAGAAAGCGATAAGCACGGATGATTCCCTTGCCCCCGCCTTGTTGACCGCTGCCTCCTTTGTCCCTGCGGATAGCATATTTTTCCACCATGAGGGGATAGCTAGTGTCCATCCGGAAATGAGATAGTTTCGTCGAGGTCAAGGCGGGCGATAATTTTAACCACAGGAATACATTGACGTATTTCGAGGATTAAAATTTGAGGCCAACGCCGAAATCGGTGAAAATAGCCATTTCCGGATGGACACTAATTAAACATTTTCTTAAGCATTACTCACAGGTCAGCGGGAAAGATATTAAAACTGTTTCCACGGAGGCCTTGAAGATAATGCAGGGTTACTCCTGGCCGGGTAACGTGAGGCAGTTGGAAAACGCTATTGAAAGTGCTATTGCGGTGTGCGATGGAAATATGATTAAAATTTCTGATCTTCCATTTGAATTAACCGATCCTCCCACTGAAAAATCCTCCGATTTACTGGACTATCAAGGGTCTTTAACCGAAGTTGTGGCCTTATTCGAAAAGCAGATAATTTATAAGGCGCTTGAGCAAAATGAATGGGTCCAGGCTTATGCGGCAGAGAAATTGGGCATAAGTGAGCGGGTCATGTCTTATAAAATAAAGAAATACGGCATTGTCAAAAAAGGTAGATCAGTCGAACAAATATCGTAGGTTGCCTTCAAATAGTCGGTTTTCCAGCCTTCGCAAAGGACACCTCTGTTTACCAGACTTTTCTGCGCTCCGGCTTGGCCCTGATGACCAGGTTCATGATACCAAAATCAATACCCGTTTCTCCGGTTCAGGTGCGCTTTTCTGCCTTCTGAGCCGATTTATCATCCCAGACCTTCACCAGGTAATCCTTGTTGGCTTCGAATTTGGCTGCCTGATCTTCCACCAATTTTTCAGCCTCCCGGGAACTCATATCCCAGCTTTCCCTGACAAAGGAGGCCACTCGGGCAAAGTAGAGAGGTGCCATGAGATCCAAAAGCTTCATGCGGTTTACATCCCATAGATGAAAGGTCGCCGCCAGTTCGTAGAGGATTTCAACCCATGACTCCGTTTGCAGATGAAAATCGGTGACATCCATCTTGGCGGCTTTTTCAATTTCCTCCAGGCACCCTTTCGAAAAGAGGCTTTTCCACAGGGGGAAGAACTGGTCTATGATCATGTCATCCGCATCAAGCTGAACATCAAACTCCTTCCCCAGAAAATCCAGCCAGTAGCCGAATTCATGAGGATGTTCAAGCTGTAATCAAGGACAGAAGAATGTCACCGCCGGTCTCCACGGGACCCACCTGTGGCGGTTTAACACCCTTTATATGATTGCTATCCTTTCCGTGTTGACTTACAGTTTCACTTACAGTATTTATTTCAGGGTAATCTTTCCTGAGGAGAAGGTAAGATGCCCGATATATCCCCTGTTTATCAGCCCAGAAAACCTCAAACCTCTCAATACTATCAATGTGTTGAGGACAATTTTGAGGCGCTGGAGCAGGTCTATGATGAACGGTTCGCAACCCGGTACGGGTTTTTCCGGCCATACGTCAAACAGGTCATCTATCGTTTTTTGGACTGCGGCATCCTCCATAACGGCTTTGCAAGGGTCAAATGTGAAGGCTGCGGCCATGAATTTTTGCTGGCATTTTCTTGCAAGCGCCGCCATTTCTGCCCATCCTGCCACCCGCCTGCCTTGCCTGAAGTAATCCAGCGCTGGATGGAAACCTGATTGGGGGAGAGAAAGAAAGCATCTACAAAAAAATTGAGGCGGCCATGGCGGGCAGGTCAGAAACGGGTAGTGGAATTTGGTGAATGGCTTTGCGAAGAGGTGCTCAGGGCTGTACCCCACCGCCATTTTGTCTTCAGCATCCCCAAGATCCTGCGTCGGTATTTCCTTTACGACCGAAAGTTGCTTTCCGAGTTAAGCCGCTGCGCCTGGGAGACCTTGAAGGAATTCTTCCAGCAAGCCGTCCCGGAAAAGGACGCGGTTCCTGGGGCCATTATCGCCATCCATTCATTTGGCGACTTCCTGGGATGGCATCCTCATCTCCATATTCTGTGTACGGACGGCTGTTTTTCCGGCAGTGGAATGTTTTGCGTGGCGCCCTTGTTTGCATTGAAACACCTGGAGGAGATATTCCGCCACAAGGTCTTCAAGATGCTCCTCTCAAAGGGAAAAATTATACAAGATTCCGTTGACCCGCCTGCCTTGCGTTTTAAAGTCCAAAAGTTGACATGCCGGCACGGTTCTATGCTCTGACCGCATTTCCTCATTTGACGGGGGCGGCAAAGCGGGCAGGCATGATCATGGGATGGCGGCATTCCGGCTTCAACGTGTTTTGCGGGTCCAGAATTCAACCGGGTGACGAAAAGGCGATGGAAAACCTGGCCCGGTACATCATCCGCGCCTGTTTTTCCCAGGAGAGGATGACCTACATCCCGGAAGAATCCAAGGTCGTTTACCAATCGAAGGATGGCAAAGAGGAAAAAATATTCGATGCCCTTGAATGGCTTGCCGCCATGTGCTCACATGTACCGAACAAAGGAGAGCAGATGGTGCGTTACTATGGATACTACAGTAACGTGAGTCGCGGCAAACGTAAACAAGACGAACAGGACGATCAGATCCCCTCCATCCTTGAACCTGAGGGATCTTCCAGGGAATACCGGAAAAACTGGGCACGGTTGATCCAGAAGATTTATGAGGTCGATCCGTTGACGTGTCCCAAGTGCCGGGGCCGGATGAGGATCATCGCCTTTATCGAGGATGACGAAGTCATTAAAAAGATACTCAAGCATCTGGGCCTTTGGGACAAACAAGCCAGACCGCCTCCCTTGCCCAAGTCTTACACAGATGCATCGGTTTCTCAGATTCCCCCATGCGAAGACTACCTCTACTGTGACCCTGAGTACCCCATAGAGGTTTATGCCTCATAATTTTTTTACACGATTGAGGATTCGATGCACAGGTATGCCCAAATTACGCCTGAATTCCGGCTAATTTCGCTAAATAGCAACTCGTTAAAGCCTGCCTGCAAGCCATCTCCTATTCCCTGAAAAAGCGCTTGACGTTTTCCCATCCGATGCCATAGATGTTGTGGTCTCTTTTTCCTTGACACCCAAGTCCATTTTCGCTATTCTCACTCCCCAAAAAAGCAAGTTCTTATCACCTCACTGATAGAGCAACGCTGCCGCATGGCCAGTACCGGCAAGCCGGATACGAGACCCGCCAAGTCATCGATCTTGACATCGGTAGAGTCGTTACCGAATGGAAAGCAGAGGTCCTGGAAGACAGCCACGGCAAACGCTATGTCGCGCCATTTCCGGAAGGGGTCATCCGGCCGGTGCAGTACGGTATCGGGGTCAAGGTCAACTCGGTGTACATGTCCCAGTACCAGTTGATCCCATACAATCGGATTGAGGATCATTTTCAGGACCAACTGCAGATTCCGGTCAGCAACGGCTCGATCTGCAATTTCAACAAAGAGGCGCATGATCGTCTTGAAGCCTTTGACGAGTGGGTCAAAAAGCAGCTCACCTCATCGCCGCTGGTTCATGTCGATGAGACCGGCATCAATATCGGCGGAGTGCGGAGCTGGCTGCATAATGCCTCGACGGCCAAGCACACCTGTTATTATCCCCATGCCAAGCGAGGCAGTTTAGCCTTGGATGAAATGGGAATTCTGTCGGAGTTTCATGGCATTTTGTGCCATGACCACTGGAAGCCCTATTTCAACTATGGCGCCTTTCATTCGTTGTGCAACGCCCACCACTTACGGGAACTGGAAAGGGCCTGGGAGCAGGACGGTCAGCAGTGGGCGCAACAGATGTCGGCCCTGCTCAAAGAAATCAACAAAGTAACCCACGAAGCCGGAGGCCGTTTGGAAATCAGGGAGTCGGAGCTTTACCGCAGGCGCTACCGGGATCTGCTGCAAGAAGCCGAGAAAGAGTGTCCCGCCCCGGATGAAACAAAACGAAAAGGCCGCAGAGGGAAGCTTCCCCGAACAAAATCCCGAAATCTCCTGGAACGTCTACAGGATTTCGAGAGCGACGTTTTGAGATTCATGGACGAGAAAGATGTCCCTTTCTCCAACAATCAGGCCGAAAACGACCTGCGATGACCAAGGTCCAGCAGAAGATCTCCGGCTGTTTCCGTTCGCTTGAAGGAGCCAAGATATTCTGCCGAATCCGCAGTTACTTATCTACGTGCCGCAAACATGGTGTCACTGCATCCGAGGCATTGCGTTTACTGTTTGAGGGCCGCTCCCCTCAATTCATGCTCACAGACTGACGAAGTGTAGCCGGTGTCCAGAGCTGCATGCTGGATAGT
>Ga0100380_10007638_pt1 | contig 10791 bp, 9 predicted proteins | sample CryGeymeta201504_FD_80417 | JGI IMG/M metagenome (GOLD analysis project Ga0100380, IMG submission 80417) | Groundwater microbial communities from Crystal Geyser aquifers in Utah, USA - Crystal Geyser metaG 2015-04 | ecosystem: Environmental > Aquatic > Deep subsurface > Groundwater | place: USA... | reverse complement strand
TGCCTCGAAAAAAGCTTTATGATACCAGTCGGGATCTTCACCAAATTTGAAAGTAACAGGATAAGAACCGGAAAATGGCCGAACAATTTTAATGTCCATAGGTTTAGTACCCCCGTTTGATAATTTTTAATACTCGGGGTTGTGACATTTTGAATTGTCTGGCGAGGGCATAAGTAGACTTTTTTCCAGAGGAGTAAAGTTGAAGGATTGTCTTGTTCCTACGTGCTTTAAGGTGTGACATGGTATTGACAACAGTTATTACCTGTGCTACCCTTTTATTAACAAAGAAGTTTAAGAGAAGATTGTTTTTTTGAAGTTAAGACTCCTTTGACATTCCTGCGTTTTTAAGAAAGAAATAATTATTATAATTTTTATATTATAATATTTGCCTATGTTTAAACCTGTTAATGCTAGTGAAAATTTTCCCGAGATGGAAAAAAAGTGGTTGAAACATTGGTATGAAAAGAGGATCGATAAAAAGTATCGGGAAAAAAACAACACTTCGACTACGCTCAGTGCAAAAAAATATTTTTCCTTTCAGGACGGCCCAATTACTGCGAATAACCCGATGGGAGTCCACCATGCTTGGGGTAGAACTTATAAAGATCTTTGGCCGCGTTTTTATAACTTACTTGGATATAAACAAAGATTTCAAAACGGCTTTGACTGTCAGGGCCTTTGGGTCGAAGTTGAGGTAGAAAAAGAATTAGGACTCCATACAAAAAAAGATATTGAAAATTTAGTCCCCGGCAATTCTAAGGCCTCCATTGCCAAGTTTGTCCAACTTTGTAAAGATCGTGTATTGAAATTTTCAAAAATTCAGACTGAACAATCAAAACGCCTGGGTTATTTTGCCGATTGGGAGCACTCTTACTTTACGATGAGTGACGAAAATAACTACATGATCTGGAATTTTTTGAAAAAATGTTATGACCACGGTTGGATTTACAAAGGACACGAATCAGTTCCGTGGTGTCCGCGATGCGAAACGGCCATATCTCAACATGAAATGCTCACGGAAGATTATAAGGAATTAGTACATGAATCGGTGATACTAGAATTCAAAATTCAAAATTCAAAAGTCAAAAATGAATTCTTATTAGTTTGGACGACGACGCCGTGGACGATACCTGCCAATATTGCCGTTGCCGTTGATGAAAAAGCAGATTATTCACTGGTTCAAGATGGAACAAATAAAGATTATTATTTTTGGGTAATGAGCGCATTGGTCGAGCAAGTTTTTAAAGTTAATAAAGTTTATAAAGTTGTAAAGAATGTCAAGGGTAAAGAATTAGTAGGATTAAAATATTTTTCTCCGTTTGATAATCTTCCAATCGTCAAAGAAGTTGCCGAAAAAAATCCAAATACTTTTCATACGGTGGTTGCAACTGATGATCAAATAATGCCAATTTTAGCTACCGAAGGCACAGGGCTTGTCCATACCGCAGTGAGTGCAGGAACAGAAGATTTCATGTTGGGTAAAAAATTGGGACTTCCTATGATTCCCGTTATTGCAGACAACGCCGATTATCTTCCCGGTTTAGGATTTCTTGCCGGAAAAAACGCAAAAAAGCATCCGGAAATAATCCTCGATTTTTTGCGTGAAGAAGACAAAAAAGGTAATGATTGTGTTTTTAATATTTTTAGATATAAACATAGATATCCCGCTTGTTGGAGATGTAAAACAGAGTTGGTATGGAAGGTTGAAGATGAATGGTACGTGGCGATGGACAAGCCATCGCAATTGAGAATTAAGAATGAAGAATTAAGAATTAATAAGACACTAAGAGAAAGAATGATATCAGTTGCAAAGAAGATAAAGTGGATGCCGGAATTTGGACTTGACCGCGAGCTTGACTGGCTAAAAAACATGAACGATTGGTTGATTTCCAAGAAAAATCGTTATTGGGGATTGGCGCTACCTATCTATGAGTGTAAATGTGGAAATTTTGAGGTGATTGGATCAAAACAGGAATTAAAAAAGCGCGCAGTTTCTGGGTGGACAGAATTTGAGGGTCATACGCCTCACAAACCATTTATTGATGAAGTCAAAATTAAATGTCAAAAATGCGGAAAAGTTGTATCACGAACCGCAGATGTAGGTAATCCTTGGCTGGATGCTGGTATTGTTCCTTATTCAACCATCACCGGTAACAATCAGGGAGAGCCGCTTTATAATACGGATAAAAATGAATGGCGAAAATGGTTTCCTGTAAATTTTATTACGGAATCTTTTCCAGGTCAATTTAAAAACTGGTTTTATGCGATGATTGCCGAATCTACTGTTCTTGAAAACGAACCACCTTTCGAAAGAGTTTTAGGATTTGGAACCCAGCTTGGAGAAGACGGTCGTCCGATGCATAAAAGTTGGGGCAATGCGATCGAATTTAATGAAGGGGCTGACAAAATAGGCGTTGACGTAATGAGATGGATGTTTGCCCGTCATAATCCGGCTGATAATATGCTTTTTGGATATAAAAAAGCTGATGAAGTCCGCCGCCAGTTTTATTTGATGCTCTGGAACGTATATAAGTTTTTTGTAGAATACGCAAATTTAGATGGCTTTAAAGCTCAATTTCGTGGACAGTCGTCTTCGCTTTTAACATCAAGAAACGTTCTTGATAAATGGATTCTCAGTAGATTTACTTCCGTGGTTATCTCGGTGGAAAAAAATCTTAAAGAATTTAGCGCAAAGGACGCAGCGTTGGAAATCGAGAAGTTTGTCTCCGACTTATCAACTTGGTTTATTCGGAGAAGCCGCGATCGGGTTTGGGTTAATTCGGAGAACGTTGAAGATAAAAATAATTTTTATGAAACACTTTACTATATCTTAGTTAATCTGTCGATCATTATTTCTCCTTTTATTCCTTTTGTTGCTGAAGAGATTTATACGAATTTGACAGGTAAAGAAAGTGTTAATCTTGAGAACTGGCCCTTAATAAATGAAAAATTAAAAATGAAGAATGAAAAATTAGAAGGCGAAATGAATACTGCTCGAAAGATTGTTGAAGCTGGTCAGGCGGAGAGAAAATTGACTGGAGTTAAGGTAAGAATTCCTTTGTCAAATTTAAGTGTAAAAAGTGAGATAGCAGCTAACCTGACGGTATCTGATGAGGTCTGGGACGTTGTTTTGAAGGAATTAAATATTAAAAATATAACCATAAACAATGATTTCCATTATCCGAAAAAAGAAGTAAAGGTAACTGAAAAGCAATTACAAAAAGAGGGAAGATTGAGAGAATTAATTCGTGAGATTCAATCGCAAAGAAAATTAAAGGGTTTAAAGACAGATGAAAAAATTAATTTAACAATTCCCAAGGAATTTGAAAGTGAAACCGAATCAATCGGTAAAAGGGTATTAGCAAAAAATATCAGGTTTGGAGATAAAGTTGAGGTTCAATAACAATGAATATTTTTTCCTTGATTTTTCTTTCAGTTTTTGGACTTTTTAATTTATTTGGTTTAAGTCAGGATCTTTTTGTTCGTCAGCTTATTTTTTTAATTATTGGCTTCTTTGTTTTTTTTATTTTAAAGTCAATTGGTTCACACTTTTTTAGAATAAATAGCAAGTTTTTTTATTGGTTTTTTATTGTTATTTTAATAATTACATTTATCGTTGGTTTTGAAGTTAAAGGATCAAAACGTTGGCTAAACTTCTTTCTTTTTAACTTTCAAGGTTCGGAATTTTTTAAAGTTTTTTTTATATTATTTTTAGCAGAAATTCTGACAGTTAAAAACATATTAAGTAATACTTTTTTTAATTTTGTAAAGATTTTTTTGTATTTTTTAATTCCATTTATCATCATTTTTAAACAGCCGGATTTAGGAAATGCCATGGTTTATTTTTTTATATTTTTTGTTCTTTTAATATTTTCAAGTTTTTCAAAAAAATATCTTGGTTATCTGATAGGATTAATAATTATTTTTACTCCCGTTGGTTGGTTGATAATGAAAGATTATCAAAGAGCAAGAATTTTAAGTTTTATTAATCCACATTTAGATGTTCAAGGTGCTGCTTATAATATGATTCAATCAGTAATAACAATTGGATCGGGTATGTTTTTTGGCCGAGGTTTAGGTCTAGGAACCCAGTCTAGACTATTTTTTTTGCCGGAAAATACCACCGACTTTGCCTTTGCGTCACTCATCGAACAGTTTGGTTTTTTTGGTGGTTTTTTTGTTTTAATTTTTTTTACCACAATTACAATTTATTTAGTTAAAAGAACAATTTATTTTTACTACCAAAAACCGCGAGATGATCAAAAAAAATTTCTTTATTGTTTAGGAATGCTAACCTATTTTATTTCTCAAACAATTATCAATCTTGGTATGAATATGGGAATTATGCCTGTTGCAGGAATTACTCTGCCTTTTATTTCCTACGGAGGATCATCGGTAATTGCATTATTGATAGGTTTTGCCCTTGTTCCATAAATATTTTAATGTATAATTTATATCTATGGTCATGTATAGAGTAGTCAAAACAGGTGGAAAACAGTATCTCGTAAAAGATGGAATGGAGATAACAGTTGACTTAATAGACTCTGAAAAGGGCAAGAAAGTTGAGCTGGAAACTCTTTTAAAGTTTGATGATGAAGGAAAAACTTTTGAATTAGGAGCTCCTTTTTTAAAAGATAAAGTTACTGCAGAGGCAGTTGATAATGTTTTAGGAGAAAAAATTAGAATTGCAAGATTTAAGGCGAAATCAAGAGAGAGAAAGGTAAGAGGGTTTCGATCAAAATTAACAAAATTAAAAATTATTAAAGTTTAATGGCACACACTAAGGCACAAAAAACAGTTAAAGGAAATCGTGACTCCCGAAGCAAAAGGATGGGAGTCAAGATGTTTGGTAGTCAAGAAGTAAACCCTGGCAATATCATCATTCGTCAAAGGGGTACAAAAGTTCATCCAGGAGTCGGAACAATTTTAGGAAGAGATTTCACAATATCAGCCAAAATTAAAGGAAAAGTAGAATTTTATAAAAAACTAGGCGATTCTTATGTCAGGGTGGTGTAAAATTATTGAATGATTCAGGATATTACTTCGTTACTAAATCAAATAAAAGAAGATAAGGATATTTTTCAAAAGACAAGGTTGCTTGAATACATTATTAAAGAAAAAAATCTCCGGATTGTTGATCTTGCTAAAAAAATTGGATTTAAACCTTCTTATATTTGTCATTTGCTTAGGTTAAAAAAAATACCGGATGTTGTTATTGATGGATACTATTCTAAATCCGTCAGTTCCAGTCATATTTATCTTCTTTCACGCCTCAACGATAAAAAACAGATGATTGATCTTTATGAAAAAATATTAGAACAAAACTATACGGTTAAACAAACAGAAAACACGGTTCGGAACTATTTATATCAAGTGAAAAGCATCGGTAAATATATTAACAAAGAGAGTGTTGAAAAATTAACTCAAAAAATTAAAGAAAAATTTCCCGAACTAAACATTCAAATAATTCAAACGAGAATTAGAGGTAGGGTTATTTTGGAAATTAAAGGTGATTTGGAAAAAAGTTCAAAAATATTAAAACTAATTTTGGAGAAATTGATTTTAAATTAGAAATTGTTATATTATTAAATTGTTATTTGGTCGTCATCCCCGTGAAGACGGGGATCCAGAACTTTAGTATGAAGCATATACCAAAAATTGCAATTTTTGAAGGGAAAAAAATTAGGAGACAGTGGGACGAGAAACAGGAAAAATGGTTTTTTTCTGTGGTGGATATTATTCAAGTGTTAACAGATCAAATTGATTTTACTCGTGCTAGGAAATATTGGAATAAACTTGCCGAAAGACTTCGAAAAGAAGGAAGCCAGGTGGTGACAAAATGTCACCAACTGAAAATGCAGGCAAGTGATGGCAAATTTTACAAAACTGATGTTTCAGATGTGGAAACTCTACTTCGTCTTATTCAAACAGTTCCGAGTCCAAAGGCAGAACCAATAAAACTATGGCTTGCAAAAGTTGGTTATGAAAGAATTCAAGAAACAACAGATCCGGAAAAATCGATTAATCGTGGGAGGATAAATTGGCAAAGACTTGGTCGAAGCGAAAAATGGATCCAACAAAGGATGATGGGACAGGAAATCAGAAATAAGCTAACTGATTATTGGAAGAAAAATGATGTCAAAGAAAAAGATGAATATGCAATTTTGACAAATATTATTCATCAAGAGTGGAGTGATCTGACAATAAAGGAACATAAAAAATTAAAAAAATTAAAAACGCAAAATTTACGTGATCATATGACAGATGCAGAATTAGTTTTTACAGCTTTAGCCGAACTTTCAACTCGTGAGATTTCAGAAAATATGGAAACAAAGGGTTTAGAAGAAAACAAAATTCCTGCCAAAAAAGGTGGTCGAATTGCCAAGAATGCCAGATTAGAGCTAGAACAGAAAACAGGAAAAAAAGTCGTCTCACAAGAAAATTATTTTACTCAACAAGACCAACAAAAATTAAAGAATAGATAAAAGAAATAAATAGCAGCCTAACTGTATTACCGTTTAATCGATAATACAAACTGTTCAATCGATTAATCGATTGAACAATAAATGTTACTGGTAGTTAATATATAATAAGTATATGGATAAAAATATCAGACGATGGTTAAAAATACTTCTTGAAACTGATATCCCCTTTCAATTTGTTTCTATTACAGGTTTTCCAGTTATAAAAAATTTATGTTTAGAATTAGGTTTGCCAGCACCAACAATTATTGCCGGAAATATAGTTATTGGAGAAATTAAAACATGTGATCTACTTTTAACATCACATCTTGATGAACTTTCCTTTGGTTTCAAACACTTAGACGTTGGAGGTGGTTGGATGGCGCCTTATCATCTTTATACCCCAGCTAAATCTAAATCAGAATTGACGATTATTGGAATACGCAACAAAAAAACCTCAGTTATTGGCCGAGGTATATTAGTTGATAAAGACGGTAGTCCATTCTGCGAGACAAATATTAATTTAGAAGTAGGTGATCGCGCAGTTTATGATTATCCGGTTACGATTTCAAATAATTTAATTAGCGGGAAAGCCATTGATAATAGAGCAGGAATATTAATATGTCTTCTTTCGTTAAAAAACCTATTAGATAATGGACTGTCAGTGGCAATAGCATTAACAGACGGAGAAGAACATATACCAACAGGTTATTTCAGCCGTTATTTTCCTCACTTACTTTCTTATCTAAAAAAAGGATGTGAAATATGTTTTATTGACGGAATATATAAAGAAGGATTGGCATCAGCTGGAGTAAAGGAGTTGCCTACAAGTGCATTAGTAATTCCTCATTCCAGTTACGGTAAAGGATATATTGTACCGCCTTTAACCTGGGGTTGGTTGAGGGATGAGATGGTGCCTCAAGCTCAAAAAGAAGATATAAAAGTACAGATATGCCCTGCTTATTATAGTCGGGGTGACGACTGGGGATTAGTCACAAATCCATCAACACAAAATAACATAGAAGGTTTTTTCATAAGCTATGGAGCTTGGGGCGACCGTGGTTATGAACCACCACTAACAATAGATTTAGAATCTATAGATAATTGCGTCAAATTTACAACATTTGTAGCAGAAAAAAAGTTACATAATAAGTGTATTTTTAGTATGGACTCTCCTCTACAAGAGAATGACAGATTACTACCATGTAATATTAGAGAGTAGTAATAATATAAGACTTTCTATTGATAAATTGAGCTTGGTCTGATATTTTAAGTTAATATGGGTGATGTTAATTTCTCTGTGAATAATCTACGACAATTTTTAAGCATTAAAGACGCTAGTGTTTGGGCGAGTGATTATTTAGATAAAACTATAAGTGAATCAAACATTTCCTATTTAATTCAATACGGTAAAGTCAAAAAATACGGTAATAACGGCTCTACTTTAATCAGCATTAAAGATTTAAAAGATTATTACTTAACTTTTAATGGTCAAAGAGAAATCGATTGGAAAAAAAAGTTAGGAAGTGATTTAAATTGGAGCTTGTCATTTGATAATTTAAGAGAGACAGATACTACTAAACATGTTCATCGACTACATCCGTATAAGGGAAAATATATCCCTCAATTGGTTGAATATTTTATAGACTCTCATGTAGATCAATTTAAAAAGGATATTTATTTTAAAAAGGGAGATATAATTTTAGATCCATTTTCAGGGTCTGGTACAACGTTAGTACAAGCTAATGAATTAGGAATTCATTCTATTGGAATTGACATCTCACGATTTAATAATCTTATTTCAGAAATTAAATTATTAGATTATGATTTTGAGTCACTTTCTACAGATATCAATAATATTTGTAAAAAAATAAATGACTTTGAAGAAGACAAAAAAATATTATTATTTGAACAGGAATTGAATAATGAAATCTATAAATTTAATTATAAAAATTTTCCATCTCCAGAATATAAATATAAAATACAACAAAAAATAATCGATGAAGATTCATATTCTAAAGAAAAGGAATGGGAATTTTTATTGAAATATAAAAAGTTAATAAATCAATTTAAGATAGAACTTGCTCAAGAAAATAATAAAACATTTTTAGATAAATGGTACATAAAAAATATAAGAAATGAAATTAATTTTATCTTTGATTTAGTAAAAAAAATTAAAAATGTAGAAAATAAGAAAATATTATCCATAATATTAAGTCGAACAATCAGATCTTGCAGGGCAACAACACATTCAGATCTTGCAACTTTAAAAGAACCACAGGTAACTTCTTACTATTGTTTTAAACATAAAAAAATCTGTAAGCCTTTGTTTACTATTAAAAATTGGTTTAACCGTTATGTAATAGACTCTCTTAATCGACTTAAAGATTTTAATAAAATTAAAACTAAGGCATATTTTGCTACGATAACAGGTGATTCGCGAACGGTAGATATTTTTGCAGAAGTAAAAAAAAGAAACATTCTTTTTTACGAACTTTTGAATAAGCAAAAAGTGAAAGGAATTTTTTCTTCACCTCCTTATGTTGGCCAGATCGACTATCATGAACAACATGCTTATGCTTACGACTTGTTTGGATTTGATCGCAAAGACGAATTGGAGATAGGACCGTTATATAAAGGTCAAGGAATCGAGGCTAAAAATAGTTATGTCAAAGGTATATCTGAAGTTTTATTAAACTGTAAGAAATACCTAAAAAATAGTTTTGACGTATTCCTTGTTGCAAATGATAAATATAATCTCTATCCTTTGATAGCTGAAAAGTCTGGAATGCGGATAGTTAATAAATTTAAAAGGCCAGTTTTAAATCGAACCGAAAGGGATAAATCTCCTTATTCGGAAATTATTTTTCATTTAAAATAAAAATAATATGTCATTGAGTTTAAGGCAAATAGAACAAGTTGAAAATGTATTAAAGAATAGTTTACGTAATAAGTTTCAAAATTATAATCCAGAACCGTCATATATGCCATTTCATACAAGATTATTAGGAAAGGATAGGTTGGCTTTATATTCATTTATTCATTCATTAAATACTAATTTTGGAACAACTATTTTTGAACCCGTAGGTCTTGTTTTAGCAAAACAAAAATTTAAGCAAGCTTGGTCGCAGTATATTGCAGGAAATAAGATTAGTATTCAATCACAGAGAACAATTCAATCAATTATTGATGAATTAAGTACATCGGAAACAACTCCCAATAAACATAAAGAGATAGAAGCATTAAGAAAAGTTTGTCAAAAAGGAACGATGATCAATATCAAGCCAACAAGAATTGATTTGATGGTACAGACAAATGATGATGAATTATTTATTTTTGATATAAAGACAGCAAAACCAAATGTGGGAGGTTTTAAAGAATTTAAACGAACACTGTTAGAATGGGTAGCAGTCATTCTTGCTTTAAATCCAATGACAAAGATCAATTCATTAATTGCGATCCCATACAATCCATACGAGCCAGAGAAATATAATCGTTGGACAATGCGAGGAATGCTTGATTTAAAAAATGAATTAAAGGTCGCAGATGAATTTTGGGATTTTCTTGGGGGTAAGGGCGCTTACGAAGATCTTCTTGGTTGTTTTCAAAGAGTAGGGATAGAATTAAGAAGCGAAATTGACGCGTATTTTAAACGTTTTAATAAATAACTACATTATGGCGCTAATTATTGTTGAATCTCCGACGAAAGCAAGAACTTTTAATTATATTTTAAAATCCAGTAAAGAGAATGATAAGAACAACTACTTTGTTTTTGCCTCAATGGGACATATCCGCGACCTACCAAAAAGTAGAATTGCCATTGACTATGAACACGATTTTAAACCCGATTTAGAGCCGATTTTAAACAAAGAAAAAGTTATTACCCAATTGAAAAAGTTAGCAACTGAAAATCAGGAAATCATTCTGGCGACCGATCAGGATCGCGAAGGTGAGGCAATCTCCTATCACATCGCCTACATTCTTGGTTATATCGACGAGAATTGGCCGTCAATAGGCTTTAAAAAAGGTCTGACCCTCAAGCGGATAGTTTTTCATGAGATAACTCCGAAAGCATTAGCTGAGGCACTGGCAAATCCTGAGACTCTTAGACTTGATTTGGTCAAAGCCCAGATGGCCCGAAGAATCTTAGACCGCGTCGTCGGGTATGAGCTTTCACCATTACTGTGGAAAAAGACCGGCAAGAATTGGCTATCAGCCGGTCGCGTCCAGACGGTTGCTTTGCGCCTCATTGTTGAACGGGAAAAAGAAATTAAAGCCTTCACGACCGAAGATTATTTTCAGATTTTTGGCTTATTTGATGGTGAAGTGA
>Ga0100380_10007634_pt1 | contig 10794 bp, 6 predicted proteins | sample CryGeymeta201504_FD_80417 | JGI IMG/M metagenome (GOLD analysis project Ga0100380, IMG submission 80417) | Groundwater microbial communities from Crystal Geyser aquifers in Utah, USA - Crystal Geyser metaG 2015-04 | ecosystem: Environmental > Aquatic > Deep subsurface > Groundwater | place: USA... | reverse complement strand
CAAGTACCGGCCATGCTGGTGATGTGCAATCCTTCGTGCACTTCACGGTTATAGTCGTCAAGATCTAGGCGAGAAGTTCTTAAAAACAGGTCGTAAGCTTTTTCATTGTAGCCCAATTTGCTAGCAAGCACCGAATGAATGCAAGGCGAAAGTGATGATTCGTGCACGGTGCGCGGCTCATAAAAATCGAAGTTTGCTTTCAGCTCATCTTGGCTAAATTGATCTTCGAAAAAGTAAATACCTTGAAGCACATCGGCTTGCTTAATGAATGGCGAGCGTAAAATTCTATCCCAGCTCCATTTTTGGTTCAATGGTCGTTCGCTCAAAGGCAAATCTGCACAGGTAATGTTTTCCTTGTCTAAGTAGCCTTCTTGCTGCAAATACACATCACTATTTTCCATTTTTGGGTAGTGCATATTGTCTGAAATATGCATCCATTTATCTTTTGATTCGGTCAAATCAAAATTCAATTTCCCGCAAAGGGTAACAAACTCATTGCTGTGATTTGCTTGTAAAAACTCGGCTACTTCCAACGTGTATCGCAAACACCAAGCGGCTAAATAGTTGCTATACCAGTTGTTGTTTACGTTGTTTTCGTATTCGTTCGGGCCAGTTACGCCAAGCATTACATATTGCTTTTTGGCTTCGCTCCAATTCACGCGTTGTGCCCAAAATCTCGCAATTCCTACCAATACCTCAAAGCCATATTCTGCTAAGTAAACGCTGTCTTCAGTATGTTTTACGTAGTTAAAAATGGCATAAGCGATGGCTCCGTTTCGGTGAATTTCTTCGAATGTAATTTCCCATTCGTTGTGGCATTCTTCGCCATTCATAGTCACCATTGGGTAGAGTGCCGCACCATTTTTAAAGCCTAATTTCTCGGCATTTTCAATTGCTTTTTGCAAATGCTTGTGACGATAAATGAGCAATGTGCGTGCTACATCTTGGCTGGTAGTAGCCATATAAAAAGGCAGGCAATACGCTTCGGTGTCCCAATAAGTGCTTCCGCCATATTTCTCGCCCGTAAAGCCTTTTGGGCCAATATTTAACCTAGGATCATGACCAGTATAAGTTTGATAAAGTTGAAAAATATTGAAGCGAACAGCTTGCTGTGCAGCCACATCACCTTCTATTACAATGTCGCAGTCTTTCCAGGTTGCGGCCCATTTTGCAGTGTGCTCAGCTTCAAGTTTTTCAAAACCGAGCATGTGCGCTTTTGCCAATGCATCATGGCATTTTTCTTCCAGCGCAGTTGCATCATAATCGCGACTGGTGCAGTTAGCTACCAGCTTTTGAATCTTGAATACATCGCCTTGTTCAAACTTGTTTTTTACAACAACAGCAGCATATTTTTTCTTCGATTGTTCGTTGCCTTTAAAGCTGAGTTCTTTCTTGTTTTTGATGATAGAAAACTTCATGGCCGAGCCAAAATAGAAATCGAGCTTCTTGGTTTTCATCTCTAAATACGCCTCGCTATTTCCGATCTGCTTTTTGGTTTCTTCCCAAAATTTCATCTCATAGTTCGAGTCTTCATTCATTACATCACCATCCAAAAATGGCTTGATTTGAATTTTTCCTTCTCCTTCTAAGATCGTCAATTCGTACTCTACCACGCCAATTTCACGATCTACAGCTGAGCAGTATCGCTTGGCTTTCACACTAATTTTTTCGCCTTCGGGCAAAGTCGCTACAAAGCTGCGTGTGAGCAAGCCGGTTTGCATATTGAGAATGCGCTCGAATGACTCGATTTTAGCTTGAGCCAAATCAATTTTCTGATCGTTTAGCTTAATCGAAATTCCAATCCAATTGGTGCTATTGATAACCTTAGCAAAATATTCAGGATAGCCGTTTTTCCACCAACCAACGCGCGTTTTGTCAGGATAATAAATGCCGGCCATGTAGCTGCCACTGTGCGTTGCACCGCTAAAATCTTCTTCAAACGTGGCGCGCTGACCCATGTGCCCGTTTCCTATTGCGCAAAGGCTTTCGTATTTTTTATTGTTTTCGTTTGAAAAACCGTTTTGAATGATTTTCCAAGGATCTTGAACTACTAAATCGCTTAGTGGATTCATAGAAGTGATAATGCTTTGGTGATGGTTATTTCTGAAAGATCGGAAACAATGATGTCTGCGCTTTTGAGCACATCTTCGGTTCCAATTCCTATTGATTTCATGGATGCAGTTTTTGCAGCTTCTATACCAGCTACAGAATCTTCGAACACTATGCTTTTCTGGACACTGCAACCAAGCGCTTCAGCGCCTTTTAAAAATACTTCGGGGTCGGGTTTCGATTTTGAAACGTGATTGCCATCTACAATGGCATCAAACAAAGAAAGCATGCCGATGCGTTCTAAAATAGGAACTGCATTTTTACTGGCCGAGCCAAGCGCAATGCCTATTCCAGCGGCTTTTGCTTCTTTAATAAACACATCGGCTCCAGGCAAAATATCAGCAGGAGTAAGGGTTTCGATCAACTCTAAATACCACTCATTCTTGAGGTGCATGTATTTAGCTATTTCGTTTTCATCGAGACTTTTGCCGCCCCACTCAGCTATTTTTAGCAAGCTTTCTCTGCGGCTTACGCCTTTGAGTTGCTCGTTTTGCTCTTCGTTAAAATCAATTCCTATTTCGTTTGCCATTCTGCGCCAGGCAATAAAATGAAACTTTGCAGTGTCAACAATAACTCCATCAAGGTCGAATAAGAAACCTTGCTCGAATGATTGGGTATGATTTGTCATGCTTTAAAACTAGCTAATTGCGTGAATAAGTTTTGACGACTCGTTAAAATGATAAGCCACCAATTGGTCAACCGGATTTTTTACAATTTGACCCAATTTGCAATCGCGTTTTTTCAATTCTTCTTCTAGAATATCTTGGTATACATGTGCCATAGTTCCCACAAAACTCACTTCGTATTCATGAAATTTTGAGAAGCTAGTAACGTGCACGTCTATGAATCGCGCCATGCCTTCGCGCACAGTTTCAATCACATAAGCATTGTTTCTATGCTTTGCCATAAACTTCATAAAGCTGGCTAAATACACGTTTGCGTGAATGTTTTGATACACTTTTTCTACTGCTTCGCTCCAAGTCAAGTTAAACTCCTTTTTGAAGTCGTGCTGCATTTCGCTCGGCAATCTGTTGTAGAAATAATCGGCCAAAAGACGCTTGCCGAAGTAGCTTCCACTGCCTTCGTCACCCAAAATAAATCCGAGTGCAGGAACTGATTCGGTTATTTTTTCGCCATCAAAAAAGCAAGAGTTTGAACCCGTGCCTATGATGCAACAAATAACTGGTTTGCCTTGGTAAAGTGAGTATGCTGAAGCCACTAAATCGTGATCAACTTTTACTTTAGCGTTGCTGAAAAAAGTAGAAAGCGCCTCGGTTACAATAGCGTTTAATTCATTTGAAGAACATCCTGCACCATAAAAATACACCGCGGTAACGGCCTGGCTGTGGGTTTTCAAATTTTCTGAACCTTGAAGATGTTCTAGAATGAATTTTTCGTTGTGGAAGTAGGGGTTGAATCCAACTGTTTTCTCAGAGAAAAGTAAATTTCCTTTTTCGTCAAGAATGGCCCAGTCGCATTTGGTAGAACCGCTTTCGGCAATTACTATCATTTCGTTAACTATAATCTATTAATATTGAAAAACATGCAAAATGACCTGGCTTAAGCGTCATTTTTTTGCATATCTATCTTACTGTCTTATTGCAATATTAATTAATCTTAGTGTATTTTGTACACTTACCCTAAAAAATCAGGGCTTATCGTTAATCTGCCTATATTTGCCGCCCTACGGATCAATATTGTTTAAATGACTGATACTTCAAAGCTTACGCCATCACCCAACCCAAATGTATCTACCGACTGTGTGGTTTTTGGGTTTGATGAAGAAAAACTGAAAGTGTTGTTGATTGAACAACGAAAAATTGGTGATTTCAAGGTTCAATATGCCCTGCCTGGTGATCACGTTCTTGAAAATGAAGGACTTGATTCTTCGGCTAGCCGTGTATTAAAAGAGCTTACCAATCTAGAAGGAATTTACCTGAAGCAGTTTCAAACCTTTGGTGATCCAGATAGATTGAAAGACATAAAAGATCAAGAATGGCTGCGCACTTTTAGAGCCGATCCAAATGCTAGAGTTATTACGGTAGCTTATTATTCACTCGTAAAAATGGAAGCGTACCATCCAGAAGCAGCATCGTTTGCCGGAAACGTAATTTGGCAGCCTGTAGATGAAATTCCTCAATTGGCTTTTGACCATAACAAGATTATGAATGCCGCACTTAGTCGCTTGCGAGAAGACTTTGAATACCAAAATATTGCGATTGAATTGCTTCCCAAAAAATTCACATTGAGCATGCTACAGTCTCTGCACGAAATGGTGTTGGGAGTAAAACTTGACAAAAGAAACTTCCGGAAAAAGGTAAAAAAATCGAGTACCGTTACCGCGCTTGACGAAAAGCAAAAAGGAGTAGATCATAAACCGGCTCAGCTTTTCAAATTTCATTAATTAGGTTTATGGAATTTGGAGGTAGTTTTCATCTCTAGGGCGTTCCATTAAAACTTAATCCATATGAAACTGCGTTCGCTCATTTTATTGTCGGCTATTATTCCTTTAGCTGCTGCCATACCTACTAACAATGTGTCAACCATAGCAAAGGACAATAACGCTTTTGCTTTTGACCTTTATCAGGATATTATTAAAACAGAAAAAGGGAATCTTTTCTTTTCGCCATTCAGCATTTCCAATGCATTGGCAATGACTTATGCAGGTGCTGCAAATGAAAACGCAGAAGAAATGGCAAAAGCCATGCACTTTCAAAGTAATTCAGATCAATTTCACATGGACTTTGGAAGATATATCTCTGAAATTGAAAAAAACGCGGATGGAAATATTCAGCTCCGAATAGCGAATAGATTGTGGGGCGAAAAGGATTATAAACTCAAGAATTCATTCATAGAATTGAATAAACAAGCGTATAATTCTCCATTGCAAAAGGTTGGTTTTTCTACTAATGCAGAAGCCTGTAGACACGAAATAAACGATTGGGTTGCAACCCAAACAGAGCAGCGCATCAAAGATTTGTTGCCGCAAGGTGCTGTTGATCAGGATACAAAGCTGGTGCTAACCAACGCTATTTATTTTAAAGGGGATTGGCTCTATCAGTTTGATAAAAATGAAACGGATGAACGCGATTTTATTTTGAATGATGACGCAACCAAAAGAACCAAGTTTATGAATCAGCAAGGTCAGTTTCAGTATGCAGAAATTGCGAATGCTCAAATAATTAGATTGCCTTATAAAGGCGCGCGACAAAGCATGATAGTGGTGCTTCCAAACAAAGCAAATCAGCTTGACAAAGTGGAATCAGCTGTAAATGCAACCACACTTAAAAAGCTCTTCGAAAGCACGTATGAAGAAGTGATTTTGGCTTTGCCTAAGTTTAAAATGACGCTGCCTATGAACTTAAATACACATCTTAATAACTTGGGAATGAATTTGGCGTTTGAGGATGGCGCTGATTTTTCTAACATGAGCCAAGGCAACGATCTTCATATCAGCGCAGTAATTCATAAGGCATTTATAGAAATAGACGAAGAAGGCACCGAAGCTGCTGCAGCCACAGCGGTAGTTATGACCGTTGAATCTATTTCGGTACACGAACCACTTTTACCAAAACAGTTTATTGCTGATCATCCTTTCTTGTTTTACATAGTGGATGACGCAACCAATGCTATTTTATTCATGGGTAAAATGATGGAGCCTTAACGAGAACGGCTTTGATAAATTCGTCAACCTATCTGCTCGTTCGATCGTCTCATGCTTGGTGTACAAAGTACACTTAGTTTTATATTGCTTATTATTGAACAAATTCTTCGACAGATATGATACGCTTTTCGCTTTCCTTTTTAGTAGCTATGTCAATGTTTTTGAGTGGTTTGAATGCTCAAGTTACACTCGATCCATTTTTTGCAACAGCAAATGATGTAGTCACGGTAACCTATGATGCAAGTCAAGGAAATGGTGCCTTGGTAGGTCAATCTCAAATTTATGCGCATTGTGGTGTGATCACAAATCTCAGCACAGGCCCAAGTGATTGGAAATATGTACAAGGCGCTTGGGGCACGGCCGATCCGAATACTGCGATGACCAATCAAGGTGGTGATATTCACACTTTAACAATTGATATTCCTAATTTTTATAACGTGCCAGCTGGTGAAGAAATCATTGAGCTGGCATTTGTTTTTAGAACGGCAAATGGCAGCATTGTTGGTCGCACTGCTAGTGGTGGCGATATTTATGCGCAAATCTATTCGGGTTTTGGCGCAGTGCTTTTAAATCCGGCAGAAGATTTCTTTTTTATTCAATCCAATCAAACCATTAATGTTTCTGCTTTGGCTTCAGAGACTTCTAATTTAACCATATTCATAGATGACAGTTTGGTCCTTCAAAATCCTGCGGCCACTTCGTTGACTTATACCCTCAATACCGCAGATTTTAGTCCTTCCAAGCATTATATCAGTATGAGGGCAATCGCGAATGGGGACACTATTGTTGACAGCTCTTCCTATATTTTTCAAACTCCACCAACGGTTGCTGCCTTGCCAACAGGCATAAAAGACGGTGCAAATTACATCAATGACACTGCGGTAATTTTAAAACTCACCGCGCCTTTCAAGCCTTTTTCATACGTCATTGGAGATTTTAATAACTGGGAATTTGACGATGCTTATAGCATGAACATTACGCCAGATTCTTCTGCTTTTTGGATCGAGATTTCTGGATTGAACCCTGGGCAAGAATACCGCTATCAATACGTGGTAGATCATGATTTGATTAGAATTGCCGATCCTTACGCAAACAAGATTTTAGATCCTTGGAACGACCAGTATATTCCTGCTACAACCTATCCAGATTTGATTTCATATCCAGTTGGTAAAACCAACGAGCCGGTGAGTGTTTTGCAAACTGCCATGCCTCAATACGTTTGGGATACGACTATCAATTTTACAAAACCAGCTAAAGGAGATTTAAGAATTTATGAGCTTTTGATCCGAGATTTCACAACCGAAAGAACTTTTCAAGCAGTGATAGATTCGCTTGATTATTTCTCAAGGTTAGGAATCAATGCCATTGAGTTTATGCCTGTAAATGAGTTTGAAGGCAACGAAAGCTGGGGTTATAATCCATCATTTCACTTTGCTCTGGACAAGTATTATGGCACACCAGATAAGTTTAAAGAACTGGTAGAAGAGGCTCATAAAAGAGGAATTGCAATCCTAATTGATATGGTGCTCAACCATCAATTTGGCCAAAGCCCAATGGTGAGAATGTATTTTGACGGAGCTACTTACAAGCCAACCGCAGATAATCCGTGGTTTTTAGAAGATGCAGCACATGATTTTAATGTGGGTTATGATTTTGACCATGAAAGCTCTTACACTCGAAAATTTGTAGATGATGTAATGCGCTATTGGGTAGAAGAATTTCATGTTGATGGTTACAGAATGGATCTTTCAAAAGGTTTTACGAGCAAGAATACGCTTGGTAATGTTGGTCTATTTGGTCAGTACGATTCTTCTAGGGTATCTCACCTAACTAGAATGGCTGACGAGGTATGGAGCTTTGATTCAACCACAATTATTATTCTAGAGCATTTTGCTGATAATTCTGAGGAAAAGGTCTTATCAAACTATGGTTTTATGCTGTGGGGTAATCATAATCACGATTACCGAAATCTTTCGAAAGGATCAACTGGCAATGTGTCTTGGTCAAGCTATAAATCTCGCGGTTGGTCAAATCCGTATCTAGTTTCTTACATGGAAAGCCATGACGAAGAGCGCATGATGTATACAAATACGCTGGAAGGCGCCACGCTTCCTAGTTACAACATCAAAGAGCCACATGTAGGTTTGAAGAGAGCGGAGCTTTGTGCAGTTTATTTCTTGAGTACACCTGGCCCAAAAATGATTTGGCAATTTGGTGAACTTGGGTATGACTTGTCTATCAATCGTTGTGAAGATGGCTCAATCAATAACAATTGCCGACTTTCAAATAAGCCGCCTCGTTGGGAATATTTAGAAAATAGCGATCATAAAAGACTATTTGAAGTGTATGCTGCCATGAATCATTTGCGCGAAGAATATCCCGCTTTTGCTTCCTCTGACTTTAGCATGGATGCTCAATATGGTGTGAAAACCATCAAGATTTCTGATCCTAGTATGAGCGTTTTTACCATCTGTAATTTCACAACAAAAGAGCAAATCAGTGAGAAATCTGTGCAATCAAATGGAACATGGTACGAATACTTCACTGGTGATTCAATAGAAGTTTCAAGCAATTCATTCACGTTTGAGTTGGAAAAAGGAGAGTACCGACTTTACACTACCAACAAGCTAGCAAAACCAGAAATTATAGCTGGTTTAGACGATGTTATGTCAGAAGAAACGGACTTCTTGGTTTATCCAAATCCTGGAACTGACGTGATGAACATCGTTGTGCCATTTGTCCTAAATTCCTCAAACGATATCACGGTTTATGATTTGAATGGCAAACGTGTTTCGGCTAAGATTAGCGGAAGTGAAGGCAATTTTCAGCTCAACGTTTCAGATTTGAATACTGGTTTGTATTTGATCTTAGTTTCGCACGATGGCTCGCTAATGAAGCAACTTATTTCGGTGCAATAATGGAATAGGACAAAATTGAAAGGGTGATAGTATCAAATGATACTATCACCCTTTTTTATTTCAAATCAAAATCTTTCTGAAACCAAGATCCACCAACCGCAAAAACGTTGCTTAGCGATAGAAATTCACTGCTTGATTCTTTTGTAATTCCGCCTGTTGGGCAAAACATGATTTCTGGAAAAACAGAACCGTATGTCTTCAATCCGCTGATGCCACCAAAAAGGTGAGCTGGAAAAAACTTCAACGTATCTAATCCAAATTCGCGCGCTTGCATTATTTCGCTGGCCGTTGAAACACCAGGTAAATAGGGAGTTTTACTTGCTACGAATGCTTCGGCTAATTTCGGTGTCAGCCCTGGACTTACAATAAAATCGCCACCGGCTGCTTCCACTTTTGCAATGTGCTCTGCTGTTGTAACTGTGCCTGCACCAACCAGCATTTTATCGCCAAATGCTTTTTTGAGGTGAGCTATGGCTTGCAAACCAAATTCTGTCCTTAGAGTAATTTCAATGCATTTCACTTCTTGCGAAAGCAAAAATTCTGCGAAAGCATCTACGGTATTCATATCGTTGAAAGTAACTACAGGTACCAAATGATGCCCTTTCATTACTTCTCTAATTCCGTTTTGTGAACTCATGTTTTCGCAGGATTAAATGATAAATGAAGCACCTTCTTCGCTTTCGCTAACCAAAGGCTTGAGTCGGTTAAACAACTCGCGCCCAACACCAAATGAGTCGTGGTTTTCGGCCATTACAAATGGTCGGGCATTTACTTCTTCAAAGTTTTGAACGTTAAGCGCGCCTGTTTGTCCATTAAACTCAATGATGTCGCCATCTTCAAGCTTTGCAATTAATCCGCCTTTTGCTGCTTCGGGGCTTAAGTGAATGGCTGAAGGAACTTTTCCAGAAGCGCCAGACATGCGGCCATCTGTTACCAAAGCAACCTTATAACCTTGGTTTAAAAGTAAACTCAATGTTGGTGTAAGCTTGTGTAATTCAGGCATTCCAATAGCATGTGCACCCTGGTTTTTAACCACTACAATTACATCACGGTTTAATTCGCCTCGCTTAAATGCTTTGATCACTTCGTCTTGATCGTCAAAAACAGCTGCAGGTGCGGTAACTACCAAATGCTCGTCTTTTACAGCCGAAGATTTTATCACCGAGCGACCTATGTTTCCATTCATAATGCGCAAGCCTCCTGTTGATGCAAATGGATTTTTAACACTTCGCAAAACGGTTTCATCAAGAGAATTTTCAGGACAATCTCTCCACTCCAATTGATCACCATTCATAAATGGTTCTTTGGTGTATGCTTCCAATCCTTTGCCCATAATGGTGGTCACATTCTCGTTCAAGTAACCACCTTCGCGCAAGGTTTTCATTAAGAAGCCCATACCGCCACATGCTTGAAAATGATTGATATCTGCATTGCCATTTGGATACACTTTAGTCAATTGAGGAATGGCTTCTGACAGGTCTGAAAAGTCTTCCCAATTGATGATAATGCCAGCAGCGCGTGCTATAGCAACAATGTGTAATGTGTGGTTAGTAGAACCACCCGTTGCCAAAAGGCCAACCAAAGCATTTACAATGCTCTCTTCGGTGATTACTTCATACATAGGAATGAAGTCGTTGCTCTGCTTTGTGATTTTGGTCAATCGCTCAACGGCAAAATCAGTAAGCGCAGTTCTTAGTGGTGTTCCAGGAGTTACAAATGAAGCTCCAGGCAAATGTATTCCCATGATTTCCATGAGCATTTGATTGCTGTTGGCTGTGCCATAAAATGTGCAGGTTCCTGCTGAATGATAAGATGCTGACTCAGCTTTCAATAATTCTTCACGGCCAATTTTTCCAGCAGCATAATCTCTTCTAAAAGCAGCTTTTTCTTCATTGGTGATTCCTGATTCCATTGGGCCACCGGGCACAAAAATGAATGGTAAGTGACCAAAACGAAGTGCTCCGATCATCATTCCAGGAACAATTTTGTCGCAAATACCTAGGCAAAGACCGCCATCAAACATGGCGTGGCTCATACCAATGGCTGTAGACAAAGCAATAATGTCGCGGCTAAATAGCGAAAGTTCCATACCAAGTTGACCTT
>Ga0100380_10007631_pt1 | contig 10798 bp, 8 predicted proteins | sample CryGeymeta201504_FD_80417 | JGI IMG/M metagenome (GOLD analysis project Ga0100380, IMG submission 80417) | Groundwater microbial communities from Crystal Geyser aquifers in Utah, USA - Crystal Geyser metaG 2015-04 | ecosystem: Environmental > Aquatic > Deep subsurface > Groundwater | place: USA... | reverse complement strand
TTCCTTGCTTAGTAATAATTCAAATTTCTTGCTTTGCTCTCCTTTTTTCAGGGTGAAAGGAATATCAAAATTTTCCACACTATCCAGCGAGACAAAATATTCTTTTTGATAACCATCAATTGTTCCGGAAAGAGAATAACTTTTACTCACTGATGATGAATTAATCAACTCAATAGTATTTTCATTTTGGGATAATATTTTGGTATTAATCCGGCATACAGAATTAACCTCAACGGTTAAATCAAAAGTTGATATTGACTTAGCTGTAAAATTACCCAGTACAACCAGCTCATAAATTCCCGGAGTTAAATTATAAAAATGTCTTTCAGTCATATCTTCTTTATTTATTGGATTAAACATTACAAAACCTTCCTGAATGCCGTCAGGATTATGTAAATACATTCTTAACGAGGCATACTTGCCTTTCTGTGATTTAAATTTTACAGCAATATCAGAAACGCTACTCGCAATATTTATAAAATATCTTTTATGCATTCCGGGAGATAATTCTTCATTATTCCAACTCTGTGAAAAATTGTTTGATGAATTAAATTCGTAAGGTTTTATGATAGTTGCCATCATCTCAAATTCAGGAAATTTACTTTCATCTGCACGGTATGCTTTTATTTTTGCATTATACAAACCGGGTTGTGACATTTTCGATATATCAAATTTAACATCAACATTTGCAGTTTGTGAATTTCGCAGATGAAGTTTTTTCTGAATTGGAATTAGCCAGTCAGCATCACTTTTTAAGTTGTAGATTCTATAAAATTTATTCTGATTAATTGAATTGTTTCTCTTAATACTGAAAGAAAAATTTTCATTGCCTGTAAGTGAATTACCATTCCGAATATACAAATTAGGAGCCTGCTCATCAGGCATGTTCGGAGAAAATGAAGTGATTGTGTAAGTCTCAAATTTTTTGATTTCTCCAGCACGGATAAATTTTTTCATCAACTCATAAGCTGCATTAACATTGATTAATCCGCCACCCTGATCAACATGATTATAGCCGATGAGTTTTGTTCCGCTTTCTCTTACAATTTTATACAACAACTGTGAAGGGATTTTCACATCAGGAAATTCTTTTTGAGCAGCACTCAACAAAAGCGAAAAAACACCGGCTGTATATGGTGAAGCCATACTTGTTCCCCAGCTTACATCACCGCCAGCATAATTCGGAACTGTTGATGCAGCAGCGCCGGGAGAAACAATATCGGGTTTTTGCAACTCACCGCCGCGTGAACTGAAATGAAGTATAATATCTCTGCCGGTAAGTGAACCGTACAAATCATTTCCAACTTCTTCAGCTAAAACTGCACCGGAAGCAAATACTGCGTAAGAAGCAGCAGGTAATCCAGAAGATGATATTCCCGGACCTTCATTTCCGTTTGATGTACAAATATATAAATACGGATTTTTTGCTGTCAGTTCTTCCAAGAATTTTTCCATTTCTGCTCTGCCTTCAATTTCAGAACCAATTCCAAAACTCATTGTAATAATGCAGGGCTCTTTTCTTTCTTTTGAAATTTTATCTGCGTATAAATAACATTTCTTCATGCTTTCTGTAACTGAAGCGCCACCTGCATAATTATTGTTGCCTAATTTCAAGCCGATTAAATAAGCTCCGGGCGCAACTCCGTTCAGTTTTTCATCACCGATTTGAAAACCTGTTGTAATTCCTGCACAATGAGTTCCGTGTCCGCCATCATCAAAAAAGAAAGAAACTTTTGATTCTTCCGGAATGATGTTTAAAGCCATTGTGAGATATGGCAGACCATCAGGATTTGCAATTACAAACGAATCATGATTTTCTTTGTAGTTCCTGAGTTCTTTATTGTTTCCCAAATCACCGTCCAAATCAGTATCAAGAACCAAAACCCATGTTTCATTTTCTTCAATTTTCGTTTTGTAAGTAACAAACAAAAACTGATCATCTGTTTTTTTATTTCCATTGATATCGCGAACTCCCGAGCCGGAATTCATCCAAATATTTTCCGATAAAACTCCAATGAAATATTTGTCATTCAGCGAGTTGTATTTCAATTCAACCGAACTTGACACCGATAATTTTTTGTCTTTGCTTGCAAATGCAACTTTGCTTTCACTTACTTCTTTTTCAGCGGGATAAAATTTGATATCGCCCTGTTTTGTAAAATCCTGAACATCTATCACTTTGTCTTCGCCGTTGGAAGTTTTTAACAAACCTGATATTCCGATATCAATGCCAGTATCGAGCACAAATATTATTGTTCCTCTGCCATCATATTCCGGATGATTGATTAAAAATTCTTCAACTCCGGTATTTTTAAGAGAGATAAAAGTTTGAGATAATTCCTGAGCAAACAAAACAGATGCTAAAAAAAACAGAACAGCTAACTTTTTTAGTTTCATACTTTTTCCTTTTTATTCATTTATGTTTTTTTCTATTAATGCTTTCGAGTTTTCAAGTTTTGTATAATCAATTTCAGAGCCCAAAACACTGTGCGGAATTAAATAAACGACAATCAGAATGAGTGCTGCAATTAAAGCAATTCTTCTCGGGTTCTTTGATTTTTTAAATGCAAAAAGTGCAATTACCCAGCCGATTAATGCAATACCAGTTTTATTATCAGTTAAATCATAGCCGAATGGAAAGCCTGTCCAGAAAGCATCAAATGCATATTTCTGTACAATCGGACCGAGAATCAATCCACCAATAAATAAAAAGCCGATTGTCCAGTATGTTAATTTCAGATAAGTGTTTCCGCTATTGAATATTTCCAGTCCCGTTCGGGTTGAAAGCAACATTGCACCAAACATTGCAATAACATGAATAATCAAAATTGCAATCGGAACCGCACCTTTGAAACGAAGAACAACGTCTTTGTCTTCCGGAATAATTTTTGAACTCTTTCCGTCATGAAGATTTATAAAATAAATTATTTTACCTGCAGCGGGCTGCCCCGGAAATGATGCTGAAAGTTTATTCTCATTTCTTTCCATTTCTGAAATTGTCCAGTCATCATGCGACTTAAATCTTTTCCAAACCAACTCGGCTGAAACCTCCGGATTTTTAACTTCAATCTCAACTTTGTGTGAAGTTGTTCCTTCGTGTGTCCGAAGTAATTTATATTTAATTTCTTCACCAGCAAATTCGACTTTTCCCGATATCGGGTAAGTCGGACCTGTAACACGCTGATAAACAGCAACTGCCAATGTTAAAACAAAAGCAACAATCCATAAAAGAATATTTTTTTTCATTTATCATCATTTTTATTTTGTAAAATCTTTCACAACAACCTTTTGGGACATGCTTTTTGCTTTGCTGAAATTAAATTTCACTTCGACTGAATCGCCCGCGGGCAAATCTTCATGCAGCAGAATAAACATTATGTGTTTTCCCATCGGTTTAAATTTCATTTCTGTTCCTTTTCGGACTGAAACTTTCCCGATTTCCTTCATCTGCATCATTCCGTTTGGAGCTTTAATTGTTTCGTGTATTTGAATTAATTCAGCAGCATCAGATTCAACTGAAACCAAAGAGTCATCGACTTCTGAATTATTCTTCAAATCAAAAAATAAAGCAGTGTTCATCCCAGCAGCAGCAGAGCGAATCCACGGATTTTTAATTTCAATTTCTTTGGAAATTTTTGCTTCCTTTTTCTCAATAGAATTACATCCTACAAAGATGATAGCTGTAATAATCAAAAGAATTATCTTTTTCATTTTTCACCTATAGTTTTTGAATGTCATCAATTATTTCTTCAATATTTATAGTGCTTCCGGGATAATTCTTTCTTATTCGCAAATCACCGTCAATTAACATAATTCTGTCAGTATGAATAAATGTCACCTTCTCTTCTCCGGCAACAAATGACGTGTCTGACGGGATTGCAAAAACTTCAGATACTTTCAAAAGGCTATCAATCACCTGCTGATTCCCGGTAAAAAAAGTCCAGTTATCAGTATCAAATTTTCTGATGCGAATATAATCACGAAGAACTTTTGGTGTATCATGCTTTGGGTCAAAACTTATTGCGGCAAATTCAACATTTCCCATTTTTAATTCTTTTAACTTTTCCTGAATGATTCTCATATTGTTTGTTGTCAATGGGCAAATGTCAGGACAGTTGGTAAAAATAAATCCTGCCACAATAATTTTGCCTTTGAAAACCGAAGGAAAGTTCATTTCAGCACTGTCAGCATTAAGCAAAGTGAAATCTTCATTCTTAAAATCATGAATGACCGGGAAATTATTTCCACATGCATTAACCAAAACAAACAAAAGTACTGCGCTAATTTTTTTCGTTGCTGCCATGATTTTCCTGTTTGAATTAAAATTAATTACAACTAATATTAAAATAAATTTTTTCGATTATAAATAAAATGTTTTAGTTTTGCACAGAACAAAAACAGTAAAACATGAAAAAAGCACTTGTAGTAGAAGATCAAAATTATACGGCAGTTTTTGTAAAGAGAGCCCTTACTAAAGAATTTGGTTTTGAAGTTCAAATAGCTGAAAACGGGAAAGATGGAATTTTAAATTATTCCAAAGTAAAACCCGACATTATCTTCCTTGATGTTTCCATGCCGGAAATGAACGGGCTGGATTTTATCAAATACCTTCGTAATAATTTAAATGACAAAGAAACTCATGTAGTGGTAATGACAGCAATAAGCGATAAAGAACTTGTTGCAAAGTTTATAGTTTATGGTATTTTGGATTATATACTGAAGCCTCTTGATTATTCACACCTAATCAAAAGACTTGAATTGATTTTTTCAAAGATACCAGATTTTCTTCCTCCAAAGGAAGAGAAACAGCAGACCGAAAATCCTACGGAAGATAAAAAAGATGAAGATACAAAAAAGCCCGAGTAGCTATTCTTCGGGATTATAAGATAATTCAACCTTCAGATGAAAATCAGCACCGCTGAAAAGAGAATATTTAACATCACTGATTGTACATTTATAATCTTCGCCAACCAAATCGCTTACAACTTTTGATATTCCGTTTTCAAGATCAGAAATACTTACGGCTTTCAATTTGTTTTTCAGAAGTTTATCAATATCGATTGTTCTTTCTTTTTTATCTTCCATATTCACTCCTTTTTTGTAAATGTTAGACGAATAATGATTTTTTCAGTTCATTTATCCACGAATTAATTTCAACAGTTCATCAGTTTTATTTTTCATCAGCTCAATATCATGCTTTGATTCAACATTAAGACGAATAAGCGGTTCAGTGTTACTGATTCGCACATTAAATCTCCATGTATCATATTCAACACTAACTCCGTCAAGCAAATCCATTTTGCCATCTGCATATTTTGCTTTAATCTCTTCAAGTTTTTCTGCCGGATTATTGATTGTCGAATTGATTTCTCCAGAGCATGGATAATTCGAAATCATTTCATCAACAAGTTCAGAGAGTTTTTTATTTTCATCAGAAATCAACTGAAGTATCAAAAGGAAAGGAATCATTCCGCTGTCTGAATATGAATTATCGCGAAAATAATGATGAGCAGACATTTCACCGCCATAAATGGCATTTATCTTACGCATTTTCTCTTTAATAAAAGCATGTCCGCTTTTCGAAACCACCGCTTCACCTCCGGCATTTTTAACTTCATCAATTGTGTTCCAGACAAGTCGCGGATCGTGAACAATTTTTTCGCCGGGATTTTTTTTCAGAATTGATTTTGCAAGCAAACCAACTATATAATATCCTTCGATAAAATTTCCTTTTTCATCAAAGAAGAAACATCTGTCATAATCTCCGTCCCACGCAACACCCAAATCAGCTTTGTTTTTCAGTATCGCATCAATTGTTGACTGTCTGTTTCCCGGCAACAAGGGATTCGGAACACCATTCGGAAAATCTGAATCCGGTTCGAAAAATACTTTCACCATTTCAATAGGAAGTTTGTTTTCAATCGCTTCGAGTGCAGGACCAACACAGCCATTGCCTGCATTTACAACTACTTTCAGCGGTTTAATTTTTTCTGCTGAATAATATTTTGAAAGATTGCTGATAAACTCATTCATAATATCAACTGATGTGACTTTTCCTTTAACAGCAGCTTTTCCACCGTAACTGTTTTCAATTACCATCTTTTCTACTTCACTCAAACCGGATGAAAGTCCCATTGGAACTGAACCACGTTTTACAAATTTAAGTCCGTTATATTCAGGCGGATTGTGACTTGCAGTTATCATTACTCCGGCATCACAATCAAAATGCGGGGTTGCAAAATAAATCATTTCAGTGCCGCACAAACCTAAATCTATTACATCCGAACCACCGTCTGTCAACCCTTCCGAAAGTGATTTTGCCAAAACCGGTGATGATTTCCGCACATCTCTTCCGATCACAACTTTTTTGCAATTCAATAATTTTGCTACTGCTCTGCCGACTTTATATGCCATTTCCTCATTAAGTTCAGATGGCACTTTGCCACGAATATCATAGGCTTTAAAAGCAGGAATTCTGGTCATTTCCTTCTCCGTCAATTTTTTGAAAATACTTTTTTACAAATGATTCGCTAATCTGATTGTAATATTACAAAATGCAATTGAAATTTTCACGAAATTGTTTGCCCTAACTGAAATTTTTAAAGTCCGTTGTATTTCACCGCTCTGAATAAGCATGAAAATAAATTTTTGTCATGCTGAATATCTTCTCGCTTGTCCTGTCAGAAAACAATTCTTCAGTTTCAACGTCATCCTTCGACTTTGCCTGACTTCGTCAAACAGGTTTGACTTTGTCAGGTAAACTCAGGATAACAATGCGGGTATTATAGTGGGTTGACCTGACGAAGTCAGGCTGGTCGAACCATGACAGAGTCGAAGAGCGACATTAAGAGTTACTTATGAAACAGCCTCTTACCACCAAGTTTTCAACCAATGATAACATACAACCGACAAGCAAATCTAAATTGGATTGTTTCTCCTTCATAATTATTTTTTCTCTATTATCTTGATATTTTATTTTGCATTTGCTATTTTGTTTTTAGAAAAATTAAAAATGGTGATTATGACTTTATTTACTTCAAATAGAAACTTAATTTTTACCCCCCCCCACAAATATCGTGCCTGATTTTACAATCAGGTTCAATCATACAAATTTTTTCATTTTACTTCCCTGATGGTTTTATATGATGTTTTATGATCTCACATTTAAAATATTAAATTATTTTTTAACTAAATCCGGAGTTGTTATGAAACATCTATTTCTGTTTTTATTTATTTTTATAGTAACAGAAAACATAAACAGCCAAACGAAACAAACAGATATTCCATGGGCAACACTGGCAGATTCACCCTGGCCTATGGTAAAACATGACCCTCAATTTACCGGAAGATCAAAATACAAGGGACCACAGAACGGAACTGTGATATGGAAAAAAGATTTGAATAATGGAATTTTTTCCGGACCTGTAATTGGAGAGGAAGGCAATCTTTATTTTGGTTCATACTTTCTGGATCCAAACAAAAATGGTACATCAGATTATTTTTATTCATATACAAAAGACGGTTATCAAATATGGTCATATAAATTAGGCAAAAGAAGACCACCGCAAACGGGTATTTTAATAGATTCAAGCAATACGATTTACTTCGGTTCACTTGACAGTAATTTTTATGCAATTAATCCCGACGGCTCATTAAAATGGAAGGTAAATACTGGTTCACCAATCGTAGAACTGGCAATGCCCAATATAGATCTTAATGGGAATTTATATATCATAAACTCCTCCGGAGAATTGTGTTCAATCAGCCCGGTTGGTAATTTGAACTGGAAAGTAAAATATGAAACCGGATTTTATCAAAAATCACCGGTCTTTTCTCCCGATGGCAATACTATTTACATTGCCGGAAAGGATTCTAACCTCGTTGCTTTAAATCTTGAAGCTAATTTGAAATGGAAGTTTAGTTGTACAAAAATAGAAAAATCACCTATTGTTGATAATGATGGGAATATTTATTTCTCCACTAATTCCGGACAATCTTATAATTTTTATTCAATATTTCCGAACGGTCAAATCAGGTGGATTAATGATGAATTATTCTTTGCAACTTATTCGATGCCAACAATTGATAATGAAGGAAATATATATTCGATAGCAATTAATAAGGATTGTTGCCCTTATTATAAGGTTTTGGTCTCTTTAAATAATAATAGTGGTGATATAAGGTGGAAATATGTTTTCTTCAATGGAGAAAGTGACGATTTTTGGCAACCCTTAATTTGTGATTCAGAGGGAACAGTTTATGTAGGCTCTACTTTTGGACTCCTCTATTATGCAATATCAAAAGAAGGCGAACTGAAGTGGACTATAAGACTAAGTGATTATCAGGTTGATAACACGGGTGCTATTGCAGAAGACGGAACATTATACATAGGTGTTCATAAAACATCACTTTCAAATACAAATGAGCAAAATTTAATTGCTATAAAAGACACTGCTTCGGTTGATGTAACAGAAGATATAACGCCTGTAAAGGAATATTCCTTGTCGCAGAACTATCCCAATCCATTCAATCCGAGTACGACGATTCAATATTCCATCCCGTCTGTAGGGACAGGGCTTGCCCTGTCCGAAACTCTTGTAACCCTGAAAGTTTATGATATTCTCTGTCGTGAAGTTGCGACATTAGTAAATGAAAATAAACCTGTAGGAAATTATGAAGTAAAATTTGACGGAAGCAATCTTTCCAGCGGAATTTACTTTTACACATTGAAAGCAGGCTCATTTACAGAAACAAAGAAGATGTTATTGCTGAAATAGAAATTAAAACATTTTTGTGGACGTGGCTTGCTCTGTCAAAAAACAATTCTTTCAATTTCAATGTCATCCTTCGACTTCGCCTGACAAAGTCAAACAGGTTTGACTTTGTCAGGCAAACTCAGGATAACAATGCGGGTATCATAGTGGGTTGACCTGACGAAGTCGGGCTGGGCGAACCATGACAAAGGTAGAGTCACTCTTCAACAAGTTCTGACAATCACTAACTCACTAAATTCACTACAATATAGTGTTTATAATCACAAATTCATCCAAATGCAGATAAAATATCTGAATAATTCTATCTTAACTTTAAATTCCATTTTCGTTGTTTGAATTTTTTATTATAATAGTTTTCAAAAAAGACATTTTATACAAATATGAACAAATTCATCCATACTGTTTATATCGGCTTGTTTTTCGTGGTCGGTATTTTATCGTTAATTTTATTGATTGCAAACGGGTATGATTACTACCATTTACCGATTGAAGAAAGAGTTTTCTCCCAAAATCACATTTCTCTGAAACCAAGTGGCTACTGGGGACACGGGCTTGGAATTCTTGGTACAATTATGATGATTTTTGGAGTAGCAGTTTATATGATTCGCAAACATTATCCAAGAAAGTTTCGGTTTGGCAATTTAAAATACTGGCTTGAATTTCACATCTTTCTCTGTTCCGTTGGCCCAATTTTCGTTTTATTCCATACAACTTTCAAATTTGGCGGGATTGTTTCAATCAGTTTCTGGAGTATGGTTGCGGTGGTTTTAAGCGGTGTTATCGGCAGATTCATTTACATTCAGATTCCAAGAACTATTCAGGGGCATGAACTGGATTTGAATGAATTAAATGACATCAACCGTGATTTGACAGTACAACTTTCAGTCAAGTATGATTTCTCCACTCAAATAATTGACGAAATCGAACAGGAATTTAAACCAAGCAAATATACTAATTTAAGTTTTTGGTCAAGTTTTAAAATCATCATGTCCGACTTTTTTAAACTGAGGAAAAAACTTAATTCGGTAAAGTCTGAGATTAAAAGGCAAAACATAACTGACAAAAGAAAATCAAAAGAAATAATGAAAATAGTTAAATCAAAAATCATATTACTTCGCAGAATCGGACTTTTGAAAACTATGCAGAAGTTATTCAATTACTGGCATATTGTTCATCTCCCTTTTGCGATTTCGATGTTTGTCATAATGATAATTCATGTGGCAGTTACAATAATTTTTGGTTACAGGTGGATATTCTGAATGGAAGTATTACTTGAAAATATAATTATATACGGCGGAACATTACTGTTAGTAACGCTGATTTTTTTGTTTTATCTGAAAACCACACACAAACGTTCGAAGCGAACAAATGCAAAAATTCAGAAAGCAAAAGAAGCCGGATTATATGAGCCTGTTTCGCTTCACCCGGTAATTGATCCGGGAACTTGTATTGGCAGCGGCGCATGTATTGAAGCATGCCCCGAAAAAGATATTCTCGGCTGGGTGAGCGGTAAATCAAAATGTATTAATACTTCAAGATGTGTTGGTCATGGTGCATGTTTTCATGCTTGCCCTGTTCAAGCAATTTCTTTGGTTATCGGCACAGAAAAAAGAGGCGTTGAACTTCCTCATGTCAGTCAGGAATTTGAAACTAATGTGCCGGGAGTTTTTATTGCCGGAGAATTAGGTGGAATGGGATTAATAAAAAATGCAGTTGAGCAAGGCAAACAGGCTGTTGAAAACATAACAAAGAAAATATCAAAGTCAGGAAAAGCAGATTTTGATATTGCAATCATTGGTGCTGGTCCGTCAGGCATTTCAGCGACATTAACTGCGAAGAAAAACAAACTTCGTTATATAACATTTGAACAGGATACACTTGGCGGAACTGTTTTTTCATTTCCGCGGGCAAAAGTAGTTATGACTTCTCCGATGGATTTGCCGCTTTACGGAAAACTGAAACTATTTGAGACTTCCAAAACCGAACTGATTTCTATTTGGAGAGATGTAATTCAGAAAAACGAT
>Ga0100380_10007618_pt1 | contig 10811 bp, 12 predicted proteins | sample CryGeymeta201504_FD_80417 | JGI IMG/M metagenome (GOLD analysis project Ga0100380, IMG submission 80417) | Groundwater microbial communities from Crystal Geyser aquifers in Utah, USA - Crystal Geyser metaG 2015-04 | ecosystem: Environmental > Aquatic > Deep subsurface > Groundwater | place... | reverse complement strand
TGAAGATCTTGAACTCGGGGGCTACCCGTGCGTCATATCCATAAGAAGATAGGCCATAGGAAATGACCCCGTCTCTGCGCTGTGCCTCGACGAACGGCTCGATCATTCCTTCATTGAGAGCTTTTTCTCTGATCCACTTATCCGAAAGTATCATACTTGTTTCCTCGGGTTTCTATAGTTTTAGAATGGTTTCAAGATTTGGAGAATACTTGACTTGCGATCGGTCCACAAAGTCCCGCCTTCTGTCTTTGTCCATCGTTCATCAGGCTTCCATGATCCTTCTTGCGTTTGCCATCCTTCGGGCCTGACCGCGATCCATTCAGAGCTTGTTGCATAGGATTTGCCTTTAGGCTCATTATGAAGGAAATAAGCTTCATATCCTTTGCTTTTTGCCCATCCTGCTATTGGCATCTTCACATTGAGATATCGGTTGGACACATGGACAATGAGCCATCCGTTTTTGTTCAGTTTTGATGCGTAGATGTCCAGAGCCTGAGATGTCACGAGGTGCATTGGAATTGCGTCTGACGTAAATGCATCGACTATTAGGAGATCGTATTTTTCGCCAGATTCCCTGATAGCAAGCCGTGCATCCCCAAGCACGATCTTTGTATCCTTGGCGCAGCTTTTGATAAAGGTGAAATCATCTGTTGCTGTCCTGATGATTTCTTCGTCAATCTCGAAATAGGTTATATTGGCAGACTTGGGAGAGATACAGGCAATGCTTCCTGTTCCGAGACCTGCAATGCCGATTTTTACAGGCTTTGGCCGTGCCTCAGCCCACTTCATGATATCACCGATACCGCTTTTTTCGGTGTAATATGCCGTGGGAATTTCAGGTTGTCCTTCTATCTGATATCCATGGATGGTTGTTCCGTGAATAAGAAGGGTGGCATTTTCTCCTGCTATCTTCTTATGTTCGACCTCCATGATTCCGTAATAGCTTCTCCGGGTCATTCCCTTCCCATCGTTCATGGCTTGAGTTGCAAGCCCCAGTGAAACCATCATCCACACGATCCACATTGTGAATCTCAGCGGCCTGTTTGTGGTGAGAATGGTTACAGCGACTGTGACCAGCAAAATTCCTGCCAGATGGTCGAATTCTATCAGCCCTGCAGCTTGCAGTATGATTGATATAACTCCGCCAAAAATAGCGATTACCGAAGCGATTTTTCTGGTAATTTTTGTTTTATTTTCAGTATCACCGGATGATGTGGGCATCATGAGAAAGGCCGAGATAGCAACGGCGATGGGAAGCTCCCATCGCCAATTGAAGATTTGCGGAGCAATTATGCTTGCGATGATTCCTCCGATCGCTCCTCCTATGGATAAGATCAGATAGAAGCGGGCAATCATGCTTACCGGTGGTCTTGTCTGGTATGCCGGCCGCATCAAGCCATGCGTTACAAGTCCGATCGAAATCAGAGCAAGAATTCCTGCAGCAGGCTCTGCCATGATGATCGTATTGGCGGCTGTGATTCCCAGAATCACTACTCCTGTCTGAGGCAGTTTCAGATTTCTTTTGAAATCTGTTTCTTCTTTTTCCGAGAATGCGGTCATGTATCCAACGAGGAAGGCTGCGAGCGGAAAAATCCACACAAGTGGCATGGACATAATATCTGAGCTTATGGCCTGACCCGCGGACATCATGACGATTACAGCGATCATCGCCCGTATGAGCCAGCTAAACTGTTGCTTTATGCTGATCCGATCTGTTGTTTCCTGACTGTTTTTTTGCGCTTCTTCTTCCCGCCACAGTGCAATATTGCTTTTTTTCCAGCTTGAAATCATGAGAGCACCGCTTGCGATGATTGTCACGATAACGCCTGTTTTCCAGATTGTGACCTGACTTTCCACACTCAGGAACGGTTCGAACAGAAATGGATACGCTACCAGACCAAGCAGGCTTCCTGCGTTCGAGGATATAAATAGCGGGTATGGATTGCTGTCGCCGCTTGCGATTGCCCACGATCTTTGAACAATGGGGCTTTGACTTCCAAGAAGAATCATTGCCGGGCCCATGCTCAATGCCATGATTGCTGGAACAGCTAGTTCTGGCGCTAATTTTCCCGTCCATTCAGGAAGCGGATTTTCCAGTGCGTAGAATGGCAAAAGCAGTGAGAGTAGAACGACGACAGCTGAGATTAAGGTGTGTTGACGCTTGGGTTGGGCATTTTTATTGGACAGAAGATTATAGGCATAGAGGCTTCCGGTCAGTAGCAATATTTGACTGACCATCATTGCGCTATTCCAGACAGAGGCGCTTCCTCCGTATTGAGGAGTGATTGCTTTTGCGATCAGCGGTTGAATAACAAATAACAGGAATGCACTGGCGAAGCATATTGCGACGTAGGGCGCCTGTTTGCTAATTTTCACAATGCGCCTTCTTTCTCTGTCATCTTGCTTCTGGATTTTCTTTTCTGTTTTTTCCATTCGCTTACAATTGCGGACAGAGCCAATTCTTTTTCGTCGGGCCCATATCCGTCAATCTGCAGAAGGATGCATTGTTCGTCGCCTTCCTTACGACTTACCAGATGCCTATTTGTCGTATTAAGATATATGACTGATCCTCTGCGCATCGTGATGTGGTTGAAGATATCCTGCTTTATTTCTGTGAGCAGGATTTGATTTTCACCCCCGCTGCAGATGATATTCCAGGTATGATTCTTGTCTTCACCATATTGCATCATGTGCCTGTCATGATGGATAGGCTGTCCTCCATACAAAGCGATGATCGAAAGCTTTCCCTTGAAGACAAAGGCCGCTCCTTCTCGTGAAGTGATTATTGCTTTGAAGCCGATATTCTCAGCCCATTCCATTGCTCTTTCGAGATCAGGATAGAGGTCTTCATCAAAGACGTTTCCTGCGATTGTAGAAGCGGGCGCCGCCCGATATTCATAATAATCGTCGTCTTCCATGGGGCCTCAAATCTTTATGATCTCTATGGTTTTTATGATTTCGGGACTGAGTATGATCAGACTTTCTCTTGCAGACCTGACATGTCTTTTGAAGACAGAATCGCTTTTGTCGTCACACCTTGCAGCGATTTCCAACTCATCAAGATCAATGCCTTCATATCGGTTCAGGTATTTTACGACTGATCCTCGCCTGGCTGCGCGCATGAGATCCTCATGCCTCCAGCTTCCCTTATCTCTCATTGTGATGAATTTTGCGTTTTGGGAGATGGTCACCTTGTGAATGATTCCCGTTGGCCATCGTGATCTTACCTGTTTGATGGTTCCAAGGTGAAGAAAGCGATTTAGATCTTCTTTAACAAGAACCTTATCGGATCCATGGAAATAGGGAGTTTCTTCGGCGATCATGCGACAGTCTTCAGGTCTTCCCATTCGATCCACCTGTCTTCCTTGCTTGCATACTCAGTCATTGAGACGTCTTCGACAATGACCCTGACATTTTCAGGATCATGAATCTTTGCCTTGTTTTCGTCGTCACCGTCTACTCGGGGCAATCCATTCTCGAGGCACCATTCATTCCAGAGATGAATAGCGCTTTGTGGATTTTCAGCGACAATAAAGAGATCCTGATTTTCCCCGTCCACTTCGTGTCCGCGAACAAGATAAAGCTTTTGTGCCATTGCGTGATCTCCTTAGGCCGCGTTTCTGATTTCTTTGATAGAAGTCGTATGGAGCAGGGTCTCTGCTCCATAGGGAATGACATCGGCAGGTGCGGCTGGTGACAGGTCAAGGGCTCTCATGATCTGTCGGCCGATTGCTCTTGCTAGCAGAGGAGGGACACTATTGCCCAGCTGGCGGTATGCTGCAATCTTGCTGCTGCTGAGTCTTACCCAGTCTGGAACCGAGTGAAGCCTGCAGCCTTCTCTTACCGTTATGACACGGGTTCCCTTGGTGTGGATTGGAACAACGGCCGTAAAGGATCCGTGTTCGGCATTGCTTCCGGCCCGTAGCGTCAGACTTTGTCCGTGAGGGTCAAGGCGATGACGCCGGCTGATTCGCTCATTCTTTCCAGGCTGTGTTGCAACGAATCGCTTGATCGATTCTTCTTCGTGTCTGGTTCGTTGCGAGCATGTCAAAAGCGATGGATTCCAGTCTCTTTTGTAGGAAAGATCATCGCAATCGTTCTCCAGCCCTCTCATCAGGCGTGCATAGCGACCAAGAGGGATGTCTGGATTGACATTGGTCCAATCACGGTCCCAGAGCTCGTCGTATTCATCGCAATCGGGAAGCCCGTCAAAGGCATCTGCGACAGTGGGTGTCATTTTGGCAAACAGATCGCCACCAGCACCATGGGTGGGCGTTGGATATTCCGGCGCCGGCTGATCATTTCTGTGTATCAGCAGGAACACCCGTTCTCTTCTCTGTGGGACTCCGAAGTCAATGGCTCTCATGACCTTGGGATCAACGAGGCTATATCCTGCCTTGTGCAGATCTTCCCGAATCTCGTCGATGATATGTTCGTTCACTTCCTGAAGCAAAGTCGGGACCTGCTCCATGATCATGTATTTTGCTTCAAGATTGATTCCGTGCCTGATGAAGCTTGCCATGAGCTCATTGCGTTCGTCATCGGCGCGTTTTTTGCCGATTGCGGATATTCCCTGGCACGGTGGACCTCCGACGATTGCATCAATCGGTCTTGCCATTGTCAGGGCATCGACTTTAACTCCAGACGGCATTGCCTTCCTGATCTGGGCTGTTTGATCTTGATGAAGATCAAGGCAAAGGGAGCGACCATAGGAGTAATTGTAACTATGGATGGCGGTATTTACCGGTTCTACATCCACGCCCACCATGACATCGAAACCTGCTTGTTCAAGACCAAGGGAAAGGCCGCCAAATCCCGAAAAAGTGTCGACAAGTATGCCTCTGCGTTGCGTCATGTTGTTCTCCGTTTAGGTCACAAAAAAAAAGGGCGGCCTGCCTTAAGCAGCCGCCCTTTTTTTGGATGATGTATTTTATTTGCTGTATTTCTGGAGTAGCGGAGCCACCAAATCTTCAATGTTTACCGGCGTTGGATTGTGTTCTGGTCCTGGCCCTTGTTCGTTGAATAATCCGCATGATTGGGGGTCTTCAGGACACCAGTCGGTTTTTCCGCAGCTGCAGATTTTTCCGAATGGATCTTCAATTTTTGCCATTGTTTGAATCTCTTTTTGCCTTGAGATCAAAGTCCGAGACGATTCCGGACTTCCCAGTCATCCATGTTACGAAGCATGCGCGCTTCGTGCTCCGTCATGGTGTTATCATTGATATTCCGGAAGTCAAACCGCGGATCGTATTCCTGATCCTTGCGGAAATCGCCGATAATTTTATTGATGATTGCACTGTTTGTGCTTCCATATCCCTTTTCTGTAGCGCACTGGCGCTTCAAAGCTGGACGCCCTCCACGGGCAATCATTTGTGCAGTCAGTTCTGGCATAATACTTTTTTCCTTGCTCTAAAATTAGCAGGTAAATCTTTTACTTCCAGATAGGTTTGTTACATTTCTGATGCCCAGATCGGCTCGATCTCTGACGATGTAAGCTGTTTCATAGGTAAAGGTTTTTTCTCCGAAAAACGTCTCAGTGATCAGAGGTTCATGGTCATAAGTGATTTCGACCACAATCATGGCGTTTCCAGCCGGGGGGCGCATGTTGGGATCGTTATTGAGACCGATTGTGGTGGCTGTATTTTTTCCGGCATTTTCGTTGCCGTATTTTGAATCCACATTTTTCTCGCCATAGCATCGCTGCCACCGGATCCAGTCGCCATTATTGGCGCTGTTTCGCTGGATTGACGAGATGATCATGCGGCCGTTTTTATCGAGATCAAGACCTGATCCATTGATTGTGGCAGCTGTCATGGTTTCAGTGATGTCTGTCTCATCAATGACCCCCCGGATTCTTGCTGTATTGTCAGCTGCGGTGGCAGCGATGCCTTGAATCTTTTGGCGAACGATAGCCTGCCAGGTAAGCTCCATTCCGCCCATGATTGCGAATATCATGAAAGGCATCACGAGTGCAAACTCGATCATGGCTACGCCTGATGTGTTTTTGATGAATGACTTCATTTATTTATCCTTGGCACGTTACGGGATTACCTGATGCTGCAGAAACGCAGCAGGTTTGTTCTTCTGCGTCCTGATTGCCGGCAAAGGGTTCATTTTTGACAGTGGTGTGAGCCTCGATTCTCACTTTGTCCTTTCCTGTGATGACATTGGTTACCAGCGGGAAAAATGTGTCGTATTCGACGATAACCTTGTAATCGATAACGTCATCTGCGCCGCCAACACCATTGCGACTGGGATTTTCGTCCCAGCGCTGATTGTTGTTGGTATCGATGAAGCAGTAAGGCGCCTGTGTGCCCCCGCTGATTCTTCGCTCTGGCGTTCCCACCTGAGAAAAACTGTCATAGAACCGCTTTTCGATGGTTACGTCAGTGCCGGGCGTGAGCTTGAGCTGATTTTCAACATATTGGTCGATATTGGCTCCAGCAACTCCGATTCTGCTCGGGTCGCCTGTGACAGACATGCGTGCTGCCTGCTTGACGACCGACTCTGCTCTTGATTTGTTGTAGATTTGTAATCCCATCTCCATGCTGCCCATGATGATGACAAACAATGGGAGTGCTAACAGTGCAAACTCAATTGCAGTTACGCCTGCTTGATCTTTCAGTAATTTTCTCATGATTTATCCTTACTTCGAAAGCCGCAGAGCGCCGATGTTGCGTCCGATTTCTTCGAATCTTTCAATCAGCTCTTCAGAGTTATTAACGGTGAATGCCTGATCGGAATTGCTTGCACAGCGATTCAGGGAATCCACGTTTCCTGTTCCGAAGGCCACAGTCCAGATTGTGATATTCTTTGCCTTGGCTGCGTTGCAGAGCATTGAGAATCGCTTGGTGTGGCGATTGTTGTTATCATTTGTGCTTGTAGCTCCGACTCTGCGGTCAAAGGCTTCAATTCCATAGCCTGAATAGGCATTGGAATAGTTGGCTGTGCTATTGGTGCACTGGCCCCACCAGTTGGTGTAACAGGAGTTGACGGGTGCACTGATTTCACCGTCTGTCATGTAGATGATATGACGATTGACGGGCCGATCGTTGTAGATGCTTGGATTGCTGCTTCCGAAGACGCCTCCATCTGAGATCATTCGCAGGCCCCAGATCATTCCGATATCATGAAAAGTTGAGCCTTGCGGATCCAGCTTTGTCAGAATGCTTTCCATTTCTGTTCTGGAAAGATCTGTCAGTCGCGTTGCTTCGCTGGGACAGTAGAGATTTGGACTCCCGTTGAGGGGGTCGAAGATATAGGGCTTCCACTTTGTTTCGTTTCGTCCATCTGGAATCAGATCGGGATCGAGATCCATGGCATCGGCAGGTGGAGCGTTTCGTGAGTCGTTTCCAGTAATGTTGTCGACTGTGCCTCTTTCCTCGACGCAACCTGCCCATTTTGCTGTCTGGTTTGAGCCGTGATTTCCGATATTCCCGAGCTGTCCGTTATTGGCATAACTTGACAGGTTATAAGTTCTTTCTCCGAAATTCCACGTCACATTGCCATTGTTGGCGACATTTCGGCGCCAATGGTAATAGGGCACATTCGTCGTTTGAATATAATTCTGATTCATCCCGTATAGGATCTTGCCGACATTGACTGTGCTTGAGTAAGGAACCACACCGATCCTGAGTCTCAGATTTTGTGTCTTGAGTTCCTGCATGGCAGGCTCGAGCTCGTCATAAAGACCCCTTACAGCATCCTTCAAAGCGTTGATTTTCTTTTTGCCGTTGATGTTCTGATCCATCGAGCCGGTCGTATCCAGAACCAGAATAATATCGACATTATCCATGTTCTGAGTTGCTTCTCCGACTGCTGCAATCGGAATGGAATCGATACCGATCAGCTTCAGAAGCGTTGTATCCAGACTTGTCTGTGCCTGAACTCGAACGACGCCGGTATCTGGCCGGGTGATTGTCGTGGTCAGGTCTCCTGTTCCGTAAAAGCCTTCACTAAAGTTGAAGTTCATGAAGGCTTGTGCTTGCGGGACAGCAGTGTTGATCTGTTCTTTGCTCATCGAGCGCCGACCGGCTAGCGCAGCACTGTCAACCGCTTCCTGCAGCTTTGCCTGCGCAAGGCCGGCTCTGGCGTAATCGAGCCCTGCGCCGATAATGACCAGAATAGGGATAAGCGAAGCTGCCATAATTGGAAGCACGCTTCCTCTGACATCCTTCTTTAGATTATTGAGATACTTCTTCATTTTTTTCCTCGCGTATTAGAGACGCAACACCCTTTCTTAATCGGGCGTGGTTTATTTTTTGTTTCTTGTTTTTAATGTTTTTTTCCGTTCCCCGTCGGGGCACTATTGAATCATGTTTTTTGGGTAATTTTTTATCTTTCCTGTTTCCTGGATAGCTCTGTGATGCTTGTCGAATTGGTCCAGCCACTCAGAGATCTTGGGCCTGAGATGAACTGGTTCATCAGTGATTTTTGAGCACCATGCATTGAGTGCTTTCACGCCTTCATTTTGTATGAGGATGATTTCTTCTGGAGGCATCAATTCTTTTTCAAGAATGTATTGCGTCATGGATCCTGGTCGTGGTTCGCTCTTTCCCTTGCCTTTGATTGGCTTTCTCCACAGTCCGTCGCAATTACGCATTCGCGGAGCTGCGCGGGCTTCGAGCAGAATAAGCCTGGCATGTTCTGAGACAGGGAAAGCCTGCAACTCCTTGGGCCTTGTTGCAATACATCCGGTGCAGCTTGATTTGGGTGGCAGTCGCAATCCTGCCTTGAGAATTATTGCCTCGCAGGCTTCTCGATCGAGACTCCATTCCCGCAAGGGGTATCTCATCGTGAACATGGGATCGTCATAGCCTTCGCGATCCGCATATCGGACAGAATCACGTGGGCCTGCATCGAAGCCTATGCATTGAACGATACGCATGCCTTGTCGCAGAGCGCGCTGGCCAAGATCCCAGCTTCGATACCACTGCATTTGCGGCGTGATCTTGGCCCATGCGCTGCAGGTATGATACCCAAGTGCAACGCCCGGTAGGACACTATAGGCGAGGCACTTTTCATAAAGACCGTCGAACATGGGGACACCGGGTTTGATCCGGCTAGGCCAATTCTGCACCCGGGCGTTGGGTATGCCCCTGTCATCCATCCATGCTGTAAAATATTCGATATATTCGTCGGTAAGTGGATTTTCCCACTTCGTTAGCGCATGAAGCACAACATCGATGGGTTCACCGCGGTTATGCATTTCAATGATCATTGCAGTTGAATCTACGCCGGCGCCCCATGCGATTGCGACCGGCGCCCGCTCGAGGTCGGCGGAAAACAGGTCGCTTTGCATATTGAGTTCCTTTATTTGTGAATCAGCCGGAGCGATTTTCACCGCTCCGGCCGCATTTTTAGTATCGGTCCTTTTCGTATTGACTGATGTCTCTTGGATTGAGGCCCAACTGACGTCCCAATGCCATCAAGGTGCTATACAGCAAGGCTGAGCCTTCGCCTCTCTTGAGATGTTCAACCGCTGTCTTAACATTGATGCTGATGAAAGCCGGATCCATCTCGAAGCTGTCCATATCTTCGACAAGCTCCTGATGCTTTTCATCTTCGTCCAGACTTTCAGCATCCATAAGCGATGACAGATCTTCGATGCTGAATGCCTTGGCGGCCAGCTGCACCGCGTGATGATAGTTATCGCGTTCGTCGGGAAGGAAGACTGCATCAAAGTTGCTTCCGTCTCTGTGTGCCGTTACGCTCTGAGCATCTTTCAGTGCTTCGAGTATCGGACCTGAGAATATCTCTCCCTTGCCGAGGGCTTCTTCTGCCATATCGAGTCGGGCAAGAAGTCCAGGCAGGCATTTTTCTGCCAGACCATGAACTTTGTGTCGGGCTGAACTTCTTTCCGATTCGCAGTTCTTGGAATGATTATCGCTTACAGCCAATCGAAGGAGATGAAGCCTTTCATCGTCGAGTGGATCCTTGCCGAAATGAGACTGCTTGCGCAGCATCTTTCCGCTCTTTTTCATTTCAACCCAATCAATGCCGCTCAACTTCTCAAGATTTTCGATATCAAGCTGCAATTCTTCCTTTTCCAACTCGAGCGCACGAATCTTTGCCTTGTCATCGTAACTTGGCACCTCATGCTGCTCTTCAGCGAAGGGATGGATGTCTTCCTTCTTTTCGGATGCCATCATTTCATGCGCATTTCTGAAGCCTTTGGCTCTTGCCATGCTTTCAATCACATCGCTTCGTTTGACGTCTATACCTCGTTCTTTGAGGAACTTCAGCTGTGCATCGACTTCTTTGTGCAGTTTCGTTTTCATCATTTTTCTCCGGTGGAGGTTCAGCTGCGGACTCGGATCTGTAGCGATAGGAGTCTCGGGTAGACGGGGCTTCGTTGCGTCCACGCCTCGCGAAGCTGCACCTCATGGAGTCATGATGGTTTTGCATTTTCGGATTTTACGCGTGGTTGTTTTGGAACCGTTTGCCTGGAGTTTTCACTCCGACTGCATGATGCAGTCTGAAGCCGACGGGCTGGTTCCGGCCTGAACTTGTTTTAGCGCTTTTGCTTGGATCTGCGCTCTTCCTGCCATTCTTGAAAGCGGTATCTGATTGATCGGGGAAGGTTTGCTTCCGGGATGACCATTGCGGGCAATCTTGGAAGATTGATTTTCCTGTCAGTGTAAACCGTGGGGCAGTGATAATTATATTTTTTGTCGACGCATTCGACCGGAAATCCGACCGCATCATTATAGGTGGCGCGATTTCCGATTGGTGTCGATCCTGCATGCGTATTGACGAAGATGTAAGTTTTGTAGCTCCCGATCTGATAAAAGAGGATCAGGTCATATTCT
>Ga0100380_10007610_pt1 | contig 10813 bp, 9 predicted proteins | sample CryGeymeta201504_FD_80417 | JGI IMG/M metagenome (GOLD analysis project Ga0100380, IMG submission 80417) | Groundwater microbial communities from Crystal Geyser aquifers in Utah, USA - Crystal Geyser metaG 2015-04 | ecosystem: Environmental > Aquatic > Deep subsurface > Groundwater | place: USA... | reverse complement strand
GGATTATCGAATTACTACCAGAATCATGGAATGATGGTAGATCACAACTAAATCATTGTGACCAATGGCGGCTCAGAAGCTATCACATTTGTTATGATGTCATGCTTTAATGCTGAGGATGAAATCATTGTACCAGAACCTTTCTACGCAAATTACAACAGCTTTGCGTTGCAAGCAGGTGTGCATTTAAAACCATTGACTTGTTATCTTGAAGAAAGCTACGCATTGCCAGCAGTAGAAAAATTTGAAGAACTAATCACACCACGCACTCGTGGTATTATGATTTGTAATCCAGGTAATCCAACTGGATACTTGTATACAAAAGAAGAACTTGAGCTATTGAGACAAATTGTTTTGAAGCACGACTTGTTTTTAGTGGCGGATGAGGTATACCGTGAATTTTGTTACGATGGAAAAGTTCATCACAGCGTTTTGAGCCTTGAAGGACTAGAAAACCATGCTATAGTGGTTGATTCTGTTTCAAAAAGATATAGTATGTGTGGCGCCCGCGTGGGTGCCCTAGTAAGTAGAAACGCTGATGTGATTAGCACTGCAATGAAATTTGCTCAAGCAAGATTGAGTCCACCAACAATTGGACAAATTGCTGGGGAAGCTGCCTTGAATACGCCTCCATCCTATTTTCAAGACGTCAAGGATGAGTATGTAACCAGACGCGACATCATGGTTAACGGACTCAATGCCATTGACGGTGTGGGTTGTCCTATGCCAGGAGGCGCATTTTACGCGATGGCAAAATTGCCAGTGGATGATGCCGAAAAATTTTGTCAATGGATGCTTGAAGACTTTTCGTATAAAAATGCAACGGTTATGATGGCTCCAGCACAAGGTTTTTATGCGACCAAAGGACTTGGAAAAGATGAAGTTAGAATTGCATACGTTTTAGAACAAAACAAGCTTAAATTAGCTCTTGAAGTATTAGAACATGCGCTTAAAGAATATCCAGGAAGAATTGAAATTGCAGACCGTGCCCAAAGTGTTGAAAGCATTTAGTTCTGTCTTTTTCTTAGTATTATTAATTAGCTGCTCTGGAGAAAAAACACCCGAGCAGAGTGGTGAAAAATCAGTGGTTGCACAAACATCAGATGTTACAGCAGATATAAATCCATATCAGTTTCCTAAACCACAAGATAAAGGCTATCCAGTACGCTATCGTGTAAAAGATGGAAAGATTACTTATCAATACAAGGGAATTCAAACTGGTGTTGAAGAGGTTTACTTTACTGATTTTGGCATGACCGAAATAAAATTCACAAGCACTGAGCGCGAAAATCCCTTCAGCGAAGGAGTAGAAAAAATAGATATGATCACGCTCATGCGAGACACGTTTATCTACGTAGTGGATCGCGCTACCATGAATGCGAGAAGAATAGACAATCATATATTATTTGAAGTAGCAGAGCGCAGCCCAACTTTAGATCTAGATGAAGCGGCACGCATCACTTATCAAATGAACATGGGCGAAATGCGAGGTATCGATACAGTAAGCGGTTTACCTTGTGAAAAATGGTTTATGCCGCACCAAAAACAGCAAGAATGGCGCTGGAATGGTATGATGATCAAAACCTTGGTTGATCTAAACCGAAACTATGTAAGTCTTGTAGCCACTGAGATCGATACGCTGTCGCCTCTACCCGATGGAATTTTTGAGCTACCCAAGGACGTAAACGTGATGGAAGGCGCTTCACTAAAAGAATGGATTGAAGATTTGAACAAACCCATTGAAAGAAGACAGTACTTTAACAAGCCGAGTAATAAAAAATAAGTGGCTAGTTAAAGTCTTTATAAAGCAAATACTTAGATCGTTTAAACATAAAATCATTCAACTCGATTGCCCAAGAAGCACGAATTTCATCAGCTGTCATTCCTTTTTCTATTTGCAACCTGAGTTGATCGGTTCCTGCTAACTTCTCGAAAAAACCATTCTTTAGAAAAAACTTATCCTTTTCCGGGAAATCGCGATAAGCATTTACCAACCAGTCTAAAATCAAAGCTTGCTTTTCTTGCACACGCTTACCTCCAAAATCGGTTAAATCCCAACCAGCGCAAGGCACTCCATTGTGTTTTGGGTCTTTAGCACCATCAGTTGGTTTTGGAACAAACATCATACTTCCTTTGCTAAAATTTGGATGTCCAAAAAGTTCGAAAGGATGATCTGTGCCGCGGCCAACCGAAACATCTGTGCCTTCGAAAAAGCATAATGAAGGGTAAAGCATTATCGCATTTTGATTAGGAAGATTGGGCGATGGTTTTACTGGAAGCACATAAATGTCATCATGTGTGTAGTCCTTCAGAGGAATAACGGTCAATTGGCATTGAACTTCATTTTCAAGCCATTTTTCGCCATTGATCATTTGAGCTAATTCGCCCACAGTCATTCCGTGAATTACAGGAATTTCGAGCATTCCAACAAAAGATTTGAATTCAGGCTTCAGCACAGGGCCATCTACATAAAAACCATGTGGATTTGGTCGATCAAGAATAATTACTGGGATATTGTTTTCAGCGCAAGCTTCCATCACATAAGTCATGGTTGAGATATAGGTGTAAAATCTTGCTCCTACATCTTGAATATCAAACAACATGACATCAATTCCTGCTAAATCAATTGGTGTTGGTTTTTTGTGCGAACCGTAAAGACTTACAATGGGCAAGCCCGTTTTTGAGTCTTTACCACTTTCTACCTTCTCACCTGCATCGGCTTTGCCTCTAAAACCGTGTTCTGGCGCAAATACCTTGGTAACATTCACCTCTTTTGCAAGCAGCCAATCTACCAAGTGCACCGAGTCGATCATTGATGTGTGATTACCTGTGATAGCTACATGCTTACCATCAAGCTGCGCTTTATAAAGCTCAAATTGTTTTGCGCCAATAATAATATCAGCATCAGTAACGTAGCGCGCTTGAGATACAAGCAACATCGGCAAGTATAACGCTAAAGCAGAAAGTAAAATCCTCATTATTTGATTTTGAATAGTCAAAGGTCAATAACTTGAGCCTAGCACGGATAGTGCCAAGCTTAAGTTTTGAACAGATGCATCCAAACAGTTCAAAAACGGTATTACTGCTTATAATTTCTGAGCTGGCTTAGTTTTCCACTAAAAATAGCCCCAATAGTTTTGGCACGAAATCGAACCAATTCCGTTTTCTCACCTACAAAAAGTTCGTCTAAGTTTTTATTAAACAATGCTAACCATCGCTCAAAATGCAGGTCATTGATAGGCAATGGAGCGTGTTTTTGAAATGGTCGCCCGCTGTATTCACCAGTCGAAAACAATATGTTGTTCCAAAAGCCATACATAATAAGTAAATGACTTTCCCAATGTATCTTGACTAAGTCATTGAAAATCGGTCCTAAAAGGTCGTCTTCATTCACTTTCTTATAGAAACTATCTACCATCAACTTGACGTCATCTGAATTTTCAATATCTCTTTCCATCGCAATACTTTCGTTGCCGAAGGTATTGCAAGCATGCATCTGATTAAAATGACGATAGTCACTTCACGCTTACGTTGAAGAAATGCCTCAACCACCTCAAAAGAGGTTTACAACTGAACATTCAGATTTTCCGCATCTTCACGGCCTCAATTCAAAACCGAGTTTCACTTGAATTTCGAACTTTTCTTAGCAAAAAAGATGATTGGTGGGCGCAGAAAGCGACTTACCGGACAAAGCAGCAGCGCCATTGTGCGTATTGCCGTTGCTGGCATTGCCATTGGCATGGCTGTTATGATTTTGAGTGTTTCGATAGTTCGCGGTTTCCAAACCGAAATTCAACAAAAGGTAATTGGTTTTGGGTCGCATTTGCAGATTTCACTCTACAATCCACAAAACACACTTGGCGTAAAACCCATGCTGTTGGAGCAGGATTTTATTGAACCTGTGTTGGCAGAAACAGGTGTAAAAAGCATTCAACCATACGCCTACAAAAGCGGCATTATCACCGAAAATGGTGAGATTCAAGGTGTGATGGCCAAAGGTGTGAATCAAGATTTTGATTGGAGTTTTTTCAAACAAAACTTGCTTGAGGGTAGCGTTTGGCATTGGAACAATGACAAAGCCAATGACAGCATTGTGCTTTCAAAATCGGTGATTGACAAATTGAATTTGTCTCTTGGTGACAAGATTACGATTGTGTTTATCCAAGATCAAAAAGAGCGTATACGCAGGTTTACCATTGGCGGTATTTACGAAACCGGAATGGAGCAATTTGATGGTAGTATTTTTTTGTGCGACATACGCCATGTGCAAAAACTCAATAATTGGAACAAAGACCAAGTTGCTGGTTTTGAAGTGATTTTAGAATCGTTTGATGATCTTGATCGCTTAGATTACATCATCAATAACAACATCAGCTATGAGTTCAACACGCTGAAAATTACGGATCAATTCATTGAAATTTTTGGTTGGCTCGAACTGCAAGACATCAACGTATTCATCATTTTAACGCTGATGGTTTTGGTATCAGGAATCAATATGATTTCGGCTTTGTTGGTTCTGATTCTCGAGCGCACCAATATGATTGGTTTGCTCAAAGCAATGGGCGCGCTAAACGCAAGTATCAGTCGCATCTTTTTATACAATGCCACTTATCTCGTTTTCTTGGGATTGTTTTGGGGAAATTTACTTGGAATCGGATTAGGATTGCTCCAGCAAAAATTTCAATTGATCAAGCTTGATAAAACCAGCTATTACATTGACCACGTACCAGTATTGTTTGATCCCGCTACTATTATCACCATCAACATTGGTAGCCTGATTGCTTGTTTCGTGATGTTGCTCATTCCTTCACTTATTGTGAGTAGGATTGACCCAGTGAAAACAATTAGGTTTAATTAGATTTTCAGACATAAGACTCTAGACAATAGAGAATAGATCTTTGTCCTTTTGATAAAACCAAAATTGTTTAGCTCATCTATACTACATCGTTAGCCTACTACTTCCCTCTAGCCCAAAAGATAAAATCTGAGACTGGCGGAGTGATTCCAGCTTCGCGCCAAGCACTGCTGATTTGAGCTCGATGATGTGCGGAATGAATAATAAGATGTGTTAGAATTTCATCCAAAGAGTTGGAAAAGGTTTCGCCTTTTGAGTTTTGGTAAGTGTAAACATGATGCAAATTACCGCTCTCTAGGAGTGAAAAAATAGCCTGATGAACTTCTCGGTTTAGTGCATGCAACTGATCTGCTGGGTGCTCTTGCCATACTTCTACAGTTGGCGGAATTTGAGTAACCCGCGACACCCAAACCATGAGGGCATCTAAACTATGGCTGAGCCATTTACCTGCATTTGCGGGCGAATTTGGATGCGCAAGCAAGGTATCGATGAAGGTTCCTGTTATTTCTTCGTTGTACTGAAATTGGCGCAGATAGTTCATGAATTTCTCTTTTTGTAATGTCTCAAAGTTGCGACTTAATTATTGCTTTTAGTTGATTGGAATCAGTTGAATAGGTGATAAACATGATTGATAAAAAAGTTGCTGAAGTAGACGATTACTGCCTAGCGGTGTTTGCCCCAGATTGCAGCGGAAATCCTTTTTGATTGGGCTTGCTAGTGAAGCAGCATAGCCGCAGCGACCGCAGGAAGCTCGTGGCTATGCGTTGCGAAACTGCTTGCACAGCAAAAAGATTGGAGCGGAAAGCTGGAAATGGCAACCTCATTAGTAATTAGTTTTAGTTGCTAGTATTTAGTACGGAATACTACCCACTCACTACTTATTACTACATACTCAAATTGTACTTTTGGCGCCCGATAGAATAATATTGAAGAATGGACATTAAAAACAACATACTCGAGGCCATTGGAAACACGCCAATGATCAAGCTAAACAAGATTGCGGAAGATATTCCGGGAACTATTTTGGCGAAGGTGGAATACTTTAATCCTGGCCACAGTGTGAAGGATAGAATGGCGCTGAAAATGGTGGAAGCGGCCGAAGCTGAAGGTAAAATAAAACCGGGTGGAACGCTAATTGAATGCACTAGCGGAAACACGGGCATGGGTTTGGCGCTGGCCGCGATAGTGAAAGGTTACAAGTTGATTTGCACCATGAGCGACAAGCAGAGCAAGGAAAAAATCGACATTTTGCGCGCTGTGGGGGCCGAAGTTTACGTGTGTCCGACCAATGTTGCACCTGAACATCCCGACTCATACTACAGCGTAGCAAAACGCAAGAGCGAAGAAATTGACAACTCGTTTTGGGTGAATCAATATGATAATCCGGCTAACGCGGTAGCGCACTATGAAAGCACCGGACCTGAAATTTGGAAGCAAACAGATGGAAAAATCACTCACTTTGTGGTAGGCGTTGGCACTGGTGGAACGATCTCGGGTGTTGGGAAATACTTGAAAGAGAAAAACCCAAACATCAAGATTTGGGGTGCTGATACCTACGGTTCTGTTTTCAAGAAATACCACGAAACGGGAATTTTTGACGAAAAAGAAATCTACAGCTACATCACCGAAGGAATTGGCGAAGATATTTTGCCAAAGAATGTTGACTTCAGCGTGATTGATCATTTTGAAAAAGTGACTGACCGCGATGGCGCTGTGGTGACCCGAGAAATTGCATTGAAAGAAGGTTTGTTTTTAGGAAATTCTGCGGGTTCGGCATTTCAAATGGTGCGCCAAATGAAGCATGAATTGAAACCTGATGATGTGGTAGTGGTTTTGTTTCATGACCATGGTTCGCGCTATGTAGGCAAAATTTATAATGATGATTGGATGCGTGAAAGAGGTTTCTTGAACGAAGCTAACCACGTTGCAAAAGATTTGATTCAAAATCACATTGGTTTGCCATTGTTAAGTGTAAACAGCGGAGAGCCAGTGCATAATGCCATAAACATGATGCGCAAGTTTGGCATTAGCCAATTGCCTGTGATGGAAAATGGAAAGTTTGTGGGCAGCGTAGACGATACACAATTGCTTGATGCATTGACCAAGGACGCGCAAGCTCGCGACAAATCGATTGAAAACTACATGCAAGCTGCGTTTGGCGTGGTTCAAGCGAGTGATCCATTGAACACTGTTGCAAAATCGATGGCCGAAAGCGGACAAGGTGCAGTGTTGGTAGATCTTGGACAAGGGAAATATCACATCATTACACGTCACGATTTAGTGGCAGCTATGTCATAAAAAGAGTAATTGTTTGAGTCAAAAACCAAGCATATTTAAAGATCAAATGGGGAGGGAAGTTGAAGTCAGCTTCCCTCCTTTTCGTATTGTGTCGTTGGTGCCATCGCAAACGGAATTGCTAGCCGATTTAGGTTTAAAGAATAAAGTGGTGGGCATCACTAAGTTTTGCATTCATCCCAATGATTGGTTTAAAACCAAAGTGCGCATTGGAGGCACTAAAAATGTGAATCGCGAAAAAGTGTTGGAGCTGAAGCCTGACCTGATCATTGCCAATAAAGAAGAAAATACCAAAGAAGATATTGATTGGCTGGCAGAGCGATTTCCGGTGTGGATTAGTGATATTAAAACGCTTGAAGATGCATTGGAAATGATTGAATCTATAGGCCTATTAACTGATAAATCTGTTGAATCAAAGGCAATAGCTACATCAATCAAGCAATCGTTTGAAAGACTGAATTCTGAATCGAAAAGAAAAAAGAAGGTTGTTTATCTGATTTGGAAAAATCCAATGATGGCCGCTGGAAGAGACACGTTTATCAACGAAATGCTTTCCAAAGCAGGTTTTGAAAATTCAATAACAGAAACTGATAGTCGCTATCCTGAATTGACGGATGAACATTTACGAAATCTAAATCCTGATGTCGTTTTCTTGAGTAGTGAGCCTTTTCCATTCAAAGGGAAACACACAGATGAATTGAGAGCGAAATTTCCATCATTGAAATTTGTGGAAGTAGATGGTGAACTATTTAGCTGGTATGGCTCCCGGTTATTGAAATCAGCAGAGTATTTTGAGTCTGTAAACTACTAATGTTTTTTTGACCATAGAGACGGGCAGAAGGTGCAGAGTGCGCAAAGATTTTCTAAGCGTGATCACTGAGGGCGGCCACAGCGCAGAGTAGAAGTTGGAAGTATTGTTTGCTACTAACACGCGAATCACTCTGACAGCTAATAGCTGAAGGTTTTTAGCTTTTGCATACCCGATATTCAAAATCGAAAAATAAATTCCAAATTGAAGCAAGTATTGGCAGAGTAGCAACGTCTAAAGTTTAATAGCTTTGAAGCATGCTAACGCGGATTGCATTCATTTTTATTCTTACCACAATCTTCGCTTTCCAACATGTTGTTGGCCAAAGTGTTGGCGTGGTTTTGAGCGGTGGTGGAGCAAGCGGAATGGCGCATATTGGTGTGCTAAAAGCATTGGAAGAAAATAGCATTCCTATTGATTTTATTACGGGTTCATCTATCGGAGCTTTGGTTGGCGGAATGTATGCTGCAGGCTACTCTCCAGATCAGATTGAGGCAATGCTAACTAGCGAGAAATTCAAGCAAATTGCTCAAGGTGAAATCGAGGATAAGTTCGTTTACTTTTTCAGAAAACCAGCAAATAGCGCCAGTTGGATAAGCATAAAACTGAACTCAGATTCGAACTTATTGCAAAGCTCGATTCCAACTAGTTTTATCAATCCTGCAGCCCTAGATTTAGAATTGATGCGCGCTTTAGATCCAGCGAGTGCTGCTAGTGGTTACAATTTCGACAGCCTTTTCATTCCTTTCAGATGCGTGGCTTCGGACATCGAAGACAAAAAATCAGTCCTTTTTAAAGATGGCAATTTGAATTTTGCTGTGAGAGCCAGCATGAGCTATCCGCTTTATTTAAAACCATTGACTAAAGATGGCAAACTACTTTTTGATGGAGGACTTTACAACAACTTCCCTACTGATGTCATTCGCGATGAATTTGCTCCGGAAGTGATCATCGGGAGCAATGTGTCTAGCAACGAAGATCCACCACGCGAAGATGATTTTCTATCACAATTGCGCAACATGGTGGTGAGTAAAACCAACTATGAATTATTGGGCGATTGCTGCGTTTTAATTGAACCAGAAGTTGGTTTCGGAACCTTTAATTTCACGCATCTTGAAGAAAGCATAGACTCTGGTTATGTAGCTGCAATGCGCCAAATGCCCAGCATCAAAGAAAAAATACACAGACGCGTTCACGCTAAAGTTATTCAAGAACAGCGAAATGAATTCAACGCAAAGAAAACGCCATTGAAGTTTTCTGAATTTGAATATTCGGGTTTAACAAAAGCCCAAAGCAGCTATGTAAATCTGATATTAAAACCGAGTAAACGCAAAAAAAGCTTGAGCTTTAACCAAGTAGAAAAGCGCTATTATAGAGTCTATGAAAATGATAAAATAGAACGGCTTTTCCCTTACTCTACCATAAAATCAGATAGTACTTATGTGCTCAAACTTCTGGTGAAAAAAGAGAAGAATTTGATTCTTGACTTTGGTGGAAATATATCTTCTAGACCAATTAATACTGGATATGTTGGATTGACTTATAATGCCTTAAACAAAACTGGAACAAGTTTTCATGCTAACACCTATTTTGGTAAACTTTATACTTCTGTTTTAGCAAAAGCAAGACTCGACATTCCGGTTAAATTCCCTTTTTACATAGAACCTGTTTTTGCTATTAATCGCTGGAATTACTTCCGAAGCCGAGCCACATTTTTTGAACAAAACAATTCGTTGTTCTTAATACAAAATGAGCAATATGCATATCTCAACGGAGCTTTTGCGCTTTCCAACAAAACCAAGTTTACGCTTGGTGGTGGCTTTCTCTCGCTGCGTGACGATTATTACCAAACAAGCCAATTTGGACAAGATGATATTGCAGATAAAACCACTTTCGTGGGAAGCACAGCTTATGCTCAATTCGAAAAAAACAGTCTTAATGCAAAGCTTTATCCAAATGCTGGAAGCGCGCTTAAACTGATTGCCCAACTTGCTTCTGGAGACGAAACTTATCTTCCGGGCACAACATCGAGCGAGGAGCGCACCTTGCGCAAATTGCACCAATGGGTAAATATTAAAGGCAGTTATGATGTGTATTATAAATCAAAAGGTACGCTGAGACTTGGTTTTTATGCTGAGGCAGTTTATTCGGATTTGGAGCTATTCACCAACTATACAGCAAGTTCGCTCCGGTCACCAGCCTTTAAGCCTACACCAGAGAGCACCACGCTTTTTTTAGAATCATTTAGAGCATATCAATATGCTGCTATTGGTCAAAAAGTGATTTTCAATGTCTACAAGAATATCGATCTGAGATTTGAAGGCTACTTGTTTCAACCTTATAGATTTGCGCGAAACAGAAATGACGAAGGTCTTGGACCCGAAGATGTTTTCAGTGCAGAAAGACGGTACACTATAGCCACTGCAAATGCAGTATACAGAAGCCCACTTGGTCCTGTGAGCATTGGCTTAAATTACTATTACAATGTGCCCGAGATTAGCGTTGATGATCGTACACCATTGACTTTTCTTTTCCATTTTGGGTACATTCTATTCAATGAGCCAGCTTTGAAATAATCTTTTTGATTGCTTAATTAATTGGCACTATCGCAGTTTTAGACTCAAGCGGGTTCAATCTCACTAATTCTGCTTTTACCCAATCATTCCAGAGCGTTTGCGCCTCTGCTGTATTGATCACTTGGGCATCATATTTATTTTGCATCTCAATTAAATCCTGCTCCACTTCGCGCAATATGCTGTCAACTTGTTCTTTCAAGCCTGACTTGAATAAAGCCGATTCCATTAACCTTTTGATAAAAAGCCGCGCAAAGATTTCTGTAATATCAAAGTGAAGTT
>Ga0100380_10007599_pt1 | contig 10822 bp, 8 predicted proteins | sample CryGeymeta201504_FD_80417 | JGI IMG/M metagenome (GOLD analysis project Ga0100380, IMG submission 80417) | Groundwater microbial communities from Crystal Geyser aquifers in Utah, USA - Crystal Geyser metaG 2015-04 | ecosystem: Environmental > Aquatic > Deep subsurface > Groundwater | place: USA... | reverse complement strand
GAGCAGGCTGAGGAAATGTCGGAAGAGGCCGGGACGCGGGCGCACGCGAACCCCCGCGAGGCGGCTGAGCAACGCCGTGGTCACGCCACCCGTGAGCGCAGCCGCCAGGGCGCGGACCTGGGCCGACTCGGCGTCGCCACGAGCCTGCGCCAGAGCCTCGCTGGCGGCCTCGGAGTCGCTCTCGGCCAGAGCCGCGATGCGCAGGGCCAGAGCCGCGACGCCCGCCGCATCCGCTGCGTGCGCGCGCACCAGCAGCTCCCCGGCCGTCTGCCAGACGCCGGCCGCGACATCCTTCGGCAGCACGCCGTCGACGAACGCATACACGCCGTAGGGCGTCGACAACTCGAGCCAATCGGCGTGACGCAGGAAGCGAAGCAGGCGCGCCTTGTCACCGGCAGCGCGCTCGACATCCGCCGCGAGGCCGACGCCCAAGCCACGCACGGCGAAGGCAGCCACGAGCGCACGCTCGCTCGCACTCTGCGCGCCGCGGGCCAAGAGCTGCGCGAACTCCGCGTCGGGATCGAGGCCGAGTTCACTGGCGCGGCGCGCGACCGACTCCGGAGCGGCCAAGAGCTGCCGCCCCTCCGCCTGCTGCGAGAGTCTGTCGAAGGCGAGCTCCGCCCAGGCGTCCGCATCCGCCGCGTCGGCCACGCGCGCGATGGCGCGGCGAACCTCATCCTCCTCCAAGCGGCGTTGCTCAGCCATCGGCGCGGGACCATAGCACGCGTCGCCGCGGGCGCCCGAAGCGAGGCATGGTCCCAGTCTCGAGGAAAGGCGAGTTCAGGGCGGGCTCAGCCGTAGCTCTCGTGGTGCACCCGGTCCTGGGGGAAGCTGAGCTCGTCGAGGCTGTCGAGCACCGTCTCCATGAAGCGAGGCGCGAGCGTCTCGCCCGTCTCCTTCGCGCGCCGCTGCTCGAACTTCGACCGGGCCGGACCACAGGCGAAGACCTCCACGGCGCTCGGGTCGGGCACGTAGCGCTGGATGAGCTCGGTCGTGACGCGCCCACTGACGACGTGGGGGCCGTGATGATCCGCGCCGCCCTCGCGGCTCAGCGCGTGGACGATCTGAAGTCTGTCCGGGTACTGGTCACGCAGGTCGTCGAGGGCGTAGCGGTAGATGACGTCTCTCCAGGTGCGGTTTCCGTAGATCAGCGTGTGGCGCAGCTTCATGTGGGTCGCGAGCGCGTGCTTGAGGATGCTCCAGTTGGGCACCACGCCCGAGCCGGCGCAGATGTGCACGACGTGATCGGTGCGATCTTCGATGTCGTCGGGCATGCAGTAGGGCCCGGTGAAACCCGTGATGACCATGCGCGTCCCGGGCGGTGTACGCATCGCGAGCACGGGCGAGAGCAGCGGCGGATAGGGCGTCGCGCCTTCGACGTAGCGCTCTTCCTTCACCGTGATGGCCAGGTACTTCTCGTGCGGCGCCGAGGCCAGGGAGTAGGCACGAGGCGCCTCCTTCTTGCCTTTGACCTTCTCCAGGTACGCGGCCCAGCGCGACAGGGACTCGAACTGCTTCGGGTCGATGGTGCAGAAGTGGCCCGGCTTGTAGTCGAGCCTGTCGTTGCCCGTGAAGAGCAGCAGGGTCATCACGTCATGGGTCTCGCGGATGACCTCCGCCACCATCACCTCGAGCTGCTTGATGCGGGTGCGCTTGGATTCCGGATTGTCGGTCACGCGGGCATCTTGCGACACGCGAGAGGCCTGGACGAGGAGATTTTGAGCGGCAGCGCGGACCTCGTGGACCTCGCAGTGGCGACCGCTAGGTGTCCTCGGGCGCTCGCTTGGCGGGCGCCTCGCCTTCGGCCGCGTCGTGCTCCGCCGCCGCGGTTTCGGACTCCGCTCGTGCGGGCGGGGACACCTCCTCGGGCGCGCAGTCGTCCGTGACCGCGGCGGGCTCTTCGTCCGCGGCTCGCTCGGGCTCTGGTGCGGGCTCGGGCTGCTCTTCCACGGCGCGCTCGGGCTCTGGTGCGAGCTCGGGCTGCTCTTCCACGGCTCGCTCGGGCTCGGGTTCAGGCGCCGCGACCGCAGCCGCCAACGGAGCGGCTTCGGAGACGGCCACCGCGTCGGCGAGGGCCGGCTCTAGGTAGAGGTCGCTCTTGCGATAGGCGACGAGGGCCTCGTTCGCGAAGATCTTCAGCACAGCCGCAGCGGGCACGGCGAGCAGCACGCCGAGGAAGCCGAAGAGTTGACCGAAAGCCATCAAGGCCACGAGCACGCCCAGGGCGGGCAAGCCCACCTTGTTGCCCACGACCTTGGGTGTGATGACGAGGCCATCGAGGGTCTGCACGATGGCGAAGACCGCGACGACCTCGACCAGCTGCATCGGGCCCCGAAAATCGAAGGCGCACATCAAGAGCGCCAGGCCCAGGGCCGTGGCGCCGCCCACGTAGGGGATGAAGGCCAGGAGCCCGCCCAGGATGCCGATGAGGACCGCCAGGCGCACGCCCGCGAGCGAGAAGCCCACCGCGTAGAGCGTACCCAGCACGAGCATCACCGTGAGCTGACCGCGGATCCACTGACCCAGGACCCGATCCACTTCGCGCGCGCGCGCACCGGCCGAAGCGCGATGACGACGGGGCACGAGATCGCCGATGGCGGTCACGATGCGATCGAAGTCGTAGAGCAGATAGAAGGCGAAGATGGGCACGATGCTCGCGCCCATCACGGCGCCGATCACCGACGCGGTGCCGCCCACGAGCCAGCGCAGGACGGCGGTCGCCGGAGACAGCGCGCTCCCGGCCACGCTGCCCACGTCCGTCGGCAGCTGTCCGACCAGCTCGTCCACGGAGTGGGGGAGCGTCACGCCGTAGCCCGCGAGCACGGGCTCGATCTGATGCAGCCAGGCCGTGACTCGCCCAGGCAGGACCGCGAAGAACGCGGCCAACTCACGCACCACCGTCGGCACGACCAGGAGCAGGAAGAGCGTCAGCACGCCCAGCACGCCGAAGAGCAGCACGAGGATGCCGAGGGCTCGCGGCATGCCTCGCGCCTGCATGCGATCCACCAAGGGGTCGAGCACGTAGGCGATCAGGAAGGCCAGGAAGAGGGGCGTCAGGACGCCGCGCAGGGCGACCATCAAGAAGCCCAACGCCCCCAGGCCGGCCAGGGTGAGCAGCCAGCGGGGCAGCATGCGTGGGGTGGAGGCCATGGGCGTCGATAGCACGAATCGCTGCACGTAATCGCGGCAGATCGCCGTCGGCTCGGCTATGGTCGAGGCATGCTCCGATTGGACTTCTACGTGCAGCATCTGATCCGTCACAACGCGGAGCGCGTGATGCTGCGCTCCGGCGAACGCGTGCGCTTCGGCTTCGCGGACAGCGAGCGCGAGACCAGCCAGCCGATCCTGCACGCCCAGGTGCGCGGTCTGGTGGAGGAGGCCGCGCCGGGGAGCGCCCTCGACGAATTGCGGGATCGGAAACAGACGCACTTCATCCACGCCTCCAGCGCGGGGCTGCGAGTCGACGTCCGCGTGGCGCGGGTGTCGCCGGACGTGTGGACCGTGGAGATCCGGGAAGCGCCCGATGGGCCTCCCCACGCGAAGAGCGTACCGGCGCCGGAGCTACGCGAGGTCGCGCCACCGCGCGCCGGCACCGCCACGCAAGACACGCATGAGGCCGCGAACGCGGGGCGCCTGCGCGCGTCCATGCCCCCCCCGCCACGCCGCAAGCCGAGCCAGGTCGCTCTGGCCACGGGGGATCCGCCGATCCACCGCTACTTGCGCATGATGGTGGACGTCGGCGCGAGCGATCTCCACCTCAGCTCCGAGGTGAAGCCCATGGTGCGCCTGGACGGCGAGATGAACGTGCTCGAGGAGCGCGCCCCGCTCACGCCCGCGGAGCTCGAGGCGCTGCTCGCGCCGATCACGCCCGAACGCAACCAGAGGGAGCTGAACGAGACCAGCGACACCGACTTCGCGCACATGATCGAAGGCGTCGCGCGCTTCCGCGCCAACGTCTTCCGCGACCGGCGGGGCGTGGGCGCCGTGTTCCGACAGATCCCCTTCGAGTTGCTCAGCGTGGATCAGATCGGCTTGCCCAAGCGCGTGCTCGATCTGTGCTGGCTCTCCAAGGGGCTGGTGCTCGTCACCGGACCGACGGGCAGCGGCAAGTCGACGACCCTGGCGACGCTGATCGACTTCATCAACGAGAACCGCAAGGACCACATCATCACCATCGAGGACCCGATCGAGTTCGTGCACGACAACAAGAAGTGCCTGGTGAACCAGCGCGAAGTGGGCATGCACACCCAGAGCTTCAGCTCCGCCCTGCGCGCGGCCCTGCGCGAGGATCCGGACATCGTGTTGGTGGGCGAGATGCGCGACCTCGAGACCATCGCCATCGCCATCGAGACCGCGGAGACCGGCCACCTCGTCTTCGGCACGCTGCACACGACCAGCGCCGTCAGCACGGTGGACAGGCTCATCGATCAGTTCCCACCCGAGCAGCAGTCACAGATCCGCGTGATGCTCTCCGAGTCCCTGCGCGGCGTGGTGGCGCAGGTGCTGTGCAAGAAGGACGGCGGTGGTCGCGCGGCGGCCTACGAGGTGCTGATGACGACGCCCGCGGTGTCCAACCTGATCCGCGAGGGCAAGACCTACCAGATCGCCAGCGTGATGCAGACGGGCCGCAAGCTCGGCATGCAGACCATGAACGACCACCTGCTCGAGCTCGTCACGTCGGGCCGCGTGCGGCCGGAAGAGGCCTACGTGAAGTCGAACGACAAGATGAGCTTCAAGAACGCGCTGGCGGCCCAGGGCATCGACCTCTCCCTCGACGGCAGCTGAGCCGACGCGCTAGCCCTCGCGCAGGAAGCACTCGTCCGGCACGCCGCGTTCTCGCCGCGTGAGTTCGGTGGCCTTCACCAGCGTCTTCGTGACCGAGTCGTGGTAGCCGCTGGCGGGGCGCAGGTCCGGGAGGCGCAGCTGCCAGTGACGGTTCAGGCGCGCCATGAACAGCTCGCGCACGTACTTGCCCACCATCGACGCCAACGCCACGGGCATGTGCCGAGCGTCGGCCTTGATCTCGAAGCGCACCTCACCGAGATCGGGCACGTGATAGGCCGCGAGTCCGCGACCTTCGGTCAGCACCTGCGCACCTCGCCAGTGACCGAAGCGATCGACGTAGCGCCGGATGCCACCGACCAGGCCGCAGATCGCCAGGACCTCGCCGTCGCCCTCCGCGGCGCAGGCGAGCACCAAGCGCTCGAAGGCGTGCAGATCCATCAAGAGCTTGTTGCACCCCTCGAGGCGCGTGACGTTCAGAACCTTGGCGCAGCTGGGCAGCGTGCGCACGGTATGGACGCGGGCGCCGCCGGCCTCGAAGGCCGTGAGCAGGCGGCGACCCTCGTCGACGTCACCCCCGAAGGCGGGCAGCGCGAGCGCCGGGCCCCAACAGGCGAGCTCGGCCTCTCCCCCTGGACAGGGGCGCCTCAGGGCGGCGGCACCGTCCAGAGCGATCGCTTCGAGGAATGCGTGCATGGTCGTCACCGAGCGCCCGAGTTGACGCTCGGCGAGGGCCAGGGAGAGGGCCTCGGCTCGAGCCATGTGACCGAACGAGCTCGACTTCTTGCTGTCGGCGATGCCGCAGGACTCGCCGAATTCTCTCGAGAAATCCGCATCGTAGTGGTCGACCTCGATCGCCGCGGCGGTGGAGACCAGCGGACCGAGCCAGGGCCCCAGACCATTCTCGTCGGCACCGATCACGCGCATGGACAGGGCATAGCAGGCTGGACCGGCTCACGCTCCCATGGTAATCATCCTGCATGGCCGCATCGTCGCGCCGACGGGGGGGCCAACCGCTGAGTGCCGTGCACCGCTTCGTCCTCGAGACGCTCGAGGCGTTTGCCTCCGCGGAGATGAGCGACCGCATCCTCGAGACGGCGCTGGACTGGGCGCACGAAGACGCCGTGCCCAACGGCGGGGAGCGCCTGAGCCGCTTCGTCGAGAGGGATCTGGCCCTGGCCGCGCGAGAGAGCCTGGGGAGCGACGTCGCCGTGACCATCACGGACGCCCTGAGGCCCATGGTGCGGATGCTCCCTGACGCGGACGACAGGAGCCGTGTCCGCACTCGTCAGCAGCAGCTGGTGGCGCCCGAGCCGCAAGAGCGCCCCTTGCGTTGGTCGGCGACGCCGCCGTCCCCCACGGCCAAGCCTCCCGCGCCAGCTTCGACCGTGCCTCCACCCGAGCTCGTCGCTCGTGAGCCGTCGAGCGAGCGTCCCACGGCGACGCCTCCCGAGCTCGCGCTGCCCATGGTCATCCTCGCGACCCGAGGCGAGGAGCGCGAGGCGGGGATCACGCGCTGGCTGGGAGAGCGCGCTGCCCTCCAGGTCGTGCACGACGCCGTGCACCTGCTCGAGTGCGTGGCGGTCGCCATGAACCTCGCCCCCGTGATCGTGGTCGACTGCCTGGTGCCGGCGGTGCAGCTCGAGACGCTCTTCATGCTGACGGGTGACTTGCCCAAGGGTGCCACCGTCGTGCTCTGGGGCCTCTCCGACGAGGTGGAGCTCGACGTCTTCGCGGTGGACCACGGGGCGGGACTCTTCATCCGCGCTGGAGTCGAGGCCGACGCACGCGACGTGGGCGCGCTCTTGACGCCCTTCATCGACCGCTGAGCGAGTCGCCGTACGGCGCTACAGGGTGTTCGGCGTGGCCACGTCCGCGCTGGCACGATGGGGGCCCGCGTCGTCGACGGGCGGAGCATCGTCGAGCAGCGCGCTGACCAGGAAGTCGTCCGCCAGCGACTCCCCCGCGTCCTCCGCGCCCTGTTGCCGCAGCCAGCTCCATTCGGGTCCGCGATCGCGGCAACCGAGGCTCTGGTCACGGTCGGTGCAGCGGACGCGGACGTGGAAGTGGTCGTCATGGGGTGCGCCGTGGCTGGGCTGCTGCAACAGCCAGGAGGCCCGAAAGAGCAGCTCGCGCGACGCGCCCGTGCGCGCGGCGTAGCGCAGGAGGCGAGCCTTCAAGCCACGCGCGCAGAAGATCCACTCCACCTCGCTCGCGTCGTCCTCGATCAGCGCGCGCACCAGCGCCCAGTTGCGCGCGTCGTCGAAGAAGCGCGGCTCCTCGGGCGCCTCGCCCTGGCGCGGCATGCCCAGGCCGAAGCGATCGTAGGCCAGGAAGCCACTCGCGCGTGCGCTGCGGCCCGCGGCGTCCATGGCGTAGAAGAGCACGTCCGCGTCTCGACCGCTCTCGTGGCTGGCGTGGCGGAAGTGTCGACCGCCCAGATCGCGCGAGAGATCGCCCACGACCAGAGGTGCTCCGCCGGGTACGTCCGTGGCCACCCGCGCGGCCGCGTGTTCGAGGGCGGCGAGCAACCGTGGCGTGCCATAGCGCGTGCCCTCGCCCGGCCGCCCGCGCACGAAGCCGGGACCGTGGTCGGGCAGCGGCAACCCGTGCGCGAGCCAGCCCTCCCCCGTCGTGCCCAGCGAGACCGTGCCCGCGTAGGGCCACGTGAGCTCGGCGCAGCCGGAGCCGGTGAGGAGCAGGAGCAAGAGCAGGCCACGCATGGGTCGAGCGTAGCATCCGGGAGCTTGACGGGCCCCCAGGGCGGACTACCTTCGCCGATCCGCGGAGGACGAGATGGGCAGCGCAGACTGGAACGAGACGGACGGCCTCGGCGATTTTCTCGACGAAGGCTGGGAGAAGGTCTGGCAAGGCGACTTCGCGGGCGCTCACCAGGACGCGGAGCGCACCCTCGAGCTGGATCCCGCTTCTCCGGAGGCCCACAACCTGATGGGCTACGTGCTCGCCGCCGAGGGGTCGCTGAAGCGCGCGTCCGCGCACTACCAGAAGGCGTTGGACATCGATCCGACCTTCGGGGAGGCGCTGTTGAACCACGCCGACCTGCTGCTCTCCATGGGCGAATCCGAGCGCGCGCTGGCGCTGCTGGACGACCTGCTCTCCATCACGGAGGAGAGCGAGGAGCAGGTCGAGGCGCTGCTGATGCGCATCGAGACGTTGAACCGCATGGGACGGCACGAAGAGGCCGCCGAAGCGTGCGAGAGCCTGACCACCTCCGAGCCGGAGAGCGCGGAGCTCGAGCTCGCGATCGGGCGCGTGCTCTTCGAGGTCGGGTCCATCGAGCTGGCGCAAGCGCGCCTGCGCCGAGCCATCGCGCGCGGCGTGGCCTCGGGCGACGCCGAGTACTTCCTGGGCGTCATCGCCGACACGGAGGGCGACGTGGACGCCGCCACTCTCCACTTCGTGCGCGCGCGTGAACTGGACTCGAACGCGCCCGTGCCCGCCTGGACGCACCCTCCGCGAGCCTTCGAGCGCGTCGTGCAGGAGGCCATCCGGGCGCTGCCCGCGCCCTGGGCCGCGCGCCTCGAGGGCACGCTAGTGATCTGCGCCGACCTGCCCGGCATCGAGCTGGTGGCGGACGGCCTGGACCCGCGCACGGCGGTCTTCGCCGACGCCATCTCCGGCGAGGGCAGCGACATCGAGGTGGGACGCCTCTTCGTCTACCAGCGCTCGGTCGAGCTGATGGCGAGCTCGCCCGAGCAGGTCCCCGGAGAACTCGAAGCCGCGCTCTTGCACGAGCTCACGGCCGTGGCCGAGCCCCAGCCCCCGGCTTGAGGAGAAGCGCCGACTCGGCGCCGCCGAGCGCGGACCAGACGCGCTGAAAATCCTCCGGCACGGGCGCCTCGAGGCAAAGCATGCCGCCCTCGGCGACGTTGGGCAGACAGAGCGCCGCGCAGTGCAACATCACGCGCCGCACGCTGATGACGCGACCGTCCGGCAGCACCACCCGCGCCGGGCCGCCGTAGCTTCGATCCCCGAGCAGCGGGAAGCCCGCCGCCTGGGCGTGCACGCGAAGTTGGTGGGTGCGTCCGGTCTCGGGCCGCAGCTCGAGCAAGCTCATGTCGGCCGCGACCTCGGCCACGCGATAGCGAGTCGCGGCGGTCTTCGAGGCCTTGCCCACGTCGGCCAGGCGCTTGCGCGAGTCCGCGGGGTCGATGCCGATGCCGTACTCCCAGCGTCCCTCGCGGGCGCCCGGCACGCCCTGCGCCAGGCCCAGATAGAGCCGCCCGTAGTCGCCCGATCGGCGCGCCGCCGCCAGCGCCTCGGTCGCCTCCTTGGTGCGCGCGAAGGTCACCAGCCCGCTGACGGCAGCGTCGAGTCGACTGGTGGGATGCAGACGAGGCGCGTCGGGGTCGAGGCGCTCGACGCGTCGCACCAAGCAATCTCCCGAGTCGGGCGCCGTGGTTGCGAGGCCGCTCGGCTTCTCCACCACGAGCAGCTGTGCGTCGCGATGCACGACTCGAGGTTCAGTCGACGACATGCTCGTCCACTGGCTCCGACGTCTCCGCCTCCAGCACCACCACGCGACCGCGATCGCCATCGACACGCACCCGGTCTCCCGTGCGAATCCGGCGCGTCCCGTCGACGACGTTCACGACCGAGGGCACGCCGTACTCGCGCAGCACGATGGCCGCGTGGGAGAGCGGGCCTCCGAGATCCGTGACCACCGCGCCCGCCACCAGGAACAGGGGCGACCAGCCCACGTCGGCACAAGGCACGACCAGGATCTCGCCCTCGCGAAAGGCCGCCACGCCGGAAGGATCCCGCAGCACGCGCGCGATGCCCTCGACGACTCCGCCGCTCGCGCCGATGCCCGAGAGCTCGCCACCCTCCACCGGCTTGGGCTCGGGCAGCTCCGGCGGATAACCGACGAAGGTCCCGGGCGGATCGGGCAAGGCGCGGTCGCGATCCACTTGTCGGCGCCGCCTGCGCACGCGTGGCGCCACGCGCGAGAGCTCCCCGCGCAGCACGGCGTGGAGTTCGCCCTGGCTGAGGTAGAAGGCCGCGTCCGTGCCGGCCTCGGGCTCGAGGGTCGCCAGACGGCGCGACGAGTCGAGGGCCACGCGCCGGAACAAGCCGAGGACCTCCGTCACGTGCGCGCGCAGCCGCTCGCGCAAGCGCAAGAAGCGCTGCGCCAGAGCCAGCAGGTTGCGCACGGGTCCGCGGGCGATCAGCGGCAAGAGCTCCGCCAGGCGCCGCTCCGCCTGCTCACGAATGACGCGTTGTCGATGCTCGGCGTCGACCGGGCGCGCGCCCTCGACGTCGCGTCCGAGGTGCAAGGCCAGGGTGACGAAGAGCAGCGCGGGGTCTTCCTCCCAGCGAGGCGCCGCGAGCTCGCCTTCCCTCGGACCGCGTCGGCCGTAGGCCGCCAGAAAACGCTCGAGCGCGCGCCGCGTCTTGCCGTCCGGCAGGTCCTGGATCCGCAAAGTCTCGGGCGAGCCACCGAGGATGACGTCTCGCGCGGCGGGGTCGGCGCGACAGGTCTGGGCGATGTGCCAGAGGGCGAGTCCGGGCGCCGCGCTCTCGAGATCCGCGATGCCGGTGGAGAGGTCGCGACCCAGCGCCACCGCTTCGTCGCCCGCGGCCAGCTTCAAGGCCGCGCCCAGAGCGACGACGCTGAGCAGCAGGTTGCCGTAGGCGGAGAGCAGCACGGTGCCGGCCTCGTCGAGCAAGCGCTCGGCGTCGCGCAGGACACGGTCGAGGCCGAGGGGTGGCAAGAGGCGCAGATCGAGCTCGCGCAGACGCCGACGTTCGTTCTCGAAGGCCTGCTCGAATTGCTCGACGCGCGCCGTCAGCCCGACGTTCTCGCGAGCGAAGCGCGCAGCCGTGAGCGGCAAGCGGAGCAGGAAGCGCGCGGACGAGCGCTTGGGAAGATCCGTCTCGAGGCGCTCCACCTGTCCGCCTCCTCCCAGACTGAGCAGCGTGCGAGGTCGCAGCCCGGGCACCTGCGAGAGGATGGAGAGCAGCTCCGTGAGGTTCAGGTAGATGCGGCCGCGGAAGCTGCCCACGAGCTCGGCGTCCT